>WNGM01001528.1_pt1 | contig 18569 bp, 16 predicted proteins | sample 5400571 | NCBI WGS metagenome assembly WNGM01 (sample SAMN13153378, study PRJNA577476) | soil metagenome | isolation source: 100 cm soil or saprolite under Garry oak tree replicate 2 | place: USA:California | collected 2016-06-15 | reverse complement strand
GTCAAGCGGGCCATCTCCAAGTACAACGCCAGAGGTCCCAACATCAACCGGACCAGCTACAAAGCCACCCTCAGCATCGACATCCTTGACCAGTCCACCCCCTTGACAACCGGCCCCGGACCTTAACTACCCGGCTTTGAGGTTAGCCCACAGCGCGGTCGCGCCGGCAAGCTCAGCCTCGGGTGGCGGCAAAACCGCCACGTAGCGGGCACGTTGGGTGAGCAGCCGCCACCGCCAGCGTCGGAGCACTACGCCTGCGGCGACCACCGTGACGACGGTCGCCAGCAGCCACGGCCACCCCGCAACGAGGAACGTGTGGGCCAGGTCGAGGAGCTGGCGCACCCAGCCGGTCAGGGTCTGGCCGGGATGCTGGAGGAACCGGCCAAGGGGACTGGTGCGCGGATCAGGCGTCGGCGCCGGCACGCTGGGGCGGGGCGAGTGGGGACGCGGCATGCGAGGACTCCTTGTCTGGGGCCAGATCGTGGTCATGGACGACGTCAGAACCGCTCGGAGCCGGTAGGGAGCGCAGGCCTGGTGGCGCCCAGCAGGCTGGGGCGCTGGTAGGACTCGATGCGCACCACCGCGCCGGTGAAGGGGGCGTCCACCATCTGGCCGGGGCCGACGACGATCCCCACGTGGGTGACGTTGGCCGGGGAGGTGCCGAAGAAGACCAGGTCACCAGGTAGCAGCGGCGCACCAGGGGTCAGCCGGGGGCCGGTGTCGTATTGGGTCTGGGCGGTGCGGGGCAGGTGGATGCCGGCGGTGGCGAAGGCGACCTGGACCAGCCCGGAGCAGTCGAAGCCGCCCTCCCCTGGGCCGTCGCCGCCCCACCGGTAGGGGGTGCCGAGCTGGGCCAGCGCGAACGCGACTGCGGTGTCGGCGCTGCCCGTGCCCGTGTAGCTTGCGGCCATGGTGAGCACGTCGCGGACGTACCACTGGGCGTGGTTGTAGGCGAAGATCGCCCCGGGCAGGTCGGCGGCGTTGCGGGCGCCGTTGGCGCACAGCAGCCGCGCCGCGGCCCAGATCGCGTCGACAGGGTCGTAGGGGGATGGCGGGTCGGCGCCCCGCCCGGGGGGACCGGCAGGGCGTACTGGCGGAAGGTGCTGGGGAGGAACTGCATCGGCCCCTGCGCCCCCTTGCTGTTGGCGCCGGTGTGGACGCCGGGGGCGTCAAGGCGGCCATGGTCGGACTCGACCTGGCCGATGGCCGCCAGCACCGTCCAGGGCAGCCCGGGGCAGCTTGCAGCGGTCTGCTGGTACAGCGCGAGGTAGTCAGGCGGGATGGTCGCCAGCGCCTTGCCGCTCGGCGCCAGCCCACCACCGCCCAGTGGGCTTCCCAGCCCCGGGCCGCCGCTGAAGACGCCGGTGGCGACGCCGACCACCAGCACGGGCAGCAGCACCACCGCGATTGCGGCAAGGCCGATGCGGCGGGTCACCGGCCGGCCCCCCTGCCCCGAGGCCCTCGCGGGACCGCTCCGCCGCCTCGACGTGTGGACTCGGCAGCGGTCAGCTCGGCGGGGTTGGAGGTGACCAAGACATGCTCAGCCTGGCTCGCTGTGGCCACGAACCCAGTGCGCAGGTGCGGGCCAGCGGCAAGCACGCCTTCCCCGGGCCGGGCGGCCAGCAGGAACGCCCGCTCCCCTTCTGAGAGGCGAAACGCGCTGGCGAGCGCGTCGATGGCTTGGGGGCTTGGCCGAGCAGGATCTGGGTGGCGGCGTTGGCGACCACGGCCTGGCCGAGATCGCTTGCCAGCAGGTCGGCGGCGTCCTGGGTCACGACGGTGAGCCCGCACCAGTGCTTTCTGGCCGACTTCGCCAACCGGGCGAGGAACGCCGCGCCGGCCGGGTCGCGGGCCAGCAGCCAGGCCTCGTCCACGGTGACCAGCCGCCGCCTGCGGGCGTGGGGGTTGGCCACGCGCCGCCAGACCGCGTCCAAGGTGAGCAGCGTCCCGGCCGGCTTGAGCGGGTCGGGCAGCTCCCGGAGCGAGAAGACCACCAGGTGTCCGGCCGGCTGGGTGGTGGTCGGCCCGTCGAACAGGCGGCGGTGGCTGCCGGTCACGAACGGGGCGAGCTGGGCCGCAAGGCCACGGGCGGCCGGGTCGTGGTCGTGGTCGAGCGCGGCGGCCAGGTCGGCCAGCAGGGGGGCGGGGCGGGCGTGGGTGCGCGGGTCGGTGGTGATCCCCCGCGCGGCGTAGCAGGCGATCACGGCGCGGTCCAGCGCGGCGGTGGCCGTGGGGTCCAGTGGCTGGCCGACCAGCACCGAGGTCAGGGTGTGGATGAACAGGGCGCGGCGCGTCAGCGCGTCCCCCTCCACCTCTGCCTCGCCCTGCTCCTGTTGGGGGCTGGTGGACAGGTCGAAGGGGTTGAGCCGCACCCCGTTGGCGCCAAGCGCCAGATGGACACCGCCGACCGCCTCGGTCAGGCGGCGGTACTCGTCTTCGGGGTCGATCACGCAGACCTCGACGCCCTGGTAGAGCCAGCGCAGCGCTTCCAGCTTGGCGAGGTAGCTCTTGCCAGCGCCGGACTTGGCCAAGATGACGGCGTTGTAGTTGGGCTGGGCGAACCGGTCCCATATGACCAGGCCGGGGCCGTGGGCGCTGCGGCCGTACAGGACGCCATCTGGCGATGGGGGCAGCTCGGCGGACGCGAACGGGAAGGAGGTCGCCAGCGCGTCGGTGTCGAAGGTGCGCCGCATCCGCAGCCGGTCCAGCCCCAGCGGCAGGGTGGCCAGCCAGCCCTGCACGGTGCGGTAGCTGGCGGGATGGGCATCCAAGAGCAGCGAGCCCAGCAGCGCCCGTAGCCTGCCGGTCTCTTCGGCAAGCTCGTGCTCGTCAGCGGCGCGGACGGTGACATACAGGCCGACCCGAAACAGCCGGCCCTCGCCGCGGGCCAGCCGGGCGGCCAGGTCGCGGGCGTCGTCGGCGGCGACCTCGACCTCGGGGTCGGCCAGCCGGCCCCGGTCGGCATCCAGCCGCCGGGAGGATTCCAGGCGGGCGAGCTGGCGGCGCAGCCGCTCGGCCGCCACCTGCGCAGGGATCGGCTCGATGTGCACCGCGACGTCGGCGGGGCCGGGCCAGCCAAGCAGCGGCTCCAGCCAACCCGGGCCGACCTCCCGCGGGTAGCCGGTGACCGCCAGGGTGGCGCACAGGGTGCCGCCGGCCCGCAGGCTGCGGGCGCCGACCTCCAGCGCGTCAGGACCAAGCAGCCCGGCCGGCGGTGCGGGGGGCGGCCGCCGCGGCCAGCGGCGACGGTGGGGCGTGTGGCTCATGGGGTGCCTCCAGCGCGGGTGATGATGGCCTCAGGGGCGGCCAGCCCAGCCGGGCGGGCTGGCGCCAAGGGGTCGGCGGCCTGCCGCAGCACCTCGGCGGCTGCCTGGCTGTCCAGCGGGGTGAGCTGGATGCCGGCGGCGGCCAGGCCTGCGGCGGTGTCCTCAGCACGCCGCCGCAGTGTCAGCGCCGCGGCCGCAGCCGGGGTGGGGGTGGGTTCGCGGAGCACCAGCAGCACCTGGCGGCGCAGCACGTCACGGCGCCCGGCCAGCTCCTCAAGAAACCCGGCGTGCTGGTGGCACGCGGTCTCCAGGGCGGGATGCGGCAGCCCGCCGGCTCGCTCGCGCAGCCGGGCGACGCTGCCGCGCAGGTCGACCCGCTCGGCGCGCACCAGGATCTGCAGGGGTGCGGTGACCGCGTTGAGCACCCGAGCGAAGGCGGCGATGAGGGCGTCCTGTTCGTCGGGGGTGCGCAGCGAGAAGTTGACGGGGCTTGCCAGGCATACCAGCGCGGCCCCGTCGGGACCGAGATCGACCACGCCGCCGTCGCGAACGTCCTTGGCGGGGAAGCGGAGCGGGGCCGGCGCCGGGTGGGTGCTGGGTGGGGCGGCCCAGGCGGGGGCGGGCACGACGCCTTCGGGTGCCAGCACCTGCCGGCGTGGCGCCAGCCGCTGTTGGAGCGCGGCCAGCGTCAGCCGGTCAGCCGGCAGCCCGTCGCGGCGGCCCAGCGCCAGCACCGCCCCGGCCGCGCCGACCGGCGCGGCCAGCGCCGCGGCCACGGGCAGGGGCAGCGGCGGTGTGACGGCCAGGATGATCGCCCACGCGGCCAACCCCGCGAGGGTGAGGATGGCGAGCTGGCGGGCGGTCAGCCCGGCCAGCAGCCGGTCTTCACGGTCGATGTCGGCGGGGATACGCTGCCGACGCTGGGGTTGGCGGCTCACCTGGGGCCTCCCGCTCCGAGCGCGCGGCGCACCACCCGGGTGATCACATACGCCTGCGCCATCCGGCCGAGCAGGCCGGTGCGGTGGTTGTGGAACACCCAGCGGCCCGCCCAGAACGGGATGCGCAGCAGCATCCACAAGAGGCACGCGACCAGCAGCAGGTCGACCAGGTCCCCGCTGCCGGGGGCAAGGCCGAGGCTCCGTTGGCCGTCGGCGTCGAAGAAGACCCTGACGGCGCTTGTCAGCAGCAGCGACTGGCCGACCTGCACGCCAAGGCAGGCCGCGAACGCGCGCCACCACAGCCTGGCAAGGCCCTCGGTCTGCGGCAGGGCATGGGTGGCCAGCGCCAGCGGCGCCCCGGCGACCAGCACGATCAGCATCGCCACCCGGACCACCCACACGCCGACCAGGCCCACGGCGAGCACGGCGATCACGCCGCTGACAAGGATCAGGAAGATCCCACCGGCGTCCAGCGGCGCCAACGCCAGCCGCAGGATCGTCTGGCTGGCGCGGGCGGGGTCGACGCCTTGGCCCAGCAGCGCCTGCGACAGCGCGTTAGCCAGCCCGATCGCCGCCCCGGCCAACGCCAGGCTGGTGTTGGCGGTCACGAAGCCGAGCACGATCCGGGGCGCGACCTCCTTGATCGAGGTGCGGGTCTGCAGGGTCTCGTGGGCCATCACGATCACCCCGCCGGCCAGCACCAGCAGCACGAACAGGCTGTTGGCCAGCCCCGCCGACACCGTCCACAGCTCACGGACCCGCCCCGGGCCAGCGACCTCAGGGGTGGCCAGCACGCTGCGGCCAAGAAGCTGCAGGGTGGGGGTAAGCGCGGAGGCGACCAGGTCCCGGAACCAGTCGTTGATCGCCTGCCGCACCCGCCCGGCGATGTCGAAGACCCCCGGGCTCCCCCCCTGGCCCGACCCCGATCCCGAGCCGCTGCCCTCCGTGGTGGTCGGCGGGCTGCTGGGCGTGGGGCTGCTCGGCGGGCCGATCTGCACACCGCCACCTGGTGGGGCTGGCAGGGTACTCGCTGGCGGCGCCGGGCCGGTCGTTGCGGGTGGCTGCTGCGCTCGGGGCGCGGCGCCCGCCGGCAGAGGCGGCGCCATGAGAAGGCTGGCGAGCAGCACGACCGCAGTGACGCCAGCGACACGGACCCTGCCGCGGGGGCGGGATTGGCTCACGCGCCCACCACCTGCTTGAGGATGCCGACCAGCACCGGCGCCAGCGCTGCGAGCGCGTAGCCAATCGCCGCGCTCTTCAGGGCGGTCTTGGCCCGCTCGACCATGCTGGGGTCGCCGCGGGCGGTCATGTAGTGGATGCCACCGATGGTCAAGAACAGGGTGGCGAGGCTGGCGAGGATGCCGACCAGCCAGCGGGTCAGCGAGTCGATGACGCCGCCGATGGTCGGCGGGGCTGCCTGGGCCAGCGCTGGGGTGTCGCCAGCCAGCAGCACCCCGGCGAGGGCGATAAGGAGAACGGTCAGGATGGCGCGGGTGGGGATGCGTGGCAGGCGGGGACGGTTCACGATTGGCTGCCCTTCCTGCGAGACAACAAGCCGGGTCGGGGGTCGGGGCCTCGGAAGAGACGGCGGCCGGCAGTGGGCGCGCTCACCTCCTCCTTAGGCTTGGGCCACGGCGCAACCGGTGGCGGCCGGACGGTGCCGTCCTCCCGAGGTCGACCCGCGCCTACTAATGGGGGGCGTTGGCCCGTGGCGGGATGACGGCACGAAGGTTTCTTGCTGGCCCTGGCCGTTTTCGGCCGGCTGGTCGGTCTGCCGCCTTGGCCGCTGGTCGGCGACATCGCTCTGCACAAGCGAGGTCGGGGCGCACGAGCCACTGGGCTCGGCCTGTGATGGCTCACGAGCCACCCGCCTGGTCTCCGGTCGACTCTGGCGGCGAGCTCAACGGGACCGATGACCTGGAAGGCCGGCGTGGTTGTCGATGCTGCAGACGGGCAACGGCCGAGCGCCGAGCGGTTCGAGCGGCGCGGCCATCCCGCTCCGGCTCAGCCGGCGCGCGGTCACTTGCCGATGCGGGTCCACGGCGCACCGCCCGGTTCCGGCCCGCCGAGGGCGGGTGCTCACCCGACACCGGCGGCACCGGCACCGAGCCGGTCAGCAGCCACGCGGCCAACCGTCGCTCGGCGGCGCGACGCCAGTGCCGCAGCGTGTCAGGCTTGTAGCCGCCCTCGGCGGCCAGCCGCAGCAGATCCTCACCCTCAAGGCGGGTCGCGCCGATCAGCTCCGCCTCCCAGGCAGCCAGCACGCCGTGGCGCACCGCGCGGGCCAGCAGGATGTCGGGATGGCCGGCCGGCGGTGGCGGCACCGCCGAGGTGGCCTCAAGCGGCAGGCGCCGAACACATGCCTCCAGCTCCATGCGGCGCAGCCGCTTGCCGCGGTTGAACGCGCCCCACAACAGGTGCGCGGCGAGGCGACGCCGGCCGGGATGCAGGTGCAGCTTGCCGAGCGCCTCCAGGAACCCGGTGAGGACCTCGGCATCGAGGTCGGCGGTATCGCCGGGGAACTCACGGGCCAGATGGCCGGCCACCCGGCGAAGGCCCGGCAGCAGCACCCCGGCCAGCCCGACCGTCCACGCCCCGCCGTCGGCTTGGGCGCGACCAACCAACTCGGCGAGGGCGGCGTCGCGGGCGGCGAAGCTGGTGGAGGGATGCAGCAGGATCGAGCGCAGTTCGTCCAGCGCGATCGGCCGGGCGGGCAGGCCGCACCCGACGGTGGCGCCGTCGAGGGCGAGCGGGTCGGGCCCAGCAGTAAGTAGATGGAAGGTCGCCTCCAGGACGTCCAGTGGGGAGGGCGCAGGGTCGCGCATAGCCATGGCAGCTCCTTGACCGGCGGATCGGGAGCTGCATCAAGGCAGCGGGCAGGGGCAGACCAGGGGCACCGCAGGGGCAGCGGCAGACACGGCCTCGTTTGCCCCTGGCGTGCCCCTCTGGTGCCCCTGGCGTGCCCCAGCTCTGCCCCTGCTCTGCCCCTGGCGTGCCCCTGTGATGCTCCCTGGTGCCCGCGCCGTTCCAGCCTGCCGAAGCTGCCCAGCGAAGCGGTGACCGCGTGCCTGGCGTTCTCACCTCGTCCCAGCTGTGCGGCCTGCCAGCACTCGGGCGGGGTGTCGGCCCGGACTGGCGCGACGCCGACACTCGACCTCACGCCCCGGATCGACGCCCGACCCCACGTGTGACCGGCGCAGGACCGAAATCCAAGTCGCTCATCCCGTCGCGGGGGTGGCTCGGATATTCGTAGGCGTCGGCGCAACCGATGGCCGTGGGCCAGCCCATGGCAGCCCTTGGTCCCACCCCGTCCTCCGACATCGCCGAGTCCGAGTCGGTCCCCCTGGGCGTCTGGCCCTGCGCACAAGTCAGCGCGCCCTACCAGCGCGCCGGCCGCTACCTGCCCGACTCGACCCTCCACCCGGGGCAAGATGCTCCCCGACCTCGCCCGGCGGATCATCGCCGAGTACTCGCAACCCGGCGCGCTCGTCGTCGACCCGATGTGCGGCATCGGCACCACCCTGGTTGAGGGTGCCGCGCTGGGCCGACGCACCCTCGGCGTCGACCTGGAAGCCCGCTGGGCGGACCTGGCCCGCCGCAACCTCGATCACATCCTCCCGCCCGGCCAGGCAGCCCTCGGCCAGGTCCGCGTCGGCGACGCCCGCAACCTGCCGGTCCTGCTGGCCGAGGTCGCCGGCCAGGTCGACCTGGTGGCCACCTCCCCGCCGTACGCCTGCTCGATCGGGATGATCGACAAGCCCGGCTGGCTGCGCGGCCGCAGCCTGTGCCGCCCCGACACCCGCGACTACTCCGACCAGCCCGCCAACCTCGGCCGCGCCCGCGGCGCCACCTACCTGGCCGAGATGGCCAGCGTGTACACCGCCTGCCACCAGGTACTACGACCCGGCGGGCTGCTAGTCACCGCGACCAAGAACCTGCGCCGCCAGGGCCACGTGCTCGACCTGGCCGCCGCGACGGTCGCGCTCGCCGAGCAGACCGGCTTTGCCTACCTGCAGCACGTCATCGCCCTGCACGCCGCCGTCCGCGACAGCCGCCTGGTCACGCGCCCGTCGTTTTGGCAGCTCACCGCGATCCGCAAGGCCAGAGCGCGTGGCGAGCCGGCAAGCCTTGGCGTGCATGAGGACATCCTGGTGTTCATCAAGTTGGGGGTCCCCCGTGGCTGAGCACCCGGTGCACGGCGCCGCCGCCGGCCAGCCTGGCAACAGCGGCACCAACCCCTCCACGCCCACCAGCCAGGCAGCCACAGCGCCCAGCGAGCCGCTGCCCCTGTCAGTGTGGCCCACCGCGCAGCAGCCCGCCGCCCGCCAGCGCGCCGGCCGTTACCTCCCGGCCTCCACCGCCCACCCCGCCAAGATGCTCCCCCAAATCGCCCGCACCGCGATCCAGCGCTACACCCAGCCAGGTGAGCTGGTGCTGGACCCGATGTGCGGCATCGGCACCACCCTGGTCGAGGCCGCCCACCTCGGCCGGATCGGGCTCGGGGTCGAGCGCGAGCCCCGCTGGGCCCAGCTCGCCACAGACAACCTCGCCCATGCCGCCATCCAGGGCGCAACCGGCACCTGCACAGTCACAACCGGTGACGCCCGCCAACTCCTCGACCTCCTCGACGCCTCGCTGCACGGCAAGGTGGCGCTGGTGCTCACCTCCCCACCGTACGGCCCATCGGTCCACGGCCAGGTCCACGCCCGCCCGGGCCACGGCGTCGCCAAGTACGACAACCGCTACAGCGACCAGCGCGACCGCGCCGACCTCGCCCGCGCCAGCGACCACGAACTGCTCGGCGCCATGGAGCAGATCCTTAGGGCCTGCCGGACCTTCCTACGACCCGGCGGCGTGGTCGTGCTCACCGCGCGACCGTGGCGGCGACGAGGCCTGCTGGTCGACTTCCCCGGCGCGCTCGGCCGCGCTGGTGAGCGGGCCGGGCTGGTTCCCTTCGAGCGCAACGTCGCGCTGCTGGTCGGGCTCAACGGCGACCGGCTGGTCGGGCGGCCGTCGTTCTTCCAGCTCGACCGCATCCGCAAAGCCCGCGCCCAGGGGGTCCCGCTCCGGGTGATCGCGCACGAGGACGTGATCGTCCTCCGGCGCTCACCGAGGGCCGCTGACAACGCCGAGCCCCAGTCGTGAAGGCCAACACCAGCCCCGAGCAGCAACCCCTCGACATCCGGCTCCCGCAGGAAGACCCGGCCTTGTCCGACGACGCTGCGCGGGTGCTCCTGCAGATCCTGATCGACGCTGCTCACAAGAAGCGACAACAGCACGAACACGCAGCGGGCTCCTCCAACCCGCCTTGAGGACCTTGCGTGCAAGAGGTAGGACCTGCGTTGCTGGACGTCGTCATGGAATGGAGATGCGATGAGCGAATTCGCGTTCTGCGGGTGTGTGTTGACCGCGGATCAGCAGGCGGTCGGGCGGCGTCGAGCATCATGACGCCCAGTATCAGGACGCTCGACGACCTGATCGAGCAGCTCGTGTTCGCCTTCTACGGCCGGGTCTCCACCGAGGACCAGCAAGACCCCCAAGCCTCCTACGACTGGCAGATCACCCGCGCCCGCCAGCTCATCCAGCCCAAAGGCGGCGTGATCGTCGCCGAGTACTTCGACATCGCCCACAGCCGCGCGCTGCCCTGGCAGCGCCGCCCTCAAGCCAGCAGACTGCTGGCCGCGCTGCGCGACTCCGAGCGCGGGTTCAACGCGGTGGTCATCGGTGAGCCGCAGCGCGCCTTCTACGGCAACCAGTTCTCCCTCACCTATCCCATCTTCGAGCACTTCGGCGTGCAACTGTGGGTGCCGGAGGTTGGCGGTCCGATCGACCCCGGCAGCGAGGCCCACGACCTGGCGATGACGCTGTTTGGTAGCCAGTCCAAGGGCGAGCGGATGCGCATCAAGACCCGCGTGCGCGCCGCCATGGGCGCCCAAACCCTCCTACAAGGCCGCTTCCTGGGCGGCCGGCCCCCCTACGGCTACCGCCTCACCGACGCCGGCGAGCATCCCAATCCGGCCAAGGCCCGCCTGAGCGTGCGGTTGCACGTCCTGGAACCCGACCCGGCTACCGCCCCGGTCGTGGCGCGGATCTTCGGCTTGTTCCTGGACGGCTGCGGCTACCTGGCCATCGCCGAGCGCCTCACCGCCGACCACATCCCGCCGCCGTCGGGCCAGGACCGGGCACGCAACCCCCACCGGCTGGGGGTGGCGTGGAGCAAGTCCGCAGTCCGTGTGATCCTTGGCAACCCGCGCTACACCGGCTACCAGGTGTGGAACAAGCAGCGCCGCGACGAAGTCCTGCTCGACATCGACGACGTCGCCGCCGGCCACGTCAGCCGGATGCGCTGGAACCCCAAAGACCAGTGGGTCTACTCGGCCGAGCCGACCCATGAGGCGCTCGTCAGCCGCGAGACCTTCGACCAGGCCCAGGCCCGCGTCGCCGCCCGCTCCCCCACCAGCCCCCGCGCCGCCCAGACCTCCCCCAGGCCCTACGCGCTCCGCGGCCGGCCTACGCTGTGGGCTGTGTCAGCGGCGCCTGCAGGGCCAGTGGGTCCGCGGGGAGGCCTACTACCGCTGCCGCTACCCCACCGAGTACGCCCACAGCGCCCACCTGGACCATCCCAGCAACGTCTACCTGCGCGAGACCGACCTGGTCGCAAAGCTCGACGCCTGGCTTGCGCGGCTGGTCAGCCCGGCCAACATCGAGACGACCTGCCACAAGCTGGCCGCGGCCCACGCCCAACCCAGGAATGGCACCGACACGGGGCTGCGGGCCGCCCGGCAGGCCCTGGCCGACTGCCAACGCAAGCTCACCCGTCACCGGGCGGCGCTGGAGGCCGGCGGCGACCCAGCCGTGATCAACCAGTGGATCGCCGAAACCACCCAGCAGCAACGCGAAACCCAGCGCACACTCCACCAGCTCCAAGCCGCCAGTACCAGCCGGCAGCCGGTCGACCCGGCCGTGGTGCGGGCGCTGCTGACCGAACTCGGCGACCTGGCCGCCGGGCTGGACCTGGCCGACCCCGAGCAGCGAGCCCTGTTCTATGAGGAGATGGGGATCAGCGGCCTGTACCAGCCGGCCAACCGGATCGTGCTGATCACGGCCGAACCCGACATGCGTAGGCGTACTGTACGTGTCGGAGGGGGGACTTGAACCCCCACGTCCTTGCGGACACTAGGCCCTCAACCGGCTAACAGCCATCCCGAGGGGTTCCGCTTGATCTCCTGACATCCCGCCTGAGCTGCGCGCTTCGTGCGTAGCTCGTGCTCTGCGGTCTCACCCCATTCCAGTCGCGGACGCTACGTCCCCCTGGCAAATCCGCTGTCATCCGGGCGCCGCCCGGGTGCTCCTTCGGCCATCCGTGAAGTGGCCACCGGAGCGGCTTCGACCCGTCAAGACGCAGCCGCCCCGGGGCCTCACACCCGAGGGAGACACCCCAAGATGCAGAGTGATCGTAGCAACACGCTCACCGTCGTTCGACAGGCAGGCAAGTCCTGCCCTGACTGCGGTGAGCAACGACCGGCGGACGCCTTCTATCAGCGCCCTGACGGTCGCCTCTCGACCTACTGCAAGGTTCATCAGCGCCAGCGCTCGCGGGAGTCGTACCGCCGACGCCGGCAGGACCCTGCCGAGCTGCTGCGCATGCGGGAGCAAGAGCGGGTCCGTAAGCGCACGACCAGGTCACGGCTCAGCATGCTCGACCCAGGCCGAGAAGCCCGACTCAGGAAGTCCCGTCACGCAGCGGTTCGACGCCTGATCGCTGCACACCCGGACGAGTACCGCGCGATTCTCGAGCAGGAGCGCTGCGCGGATCGAGGCAGGTCCGGAGGTGGTCAGGATGTGGCGTGACTCTTGGCCTCCGGTACCTCCCAATGGGCGGCACGCCCCCGAGCCCGGCAACAGCGAGATCGAACAGCGGCTGATTGGCTACGGCTTGGCCACCACCGGCGCGGCCGGGCTGCTGGTGTGGCTCAGCGGCCAGCTCGCGGGCCTGATGTTCGGCCACACCTGGATGCACCTATCCCCCGGCGATGTGGCCGCGGTCCTGTGGCACCTGCCCGGCACCCTCAGCGACCCCAAGATGGCCTGGCCTGCCGACGTGCGTGGCGTGCTGCCCGGCCCGGTCGGCATGTACGCCTGCGTCGCCATGGTGGTCGGCGGTATCGCCGGTGGGATCGCGGCCGTCGTGCGGACGGTGACGCAGTACCTTCCCGGCCGCGCGCCGGGCCACCGGCCAGGCCGTGAGCACACCCGGCGCCACCGAAAGGGGTCGGTGTGGGCCGGCGGGCGGGAGCTGCGCCTGCTGTTCGTGCGCCGCCCCACCCCTGGCCGGGTGATCGTCGGGCGCACCAGCCGCCTTGCCGGCCTGGCCAAGGGCGGGCGGCTGCTCGCCAGCGAGGATTGCCATTCGGTGCTGGTCTTCGGCCCAACCGGCAGCTTCAAGACCAGCGGGCTGCTGGTGCCGGGGATCTTGGACTGGCAAGGCCCGCTGTTGGCCACCAGTGTCAAACCTGACGTGCTCAGGGCGACGATGGGCCAGCGTGCTTGTAAGGGCGAGGTCACCATCATCGACCCGCTCGGGGCCTCCGGCGAGGTTGCGGCGCAGTGGACCCCGCTGGCCTCCTGCGGGACCTGGCTTGGCGCGCAGCAGATGGCCGTGATGCTCGCCAACGCGATCGAGCAGACCCCCACCGAGGAACAGCGGCCTGAGCATCGGTTCTGGAAGACGATGGGCATCAGGTTCCTGGCGCCGATGCTGCACGCCGCCGCCGTCAAGGGCCTTTGCATGCGCGACGTGCTGCATTGGCTGGACACCCGCGAGGACGACCAGGTCACCGAGATCCTTGAGGCGACCGGCGTGCAGGCGGCGTTGGACGCCTGGAACTCCTCACAGTCGCGCGGGGAGCGGGCACGGGACTCGCTGTATGCCACCGCTGAGGAGGTCCTGCACGTCTACGCCAACGAGCAGGTCGCCGCCTGGACCGAGGGCCACAACCTCGACGTCGACTACTTCCTCCAAGGTGACAACACCATCTACTTGTACGCCCCAGCGCACCAGCAACGGCTGCTGCGGCCGCTGTTCGAGACCATCACCCAACAGGTCGTCGCCGCCGCCCAAGAGCGGGCCGCCAAGAACCCTGACGGGATGCTCAGCCCCCGCCTTGGGCTGTTCTTGGACGAGGCCGGCAACTGCGCTGCGCTGTCGGAGATGGACGTGTTGGCCACCACCGCCCGCGGGCAGGGCATCCAGCTGGTGACCGTCTGGCATGACAAGAGCCAACTGGAGGCCCGCTATGGCGCCAAAGCCTCGACCATCCTTAACAACCACCGCGCCAAGCTGTTCCTCTCTGGCCTTGCCGACCTGTCGGCACTGGAGCTGGGGTCACGGCTGATCGGTGACCGGCAGCAGGTCGAGCACTCCAGGTCGATGGGCTCTGACGGGCACCAGTCGCTGAACGAGTCGTCGCTGTACCGGCCGCTGCTGCCGGTGGAGGACCTGCGCAGGTTGCGGCCCGGTGAGGGGGTGCTGCTGTACGGGCACCTGCGCCCAACCCCGATCCGGCTGCGCCCCTTCTACACCCCCGGCGAGCGCAGACGGCGCCAGCGGCTGGAGGACCGTGCGGAGCGGCAGCTCCAGCGTGGTGAGCAGCGCCGCGAGCGGGCCACCATGCGTGCCCGCCAGCGCGCTGAACGGACCCCACAGCCGTCAGCGACCCGGCGGCTCAACCACTGGCTTGCTGGCGGTCGGCCGCGGGCTGAGCAGGAAGGGGCGCACGATGACCGCTGAGCACCCTTCCACCATAACGGCGCCAGTTGCCCAGCCGCCGGCCGAGCCTCCGGCGGACCCGCGGCCGGCGTGGGAGCGGGTGGCCTACACCTGGCTGGCGCGTGAGGTCGACGGCGGCCACCAGGTCGACCCCGCCGCGCTGGCGGCAGAGGTCAGCGTCACCCCTCGGCTGGCCGGCGACCTGGTGCGGGTGTTGCGCGCCCAACGCCAGCGCGACCCCGAGCTTGCGGAGCTGCGCGGGCGGTTGGTCCGCGACCGGATCAGCGAGGCGTACCTGGCGCGCGAGCTGCGCGGCGGGGTGCCGCTGGATGCGGCGGAGCTTGCGTGTGAGGTCGGCACGACCACCAGGACGGCGCGGCAGTGGCTGCACACCCTGCGGGCGGCGCGGTCGGGCGATCCACGCCTGGCCGTGCTGCGCGCCGAGCCGGCCAGCCACGGCCAGCCAACCCCCGACCAGCTCGCAGGGTTGCAGGCCGCCTTCGCCGGCGGCGGCCGTCCCGAGGTCGAACCGGCCATCCAGCCGGCCGGCAGTCCGCTGGAGCGCATCGAGCAGGCATGGCGGACCCGCGAGGTCGGCCACGGCGACCACCTCGACTCGGCAGCGGTTGCCCGCGAGGTTGGCGTGGGCCGCGCCTACGCCGCGCAGACCCTGGCGGCACTGCGCGGCGGGAAACTGACCAACACCGAGCGCATCACCCAGCTCTGGCGCCTGGTCGAACGCGACGGCGGCCAGCACCTGAACGCCCCCACGATCGCCCGGATGCTCGGCATCCGTGAGGGTCGGGTCCGCCAGGTGCTGGGGCCGCTGCGGACCCAGCAGCGCCACGCCCAAGGCCAGCAGTCCGCCCAAGCTGCGCGGTTGCCGCTGGTTCCGGGCGAGGGCCGGCTGGGCTGGATGGACGAGGCCGCCTGCAAGGGCATGCCGACCGAGCGGTTCTTCCCCGAGACCGGGGAGGGTCGTAAGGCCAGCGAGGCCAAGCAGGTCTGCGCGGGCTGCCAGGTCCAACAGCCGTGCCGGGACCTGGCGGTGCGTGGTGCCGACTCCCTGGACAGCGACCACGGCATCTTCGGCGGCACCGTTCCGACCGAGCGTGGCCATCTGCGGCCCAACCGGTTCCCCGAGCCCAGCGCCTACCGGCAAGACCGGCCGGTGGCCGAGCAAGCGCGCGAGCTCGCCGGCCGGGTCGGGCTGCGGCAGGCTGCCCAGCAGTTGGGTGTCAGCCGCGACACCCTCAAGAACGCCTGGGCGCACTGGAACCTCCCCCAACCCCAACGCAAGCCGACCAACCCGCCGAGCCGGTTCCTGACCGATCGTAGCGAGGCCGAGCGGGCGTTCCGGCTCGCCGAGCAGCTCGGCAGCATCAACGCCGCCGCGGCCGAGCTCGGCACGACCTGGCCGTCGCTGCGCAAGGCGTTCCAGCGTCACGAGTTGGGCACGCCCACGCCTAACCCCGCGGCGGTCAACCAGCGCAAGAGCACTGTCCAGCTCGCGCGCCGCGGCGGCCAGCGGCCCACCGCGCCGGAGCTGGACCCGACCTTTGTCCAGCTCAACCCCGGCACCGTGCCACCAGCTCGCGGGCACACCGGCACTTCGGCGGTCCGGCTGCGTCGTGCCGAGGAGATCGAAACCCTCGGCTTCGGGGTCGTGGCCGACATGAACCGCGAAAGCCGCTCCCAGCGGGGCAGTGTCCGCCATCGCGCCGTGCAACGCCGCGCTGAGCGCGCGCAACAGTTGCTCGCGGAGCGGGCGAGCCGTCCAGCCAGGCGGCAGGCCGAGCGCGCCCAGCGGCCGGCCCGAACCCTCAGCGAGCGGGCGGAGCGGTCCGGCCGCCCCCACCATCCCTACCGCGACGAACGCTAAGCATCCTTTGCTGACCGCAGGCCCCGGCGTCCCATCGTCGGGGCCTGCTGCTATTCCGACTTGCGGGGGGAGTCGTCCGGCCGCGGGCTACAGGAACCGCTCGCCTGGACGTCGGGGGCTGGTCGGGTGCAGCCAGCGCAGGTACTGGCGGCTGATCTCGCTGGCGAGCCGGCTGCGGAGCTGCTCGCGCAGGTAGGTCATCGGGGGCCGGCCCAGCGCCCGGGCCTCCTCCAAGCTCACCCCGCGGTCGCGCTGGCTCAGTACTTTAAAGGCATAGAAATGGGCGGTCAGCAGCAGCGGCACGTACACCGTGGGGATGATGTAGGTAAGGCCAAAGTTTCCGACGTCGTGAATAAGCACGGGCCCCATGACCGCGGCCAGAAGCAAGTCGACTGTACCCCAGATATTGAAGATCCATGTTGGAGACAGGCGCGGCTTTTCGGTCTTGGACCGCTGGAGCCCGATAAAGGCGATATACGCAAGCCCCAGGGCGATAAGGTCGCCAAACACCGCCGGATCCGCGAACCCTGCAGGCAACTTGCGTGTTACGAGGCCGGTAATCAAAAACGTTGTCCCGAAGTAGCGGAAGAAAGAAATCGCAGTTAAGGTCTTCAGTTTTTGGATTTTTGGTTGGTCTTTCATCTTCGGCCAGATAATCGTGGCAAAGATCGTCAGCCAGCCGATAAGCCCGGCTGCTGCACCAATGCCGAAATAGATTGTTGTGTTCATCGTTACTCCTTTAATTCTTAATGGACTCTTAAGTTATGATCTTCATTATCCCGTTCGCTCGGTCCCACATCGAGCTTGCGATTGCTTCCAGAGTTCCAGTGCTTGTTGGGTGGCGCGCATGCCTTTTGCAGTGAGGCTACCTATGCGCGTACGGGCATCCTGGCCATCCCTTAACGTAATTTCGGATCAGACCATGGTCAGAGCCGGCGGAATGCGCCCCAGCGTGCGGGATTCCAACCTGTGTCGGATCCAGGGTTTACGCTCGTGTCAGCTCTCCATTCTGCCTGTCGTCGGCCGGCAGCAGCTCGGCCGGCTGTTGGTGTGAGTACCAGATGAACCTGAAGGGATCGAGGTTTTGATACCGGGCTCGTAGACCGTTCAACGCCGTCTGACGCAGCTGCAGCAGCGCCTGCCCCGCCGGGTGAACGGTGAGCCCGAGGTCGATCAGCCTCAGCGCGAGCGCGTGGTCGCTGGTGGACAGCAGGCTGTGAGCGGAGTCCACGAACGCCTGCTCCCTACCGCCGGCGAGGAGATCTAGCACCTGGCCCCACTCGCCATCGGAGAACAGCTCGACACCTTCGCCGTCCGGCTTCCAGTAGCCGGTTCGCTGGTTGTAGACATGGCTGATGAGGTTGTTCCTGAACAAGAGATAGGCGACCACCGCATCCGGCTGTGAGCGCAGCACGGCCGGCAGGTGGTTGCGCTGGAGGATGCCGGCTAGCGTGTCACCGTCTCGGATCCCCGTGAGGACAACGTCGTACAGCTCCCGGAGGGCAGCCTCCAGCACGGGCAGCACCTCCACCGTGAGGTTGTCGGTCAGCCCGGTATGGCCGTGGACCAGGATGGCCGGGTTGAGGCGCTGGATCGTCTGCAGGGTCTCGAGGAGCCCTTCCACCGACCCCTCTGGGAGGAACGGCACGCCCAGGTTGGGCATCATCACATCGCCAGTGAAGAGCACGCCGCTTGCCGGCAGCTCGACCAGCAGCCCGTCCGAGGTCTCGCCCCCGTTCACCGGGTGGAGGACTAGCTCGACGCCGCCTGCGGTCAGCGTCTCCGTCTCGCTAACGACACGGTCGGGAGTGAGGTCGTAGTCACGACTGGCGTCGCGGCCGAACCACTCAAGCGTCGGTATCGCCGTCGAGTTGATGATCCGAAGCTCAGCGCTGAAGTTGGCCCGGGCGATCACCTGGGTGTCCGCACCACGAAGCGCGGCCAGACCTCCGATGTGGTCCCAGTGGGCGTGAGTGATGATCACGTGCGTGATCGGCTTGGACGTGATCTCCCGCAGAGCGGTCAGAGCGGCGCGGACGTTGGAGTCCGTGGTGGCCGCGTCGATCGCCACAATGCCCTTGCCCGTCTGGACAAAGGCGAGGTCACTGAAGTCGTAGCCTTGGGCCACGTGCACGCCGGGTGCGACCTCCGGCAGCCGCGGCGTGCGAAACCGAAGTCCGTCACGGAGCGTCATCGAGAAGTCAGCAACGAAGGTCGGGAGATCGTCGTCAAGCGACGGGTAGCCTGACCGTCTCAGCATCTCGCGCGACTCCGACTCCCGGCCCAGGGTCCGATATGCCTTGGCCAGCGACCGGTAGATGCCCCGCCACAAGCCGATAGGGAACTGGTTCCTGGCCGCGAGCACCCACTCGAGGTCGGCTACCGCAGCCTCAGCCTTTCCGACCACCGCTGGTGCGTCGGCCAGGACCTGGCCGCGGAAGTAGGTCGTCAATCCAGGCGCGCGGCTCACCGCTTCGTCGAGCTTGGCGACCGCGGCGAAGAACTCCGGAGCGGCGACTTTGGCTACGAACCCCGGAGCGTGCCCAACGTGCCGAACAAGCTGCTGGAGGGCTACGGGCATTCGTTTCGCCGCCAGTCTGGCCTGGAACGTCCCCTCCAGGGCAAGAAACAGCGGCTCATCCGGCCGCGCCGCAGCCCGCTCGTGGAAGTATCGGTACGCCTCGGCGTCCCTCCCAGCCGCGATGAACTCGCTG
>WNGM01005548.1_pt1 | contig 18577 bp, 19 predicted proteins | sample 5400571 | NCBI WGS metagenome assembly WNGM01 (sample SAMN13153378, study PRJNA577476) | soil metagenome | isolation source: 100 cm soil or saprolite under Garry oak tree replicate 2 | place: USA:California | collected 2016-06-15 | reverse complement strand
GCACTTGCAAGAATAATCAACCGGCTAGGACCCTACGAGTTTCGATTGGACGAGGATCATTACGAAGCATTGGTCGGCTCGATAATTTTCCAGCAACTGGCGGGAGCTGTAGCCCGCGCGATACTCAACCGGTTCAAACAAATCTACGATGGCAAGATTCCAAGGCCTCGACAATACCTTGACACTGAGGAGAGGCACTTGCGTGCAAGCGGATTATCCCCGCAGAAGATTGGGTACATCCGAGATCTATCCGAGAGAATCGAGAACGGTGTCCTAGACCTCAAACGAGTGTCTGAGCTTCAAAGCGATGAAGTTGTGGAAGAACTCGATGAGGTAAAAGGGATCGGGAGATGGACCGCGGAGATGTTTCTTATCTTCGTCCTAGGACGAACAGATGTCCTGCCAGTCGACGATCTTGGGCTAAGGAAGGCCACCCAGAAGATCTACCGGTTAAGAAAACTACCGACAAAGGAAAAATTCGGACAGTTGTCGAAAAATTGGCATCCGTACTGTTCAATTGCAACACTCTATCTCTGGAGGAGCCAGGAAAAACCGCAAGACCCAGTGAAATGGTGACATGAGAAACAGGCAGAACAAAATCGTGTGCCTTAGAAATCTCCGGAGATTCCGATGCGTGAATCGGGTTTGAAAACTCACTAAGGATCTCGCATCATAGTTCCTTGGACATGATTAGGCCGTCGAAGTATTTTCCGCTTCTGAAGATTTTGTGAGGGATTATTCCTGCCTGTTTGAATCCTGCTTTCTCATAGGATCGTCTGGCTGTCTCGTTCTGGGCGAGAAACTCTACTTCGATGGTCCTTAGTCCTGCTTTCCGGCTCTCTCGGACGAGAGTCTCGATGATCCTGCGTCCTATGCTTTGTCCCCTGTATTCACTGATCATAGTTAGCCCCATGTGTCCATGTCGACGTGTGTCTTTGTATCTGCCCCGTGTTACCTCACCATTTGCGATTATTTTTCCGCCGGTTTCAGCGATTGCGTTGAAGGCCTCTCCCCCTTCTATTTCCACCAAGGTTTGTGCTAGCCATTCGGCTTCTTCCTCACGGGTGACCTTTTTGTCGAATCCCGAGTATAGGCCTGAGTTTGAGTCTCCCAGTTTCTCTTTCACAAGGCTATTGATGAACAAGAGAAGGCCATTAAGATCTTCCCATCGAAGTACACGTAGAGTTACATTCTTTCCGCTGGAAAGGCTGAACCGTTTGTAGACGTGACCTGCTTTCAACATATGAAGAGACAAGCTACTTGCCGAATTACCAGACGATACTGCAGCCGAAGGGGGTTGTCTCGGATACTCGAACAGACTTGTTTGCGAGAAGATCGTCGATTGCGTTTCTCAGATCGCTGACCGTTACTCGTTCGGGGTTTCTAGAGTCGTCCATTCGACCCCTGTAGCGGAGCCTTCTTTCCTCATCTAGCAGAAACACATGCGGCGTGCAAATAGCCCCGTAGGCCCTCGCAACTGTCCTATCTTCATCCTTGACGTATGGAAAGTTGAAACCTTTCTGCTGCACTCTCAGGACCATTTCTGCATAGGTGTCGGCCGGTGAGAGGTACGAGTTGTTTGAGTTAAGAGCCAGCGACTGTACTCTTTTCCCTGAGTAATCTTTTTGGATCTTGATCATGCGGTCTTGGCAAGCTTTCACTGTTGGGCAACCGTTTGAGATGAACAATAGAACGAGCAGTCTCTTATCTTGGAAGGATGAGAGAGAGTAGCGTTCCCCGTCCACACCGAGTAGGTTCCCGAAATCCGGAGCGTCGGCTCCTATTGTGAAGGTTTCGGTTCTGGCTTGGGGAAGCTCCACTTGCAGCACCTATGGTACTCATCGGCCGTCGGTAACGGTTGATGAGCGCTAATTCTGGTCTGTGTTAGAACTTGTCGGGGAAGTGTTTCATGATGCCCTGAGAGATCGTGTCCGCGACCGTGTTGATCTCGGTGAAGACATCGTCGAAGGCCGACACGTCATCGTTCCATCTCTTGTCAAGTCGTGCTTCAACCTGTTTCTTTGTCAGAGTTAGGTGCTGGTGGAGCAGGTCAAACATGTCGTCCTTGGTCCAGTGAGGATTCGTCTGGCTTAGGAATCCGGCTATCTCGTCGGCATTGACGGTCCATTTGCTATCTTGGGTTTCGAAATTCTTCTGGTCTCCTGCTTTTGCGAATTCTATGAGGTCAACCCCCAGAAGGACGTGTTTCCTCAAGAGCTCTGCGAGTTTTCTGCCCGTTCCCTCGCCATAGTATGGGACGAAGGAGTTGCCGATGTTATCAGGAGTCTTCAAAAGTCTCTCTTTTGCCGCTACCATATCGGCCGCATTGTCGAGAGCTGAGACAGCGTATTGGCGCGTCCAGATCGCGTGGTCCGCCCAGAGTTTCCGCATGTTTGTCTTAAGCGAAAGTGTAGTCTCATTCATGGTTGTAGCCGAATAGCCTGTCTATGGCTTTTTTAATCTATCCCCTGGCTCAGCCAACCCTTGCTTTCTACCGAGGTTCCAGAACGAATCAGGCTCCTAACGCGCACATGCGACGTTACCCTCCGCTGACGTTCTAGGTAAGCGTCATTGGAAATAGGGGGCAACCTTCGCCACCGCAGTTAGTGGAAAAAATGCCGAAATCAGAACAGACCAGCTGGGTCTTCGCGAACGTCAAGGGAGGAATAACACGCGCCATCAGTCAATTGCGGAAGATCAATAGCATCGAGTCGGTGACACCAGTCACAGGCAGATTCGATCTTGTGATCAAGCTCAGGACCAATGAGCCCCAGAAGGCTTTCAACATCGTCGAGAAGATCAGAAAGATCAAAGGGATCACGTCTACCCAAACGGGAATATCCCTCCAGAAGATCTCGAACGCAAAAAAGGACGAATCAGAGGACCCTATCGCCTTCGCACTGGTGAAGGTGAAAGGCGCTTTCAAAAACGTTCTACAAAAGATCAAAACCTTCCCGAACTTTGTCGAAGCCCACGTGATACCTGGAGAGTTCGACGTATTCGCCGCATTCCACGGCTACAGTCCAGAAGAGCTCCTAGAAACTTCCGTTGAGAAACTAAGTAGCATCAACGGAGTAACCGCCATTGAGACCCTCGTAGCCTGGACACCAACATCACCATACTAGAAGATTTCTCGAATCTGACTCTCCGGCCTCTCTTTTCCTTGAACGGTTTGACTTGATTGCAATATGTTCGAGACACTTGACCGAGCTCCGATGCGCCAGATATTTGGTGGCGGGCCCGGTGGGATTCGAACCCACGATTTTGGGCTCTCTTCGCGCTGAAGTCGCTCCGAAGGCCCACGTCTTGGTCCTGGCTCGACTACGGGCCCATCAAAAAGTATGAGAATGATAGGCTAGTTAATCATTGCTTGAGACGGTCGCAACGCTTGTGAGTTTTCCCGATCGAAGCTGGTTAGCGATGAAGCACACCCATAGCACGACTATTAGGAAGAAAAGTCTAGGCTGAACGGCGGCAAGATACGTTCCGAAGACGAAAAAACCTCCGAGATAAGTTATCATTATAGTGATCCCCAGATTCCTCGATAATCGTCCTATGGCTAGGCTCCTGCCCTCTTGCCGAAAAACTACAGCGAACAGCAATATTCCGACCACGGCGCAGATTGACCAAATGTTTGCAACTGAACTATGAATGAGACCCGAGAGAGTCGGAGTGGCTCCCGGAGCATCAGTATTGAACACACCCACGGTGACAAGTCCAGCACCGACTGAGGAAAGCATGATCAAATCAACGCTGTAGAGACTGGTAGGTCTCGCACGACCCCATAATCCCGCTACCAAGGAGAAAAACGCGAGACCGAGAACTACGAAACCAGTTCTCATCACGATACCATAGGGTCCGAGAGAATACAGACTCAGAGGGCCGAAGTTCATCTCTGGCTCAATAATGTGGACGACTACCAGAGTGATTGAGAACAGAATACCTAACGCGAGAATGATTGCACCTTGGCCCTCTACTCTTCCCATAGAAGGCTCACTCAATTTTTCAACCACCCCACGCAAAGCTACGCTCTGCACGCTTAATGTTTGGTAAACTCCACAATCTCAGGCCAGGCAGGATCTTTCTTGGCTCGACTACGGGCCCTCGATTTCCTTTTCGGACCAGTAGACACTATTATTCTCTTGGGACATTGCGAGACTTCAAAGGTCGCTGAGATATTTGTGAGGGCTAATCATGTAAAGCTCTCTTGAGTAAAGTTTCCTTTAGAAAAAGACCTAATTTTGAGGTCGGATCATTCACTAGGCGAGTAGAACCTTGTCGGATGAAGAAACCTACTCTGTTATTTTCGCCTCGCTAAAGCATCCTCTGCGCAGAAAAATCCTGAGAATCTTAGCTTCGGGCCCAAAGAGTTTCACCGATATTCTCCAGGAGATCGACATCGAGAGCGCCCACCTGAGCTATCATCTCGAAGGGCTGGGCGGTCTTCTCAAGAAGACGGCCGAGAGCAAATATGTCCTCTCCGACCTGGGACGAGCGGGGCTCTCGTTGATGACACGAATAGAGGAGCCCGTGAAACTAGTGAGTCCGACTTTCCTCAAGACACCGCAGCGTCTTAAGATCGCTCGGATCTCATTGGTGGCACTGGTGGTCTTGGGAATTATCCTCCTGGGAAACGGCGTCTTCGCCCTATCATCTACCAATGTTCAGAAGACGACAGTCCAGACAAACTGCGATAGTGACTTTATGGTGTTCCAACCAGGTAGAATCTACGGATGTGAGGGCTACATCTATTCAGGAGACGGGATCTATGGAATCGAAGCCAATTTTGGCGTGCGCGACGCATACACGAGGTTTCCTCTCGTTGTTAGATTATCGACACCAGTTGGAGGTCCCAATAGCACTACCGCAGACTATTGGAATCAATCATTGTACGAATGGTACCGTGCCGACCAGTCTCTCGTGCCAGGGATTCACGAAGAGTTCTCCCTGACCCTTCTTGCTCAAGGCGGATCCTACAAGATCATTTCGCAGTCGAGTTTTGACCATGTGCACCCTTCTCCTGGTCAGGTTATTGGACAGTTCAGGCCTGAAGGTAGTCTATTGCTTTTTCAGGTAGCACCTGACGCGGGGACTGCGAACGTCACACTGTCCGGCTTTCGGGCCTACAAAGTGGAATGGTTCTACTTTCCACAGCCGGACGATGCTATCAAGAACTCGTACTTTCTCCTGGGTTCAGGGCTCGCAATTCCGAGTGTTGGGTTCCTCATGGGCTCACGGTACCTAGAACGACCCAGAAAGGCTAGAGCAGAGAAGCCTTCTCTTCCATAGGACCGCACGCCGGCAGGATTTTATGTACCAGACTCGGGCCCCGAGCTGCCAACTCTGTTCTGTAGATCCTATTCCTTGGACAGTCTAGCTAGAGCGTCGATCAGTGCTGAGCCCGGTGGGATTCGAACGAATTCTTATCCCGCCACTTCTTTTCAAGACCATCTCCCTCGTGAACGTGCCAAGCAACATGATGCCCGTCCGACTACGGGCCCTGATGCTCAATTTGAGGTGAAGCACTAGTTTATCACATTTAGTAACCTGTTAAGTCGGGATCGTTGGACAACCCAAACGATTTGCAAATCCTCGGACTGACATCGAATGGGCACGGCGGGTCTTTACCAGCAGAGCAAATCACTTAAGACTCGCAGCGGCTCCGAGCATCGTCGGGTCCTATCATGAAGTGTAGTGAAGTAAGGACATTTCTATCTCAGGTATATGATAGGGTAGAGCCCATTACTCCTGTTCCATCAGCTGATTTGGAATACTGGTCCATTAACGGCTATGTTCAGAAGACAACCAAGGAGGACTATGAAAAGGGCGCTAGCGATGTTGCCAGACTGTCCCAGATCTACACGCAGATAGCCACCGAGAGGTCCAGAGAGCAGCAAACCCAGGAAGCACTACAGCAGGACGTGCGAAAAGAGCACTCTTTCCTATTCCATCTAGAAGGAACCGCGGCTAAAGATCAGCTAGGGGAAAGGATTCAGCAAGAAACGGCTGCGGTTTCCAGTGAGGCATCCGAGCTAAACCAGTTGGAGGCAATTGTGAACGATCTCATTCAGAAAAAGTCCGTGATTGATCGAATGGTGGTGTACGATGGAGGGTACTTGTCCCTTACGGGTCTTGGAGCTCTTGTGTTCAACGATCTCAGTGTCAGGAGCTACAGGGTAGCCGATCAAGAGTTCCCTGATTTCATAGCAGAGATCAAGGCAACATATGCAGAGTTGCGAGCTATAGCCGACAAGGCTGCTTCCTATGTGAGTCGTATCAGGCCTCAAGTCCCCGAGATAGAGGATCTGGAAGACTCAGAAAATGATGGTGTTGATGCTGAGGCCGAAGCCCGGTCATTGCTCTGGAGCACAGGAATAGGACTGGCCAAACTCCAAGGCAATACCATGCAAATAGGTGACAGGTTCACTGAGGCTCTAGGTGTTCTTCGGAAGTTCAACTCCACACTTCCCAGCAAACTCATGGCGGCCGAGATCATGACCGCGGTGAACACTCCACAAGTTCAGAGCCTCGAATCCATCCTAAGAAATCTAGACCAACAGATAAGAAAACAGGGCGTACCGAAAGAGCAATCCGCTGGAGTTGCTGCCACCATCATGGCAGGCAGAAGATTCGACGGAACTTATCCAATCGACCGATTTGCCCAGTTTGAGCATCTGACCAAATCAAGTGAAGCTGCCTCGATACTTGCAGTCATGAATGTTCCGATCGACGGGTTGAGTTCCAGATTCCAGCAATTCAGGTCCTTGTTCACTTCGTGGGGTTACATGATATCCGAGGACACGGAGATTGCCTCGGCCTTTCTGGGAATTGGAGAACTAGACGCAGACGAGGTAGGGGAGAAACTGAAGTATGTTCTGGAGCAGTTGCATAACTATTTGCAGTATCCGATAGTGGCAGCCGCGATTCTCGCCTCTATACCCGTGTTCGAGGCGCATGAGACCCTCGACCTTATGGAGAAAGCAGTTACTCTGCTCACCGGCTATGCTACAGGACTAGAGCGGTCGCATTTGGTTGCCTTGGCAGTAAGAATGATCCATGGAGTTCGGAATGAGATAGTAAAGGAGATTGACCCTACAGCCAAGATCACGGATACTCCAGTACAATTCACGTATGGACCACATCCAGGGTTCTTTGTCCGGTACTATCCGGTGATCATAGCTCACTCATCCTATCATGCAACGTTTAGTGGGATGGGGGGATTCCATCCAGCTCACAGTCACGGCGTCGGAGGATTTGCAGGGTGAACTACAAAGTATTTGGACCAGCTCTGTCAATAGTTTTGATAGCAATTGTAATTGCGGCGAATGCGAATTCGGTCTCGGCTTATGCTCCACAGAAGGGTGATTTCTTCAACTATTCTGAAACAATCTCTGTAAACAACGGTGGGGGCTCATATACTGGGTACACGGATCAGAGCCAGACAACGGGCAAGGAGAGTATGAACTCTGTCAGCGGGAGCAATGTATCAGCCACTTACAGCTACTCGTACCAGTACAGCAACAACCAGGGGATGTCTAACTCGAATTCGTCTTCCGGCAATTATACGTGGTCGTCGAGCATCTTCACGTATGTAAAGGGAACGGACCACCAAATAGGCTACTCAAATCCCATATACGTTTGGTTTGCCGTGAACCCCTCACTTCCGGTCGGGGGCACCTTCTATGCTCTCAATACGCTGTTCACAGTGCTTTCGAAGAACTACAGTCTGCAATTACCTACACAAGGTAACCAATATTTTCAAACCATCCAAGCCAAAGGGACAGGTCAATACCAGCGGAATGACGAATACGGTCTCTTTACAGCATCCTATACTTGGTACGAATACTTTGACCCATCCACCGGATACATTGTAGGCTACAACGATGTCGAACAGGACAATGGCTCATACCAAGGGCAGGCTGGGAGTTTCACCTATACCGATAATCTCTATGTCACCTCAACCAGCTACAATCTAGCGCCAGGAATTGCTCCTGCGAACTCCGGTCTCTTAGGGCTAGGTGCGTATCTTATCCTTGCGTCTGTAGCCATTCTATTCGTCGCGGTGATAGCTGTCTATGCCTTACGTCGAAGGAGACGCATGGATACCCTTCCCGAGCACCCACCGAGCCTTCCAAGCGCTCCATCTTCAACGCCTTGGGAATCTAGGATAGATCTAGGATCAAAGCCACCTCAGCAAGTCGTAGTAAGGGATGTAGCCAAGGTGAACTGCAAGTACTGTGGAACTCTGATTCCAACCACGGTTGATAGGTGCCCGTACTGTGGAGGTCCCAGGCAGTAGCCTTCCAGCCCGGGAAAGAAGTCCTGAATTGGCAGTCGCCAAACCCGGGCCTATTACTCTTAGAGGGATGCCCATCAGCCTCAACGTATACGATGGAGCCGCGACAATAACCAGCAAGTACTTCAGACATTTTCAGATGCCGGACTTCGAGAAGATATACCTACCTGATAGCGTAAAGCCATTCTTGCATGTGGACCCGACAGGAACCAAAGAGCTCCTGATCGATGACAACAGGAGTGCTATTGGTAAACAGCCCTACATGACCATTGACGGCGTTGATTTCTATTTCTCAGTCAAGGGAATAGGGTCGACCACCAGTCCGTTCAGCCGCCAGCTCTTCAAGAAAGAGGAGATCTGCGGTCTCCTCAAGAGCGGCACTACCAAGGACAGGATCACGAATGCCATGGAGAAAGAGATGAAGTTCCCGAGGTACCTTACCGGGGAGTTGTGGTCAAGAGGATGCCCCTATGGATCACAAGGACTAGAATTCGCGTCCATCGCCATGAAAGCAACGGAGATGTCGGACACCAGCACTACCTCCATTCACGGGTTTAGGATTGCTCCTTTGGTGAAGATTGTAAAACTGCCGGAAGCCATCCAACGGGAAGTCACTCAGGTGTACTGGTACAGGAGGTTCAAGCAAGTGATGGTTCAGGAAACGAGGCTAATCCCGTCCAATATCAGGATCTATTTCCATTCAGACTGGACCATTGGGGATGATACTGGGGAACTCTTTGACTTCTTCCGCATCGACAACAATGACAAGGCGATGGACTTCCTCAGGAACTTCGTCAAGACCGGAATTGCGATTCTCACTTTATTCGTAAGGTCCATGAACGACAACGGCAATGGAACGTACAGCGGCCTGGACTTCTATGATGTCTGGCTTGATAAGGATGCCGTACTTGCTCCGGATGGCACAATCTTCTGGGCGGACCTTGAAGGACTCCAAGCGATAACTATCGGGGGAAGGGACAGGGATGACCTCGAATTCAATTTCGAGGAGAAGATGGAGCATCAGATATACAGGTCCTTGTACGAATTCATGTACGCATACGAGCAGATAGAAAGGGAACGCGTCAGGAGGTTCGGTCACATTACTGATCGTAAGACCCAGTTCGAGTATCTCCTAAAGGATGCCTTGAAAGATGATGAAGTTGTAGGCCTTCGTCGCGGCCAAGATAGCCTTGAACTGGTCATAGGCAACATCCTTGGAGAAGAGAGACTGACTAAGAGCTTCACGATCCTGGATTGGTAGCCTATGACATCACCCTACAACTTGAAGAAACCTAGATGGGAATTAGTATACGTGGGAGGAGACTCATGAGAAATAGCAATGTCCTTCAGGTGTCCGAGGTAAAATCCATAGATGCGCAACTCGGTGATCTGCCCAAAGGCCTGTCGTTCTTCGATCCGATTCTTCATCACGAGGCCAAGGAAGCTATTGAGGCCGGCGGTGAAGTTTACGTCTACCGGAGTACTGAGGGGCATCATTTCTACTCGCTGAAACCTTCCAGCTACATTTTCTCAGAGTATGAAGTAGCGGAACATCCGAAGGAAGACTGGAACATCTGGCAGCTCGACGTCGATAAGGCTCCTCTGAACCACAGATTCAAGCATCATGTCAGCATGGAGTCTGATGTCGGAGAATTAGAACGCTTCATGGCCGCTTCGCAACCTGAGACAAATAGACAATGGGTCAAGGTTGCCCTAAGGAATGGGGACAAATGCTTCGTTGTCAGAATAGCTAACCGAATCGTTAGTATTGCATGGATGACGATTGTAGGCGGAGTAGCAAGGTCCCACGGCCTCTATGTTGAACCCCAATTCAGAAGAATGGGCATAATGAGCGACAATTTGCAGGCTAGGATCATCTATCTCAAATCAAGGCATGTCCATACTCTGATCAATGAGATTCCAGAGTCTAACATAGCATCAGCTGGCCATGCTGCTAATGCAGGAGAGAAGATTGTTGGCAAGATCTTCCTCTATGCCAGCCCGGATACTAATGTCCCTTTAAAATGAATGAGACTGATTCTGGTATTCGAGTTTCCCAAAGTGCTTTAGCCATCAAATGCGCTCGATCAATGGCAGTTTTTGCAGACAACTTTTCTATAAGAGGTGGGAATTGCTGTAGCCGCGGCGCTTCTCGTCAGTCTCCTCTTCTACCGACTTGGCCTTCCCATGATCGTCGGCCAGCTGGTGGCGGGAATGCTCGTTGGTCCCTTCGGTCTTGGACTGATCCGCGACACGACAGCCATCGACTTTCTAGCGACCCTCGGAATAATACTCCTCTTGTTCGTCGTCGGGCTTGAGCTCGACCCGCGTAAGTTCGGCAAGGTTGGATCTAGGGTCCTCATTCTGAGTACAGTGGAATTTCTTACTGCTTTCGCAGTTAGCATACTCTCCGCTCTGTCCGCAGGATGGGATCTAGGGACGGCGCTCTTTCTCGGGTCCGTACTTGGTCTAAGCAGCACGGCCATAGTCGCGAAATTGATCCTCGATCGCTTTCCCGGACATGATGAAAATTTTACGTCGCTAATGATGGTAATGGTTGTGGAGGATGTGATTGCAGTCTTCCTACTCTTTCTTACACCTGAGCTGGCAGGGGGACGCCAAGTTCAGGCGTTAGGCCTATTATTCATCGCGTCCAAGGGGTTTTTCTTATTCCTCGCAAGCTTCGGGTTCGGGAGGTATCTTGGGCCCCGGCTAATCAACAAGGTGAGCCAGTACGAGCTGGAAATCGGGGAGGTCGCATTTCTCCTGGCTTTGTCATTCGGTTTTCTTTTCGGGGTACTCTCGGACTATCTTGGTTTCTCACCCGCTATCGGGGCTCTGCTGGTTGGATTCTTTATGCCTGTCAAAAAATCGAGGTATGTAAGGGAGAAGATTCTACCCCTCAAGGACGCCTTCATCGTGTTCTTCTTTCTATCAATGGGGACCCTCATCGACACGTCCTCTGCACTATCCCTGGGTGTACCACTCCTGATTATTCTGGCCGGTGCTGTTCTCGGCAAGCTTGCCGGAGGCTTCCTTGGAGCACGACTTGCTCGGATTGGACGCCCCATTCTATTTGGTTCCATTCTGGTTCCCCGTGGAGAGTTCTCGCTGGTACTCGCTAAGACCGGAGTTGATGCCGGACTAGTAGGTCCGCAACTCTACCCTGTAGCAGGTCTAGCAGTTCTCGTAACTGCTCTTGCATCCCCACTAATCGACAGACTGACGCGCCCGGAGGACAGACCTGAAGGTAACTAGTTGCCAGACGACCGCATGGTCATATTCTCTTCGAAAGCTCCCACGTCCGCATAGTACTGTCGGGTCAATTCGGATAGGGCTGGGTTGGTGTAGAGTTCAGCTACCGGATGGTCTATGAGCGACGCGATTTGGATTGCAACTTCGCCTGCTGACTGAACCTTTTGAGGGCCTACTTGGCTGCCAGCCTTCATCGCCATCGGTGTTCCTGCGACGCGGTGGAAGTCTGTATCCACGATGCCTGGCATTACAAGTGAGACTTTGATTCGGGGATATTTTCCTTTGAGATCCATGCGTAGATTTGCTGTCAGGACGTTGACTGCGCTCTTCGCGGCGCTGTAAATCGACCGGTTCGAAACCAAAGGAACCCTGCCCAGGAAGGAAGAAATATTGATCAGATGCCCTTCCCCTCGCTCTTGGAAATGCGGAACAATCGTCTGGGTTCCGTAAAAGACCGACTTCAGAACCACGTCTATGATGCTGTCGAATTCATGATCAGTCAATTCCATTACGGTCTTGGTTATACCCCGCCCTGCGTTGTTCACCCAGACATCTATGCGGCCATGTTTTTTCAGAGCGAAGTCGCGCAGGTTCTCAAGATCTCTTCTCCGGGTAACATCGGTAACTACTGGGATCGCTTTTGATCCGGTCTCGGCTGCAACTTGCTTCAGCTCGCTCTCTCGCCTAGCTGCAATAACGAGTTGATGACCTTCGGAGGCAAGCTGTCGAGTCAGCGCAGCACCGATTCCGCTACTTGCTCCAGTGATCACAACAACCTTTCCGGTCATGGTTCCCGATTAAGAAAAACCAGTTTAGATAAGTTCTTGGGAGAAATGGGTTCTCCATGCTTGTATCTACTCTGCGAATTTCTATTATTGTCTTAGGATCATTACAACTTTTGGAGGTTTCTCAATCTCACTTTGTACAAGATCCCAATTGTCGCGGAGGCTCATGCTCTATGCTTGAACGGCGATCCTAGTCTCCTCAGGAATCGTCGTAGTGGACGCTTAACTCCCTGAGTCTCAGGAATTGCTTGGTTGTATATGGAAACAAAGTCCGAGTGGTACTTTTGGGCTAGGTTGTCATTGGACAGGAAGGTGGCGTTCTCGAAGTTCGCATCCTCGGCTCTGCCGGTATAATTGTAGCTTCCCCACTCAACGTTCTTGCGGTCAACGATGATGAACTTGTCGTGCATTATGCCTCCTGGCGGGGAAATCAGCCGGATCGAGGATCCCGCCTTCTCCAGCTCGTCATGTAGTGAGGCTTGGGAACCCTTTGTCTGGGACTTATCCATAACCAGGGAAACTTTGACTCCCCGCTTGAGTGCGTTGATCAAGGCCTTCGCGATGATCTCGTTTGTGAATGCGTAAGCCGCCATCTCGATGGTTTCTGCCGCTGCACCTATACCACTAAGAATCTGTTGTTCAATGCCTCCTTTGGGCGAAAAGAAGGCCGCTACAGGTGACTCCGAAGGAGCCGCTATCGCTTGAGCCTGTTTCACCGGGAAATTCTGAGCCGCATTCACAGGCGATTCTCCCGATGCTTTCGAGATAGAAGAGCTTCCGACCAGGTCAAGAGAGAGCTCCTTTGATACGACCGCAGAGTGTGGCTTGAGAGTGATCTTCGCTCCAGTCTTGCCCTCAGTCGAGAGAAAGAGCTCTGTCCTTCCTCGAGATGTCCTTGCGCCCTCGATCCAGAGCTCAATAGAATCTACCTTGAGCGCCTTGAACCAATCTAGTATCTCGTCAAGTCTAACTCTATGTCCCTTGAAGGGGGTATCCACTGCTACTTGCGCGGCAGGATTCTCGGGCGGCCTAAAAACCAGCACGAGCTCATCTTCTCCACTCGGCCTCCCTCCTCCGAGCTCGCTCATAATCTGCTATCTTTGCGAGACTCGCTTGAATAACGGTTTGAAACCCTGAACACTTGACTAGAGTAATCCGAGAGGCGCTGACGCTGATTCGTTCCCCGCAATCAGTCGGCAAACTTGTAATGTCGATAGCCCTGAGAAGTCACGTCTACTAGAACGAACTCGTTCTCGGGCTCTGAGACAAACTTTCGTCCGTCCGGAAACAGGTTTCCCTCATGCAAGATTTCATACTCTACGAGAGATATTGGTCGGCGATGTCGTAGTTTCTCAGCGTGACCAAACTTCTTTGCAACGGCCGCCCATTCTTCCTGAACTGTCCAGCTGGATGCCTTGGCCTTGCAGCCACTGCCATAGTTTCCTGACCCTCCTCTCTTCCCCGCAAGATCTGTTCCCCTCATCGCTTTTGTTTCTAGCAGCATCGAGAGGCAACTCTTCTCAGAGGCGGAGTAGCTGTTGCCGCTCTCTCTTGCGTGCACTAGTCCTTCTGCGACCTTGTCTTGGTAATCGGTTTGGAATTGTTTTGTCTCCATGAAGTGTCTCATGTAATCGGCCTCTGCTTTCTCAAACTCTTCTCTTTTCTTGTAGCTCTCTGCTTGAGGCTCGTCGCCTATCAGGTGGAGGATTTCTTTCCATCGGGGGAGGCCTCGCCAGAAATGTATTAGCAGGTAAGCGAAGGCTTTCTCAGCCATTTTCGGGTATGGGACATGAAAAGACATGGGGCCTATGTGATCTACTAGAGATTCACCAGGTCCCGCGCTGATGATGCCGGACGCGATTGCCTGCTCTGCCCAGTTGTCCACCGCGCCTTCCATGGCTCTAAGATAACATCGCTCGGAATGTTTTCCATGGACGACTGCTGTCGTCGAGAATAGTGGTCTCCAGAAATCATCCTCATCCTCCATATGAGTGCCGATGACAGGGTCGATCGCTAGCAGACGAGGATCCTCCTTGACAAGGAGGGCCACTGCTCCTGCTCCCTGAGTGGGTTCTCCCGGGCTGGTAAGCGGATACCTAGCGATGTCGGTTGCGCAGATGATAGTGGATCTTCCATTGCTTCTTCCTGCCCATGCCCAGTCGAGCGAACTTTCTAGAGCGTCTGCGATGCTCACACATGCGAACTTGTACTCGACGCCTGAGGTTCTGTTTAGAGATCCTTTGCCAAACTTTTGTTCGAGCATTCCGTGAACGTAGGCGGCAACAGGTTTGGATTCGTCCACGCCGGTCTCTGTGGCTATGTCAATTCTGGCCAAACTTGCCGGATGAACATTGTTTCTTTCCATCAGCTCGAAGATTGCGTTCGCAGCCAAAACGGAGCTGTCCTGGTAAGTGTCCGGAACGGACATCTTGGCGATTCCAATTCCATGAAGATATTTTGACGGGTCCGACTTTCTGGCCACAGAGAACTCCGTCGGTTTCTCAGGCCGATTCTCGTCAGCCAGCTCCACGTACAGTCGAGGGATGTAGACGGCTATGTCGTCTATGCCAACTTTGGTTCTCACGAGGCGTCCTCCTGTGACGTCCGGTACGTCGGAGAGTCCGTTTCAGTTCACGTAGTTCAAAAGGTGGTTGCGAGAAGATAGGCGAGGTGTTCTACCCTTAGGGGCGTTTCCAGTTACGATTGGGCGAGTTTGCCGCGTTGGTCAAGCCGGGTTAACTTGATACGCTTAGGGCAACCTACTTGGTAGTAGCTAACTACCTACTTTATAATAAAGACCGCAGTGCTGGTTGAGACATGATTCAAACACTCTTCACGAACATCGATCTATCCTCGTTTGTCCTAAGGCTCGCGGTCGGGACATTGTTCATTGTACACGGATACCCTAAGCTAACAGCCGCTCATAGAACCAAAGGCGGCGCTTGGATGAAGAGCATGGGAATGCCCGCCGCCATGGTTCCATTCGGTGGCGTTGTCGAGTTCTTCGGCGGACTAGCATTGACTCTTGGAATACTCACACCCATAGTTGCATCGCTCTCGGCGTTATGGATGCTGTCAACAACATGGTTCGCGATGAGCAAGATGAAGAAGAAATACGTCGGCGGATATGAAATCGACATCACATTGTTCCTAGCTGCCCTTGCGTTGGCTCTCCTTGGTAGCGGAATCTATTCCATCGACCACCTACTGGGACTATAGGGAGAACTCAGGGTGTCGGTAAGAAAAAGCACGACCGTAGCCAAGACAGTCGCTCCAACGAGCGATAGTCTGAACAGTGAAATTGTGAAGAAAGCCTACCTGAACGCATCCCGCATGATGAAAGAGTCCGGCTTCGGCCTCAAGAGCAACGTCGAAGTGGCCATCGACCCTCAGCTCCCATTCATGGGATATACAATGCCGCAAGGCAGAGGCTACAGAATAGTCGTATCAGGCGGCTCCGTCGGGTCAGGAATGCTCGAAGGCCTACTGGTTCATGAAATGTCACACATCTACAGGATGGAAAATAATCACCCATCCCATGACGCTGAGATAATCGAGGCGGCAATTGACAAGATTGGAAAACAATACGTGTCGCATGACTATCAGCAGAAGATCGTCCATGACCTACTGAACGATATTCAAGACTTGTACGCTGACGATGTCTCGATGAGGGTCCTCAAGAAAAATCCGATACTCAAATCTGGCCAGATGAGCAGTTTCCTCCAAGACTGGGTAAAAGACGAGCCCGTCGAATCCGGCGATCCAAAGCAAGACAGTTGGGTGAACGCGTCAATCATGGTCCATAATGCTCGAGCACTCGGCCAAATGACGAGACACGGCATTGAAGATACGGGTGGAAAGGCCGCGGATTCTAACAAGAGATTTCTTTCACGGATGCCACCAGCCGCCGCAAGCCAGTTCCGATACTTTCAGGACCTAATGGTCAATCTGAAAGAAAACATGACTAGAGATCAATATCGAAAGCTTCTCGCAGACTATCTGAATCGGTTCTTGGAAGCAGCCGAAAAGAACTAATGAGGGGCCGAAACTGTCTTGGGCGACAGGATTGAGTGAAGGATTCGACTTCAACAGCGCACTGAAAGAACTCGACAAGAGCGAAACCCACCTCACCGTAAGAGTCGAGTTTCGCAGATGGGGAAAACCCGTAACAGTGGTCCAAGGGCTACCCAAGACCGGACGATCTCTAGCCGAAGTTGCTCACAAACTGAAAGAGCGCCTGGCCACTGGCGGAACAGCGAAGGAGGGTGTGATTATGTTGCAGGGTGATCATCGGTCCAGAATCAAAGCTGAACTAGTCAAGCTCGGATTTCCAGACGACCACATTGAAATATTCTAGCCTTACGAACCCCACTGACTCTAGCATCCATCCAGGTCTTGAACTACATCGTAACCTCATGCGTTGATGAGGTCGCCGAGGGATTAATTTCTCTGCTTATCTAAGATTCTAGGCAGGATTGACAGTTATCTTTCCAGCGAGCCAATTATGCCAGGCGCAAGTGTATTTGTAAACCCCCGCTACGTTTAGGGTTACCGAGAACGATTTTCCCTCGGAGATCAATCCAGAGTTGAATTTCAAAGCTCCAGCAGGAGCCACGAGAGCAGTGGCCGTGTGACCCACGGTATCATCGTTCACCCATTCTATCGAGTTATTGACTCCGATTGTGACCGTGACGTTAATAGGAAAAGTGTACGTGCCATTTACGAAGTTCGCCTGGAAGTCCTGCACGCTAAACCCTGTCGGCTCCGTTGATGAGCCCGACGGTATTTTGATAAGTGTCACCGTTGACTTGGGTGGAGACAACGAACTGATATAGATGTAGCCAGCCGTTGCCGTCACGATAATCACTACGACAGCAATCGCTAGGATCATGGCACGCCGCTGTATTTCTTTCATGATGATCGTTTTCTCCTAGTTGAGGCTGGAAGGCCGCAGGGCCTTGTCTCGATATCGTTTAAGCTATTCGCGGGGTACATGTAGAGCACATTATGACCGTCAAAAAAACTTTCAAAACACTCACTGACAAGATGGGCTCATATCGAGGGTACCCAGATTACCTTTCCGGAGGGTCTTGCGTAATTCCTCTCTGATTCGTGGCTGATTTTTCTATTTTCTACGGCTTGGCGTTTTGAGGTGAAGTTGGAGCAACGGAGGAGGGCCTTCGTTTTTTCTTCCTGACAAACAGGGCGAGGGTTGCTGCAATCACCGCGGCTACTGTTATCGCAGCGACTGTGATGAGGGTGTAGTCGGGCGGAGGATTCTGCGTAGGAGGAGGCGTAACTGGGGATCCGGTTACGTTGACCCAAGCGTTACTCATTGCAGGAATTGTGAAATGGTAAGAGCACTGGTACGTATAGAGGCCGGGTTGGTAGAAGGTATAGCTGTAACTTTGGCCTGGGTGGAGTGTTCCACTGCTTAGCAGTGGGCTTCCTCCTTGAGTAGTATTCCCAACTGACGTCACGGTATGCAAGCTGCTCCAGTTACTTGCATAAGTCCAGATCACAGTGGTGCCCGTTGTGACGTTGACATGCTTCAGGAGAAATTTATTGTCGATTATGGCGACATTTGCTTGGCCGGAAGCGTGAGCACTGATAGACCCCGTTTGAATTAGAGGGATGAATGCAATTACAAGAGTGAGAAGTAGTGGCAAAGTCTTGAGAAAAAGGGGACGTGCCCCGTTGTTGGGGCTTCGTCTAAGCGGTTTTTGGTTTGGGCTTGAACGCGACATAGGCCACTAGTATCAGTGCGATTACGGAGACTATTAGTGCGCCTAGGCTATAGTTCTGTGCGTTCATCGCTGCCGACTGGATTGTATCTGCTCCGTTGGCGACGGTTACGGTGGTGGAGGCGGTAATGTCGGGGCTGAAGGGCAGGTGGAAATCACTGACTAGCCGGAGCAAAATCGTGTGGGATCCACTATTGAGAGTAAGTGGTATCCCATTGGGGCTTGCCCAGATCTCGTAATAGTTGCCGTCGACGATGACGTGAATGTGGCCTTCCTGGAGACCTTGGGAGTTAGTGATGTTGACATCGTTGCGGGTGCCCGGTTGGACGAGGGTGAAGTTCTTGAGGGCGAATGAGACAAGGAAGGTAGGACCGACGGTCGATTGGTTGTTGAGTGCACCGTTTGAGCCTGGAGAGAGCATTGTGATCCCGCATCCGACGCATTTCTCGGTAACTGGACCCGCGCTCACGTGCGGAGTTAGCGTTGGTAGTGCAAGC
>WNGM01001929.1_pt1 | contig 18579 bp, 13 predicted proteins | sample 5400571 | NCBI WGS metagenome assembly WNGM01 (sample SAMN13153378, study PRJNA577476) | soil metagenome | isolation source: 100 cm soil or saprolite under Garry oak tree replicate 2 | place: USA:California | collected 2016-06-15 | reverse complement strand
CGACGGCGAGCGCAGTATGGCTGATGGTGCTGTATTCCGAAGGCGGACGGTTGACGCCGTTACCGAGCCAGCGGCCGTCCGGCATCTGCCGGGCCATGAGCCAATGGGTCATCACCGCTGTGGTCGTGTCGAGGGGATGCCCCGCCGCGGCAAGCGCCATCTGGGAATATCCCGCGGTGATCGCTTCGCCGCCGACCGCCGGATCGCCAAGCATCATCCGCGGCACGGCGCTCTTGAAGAACGTAAACAGATCATCGAGGTTCTTGTGCGCGCGCACCTCGTCAATCTCGATGCCTTTTCGCCGGACGGTTGCCGCAGCGAAGGCAGGCATGGAATTGTGATGGCAGGAAACGCAATTCGTTTTTTCGCGGAACCCGGGAGCGGCGTCAAGGAGACGCGCCACACTCTTGCTCAGCGATGTTCGTGAATCTTGGATTCCACCTTTTGCCGCCGAAGGACTCTCTTCCTGACGCGGGCCGTTCCCACGCTTTGCGCCGTGCTGCTCGAGCAGTTCGATCTTGGCTCGATCACCTTTATATATCGCCAAATCAAGCGGCGATTCACCTTCGGTCATCTTTGCATTCGGATCCGCGCCGCGATCGAGCAAGAGTTTCAGGGTGTCGATACTCTCTGTTTCGGATGCAACGGCTGTCATTACAGGTGTTCTTGCGTATTGCGCGGCATTTGTCGCGTTGACGTCGGCGCCCAATTCGATCCAGCGAGCAATGAGCGGCGCCGGTTGCCAGGTGGCTGCAATGTTCAACACATTGGGAAACGGCTTCGGTAATTGCGAAATCAAGTAGTTCGCGGTGGCGGGATCATGCCGTGCCAGCCCTGCGCTTTGCGCTGCCGGAGCCAGCGCGTTCGGATCCAGACCTCGCTCGACTAAAAATCGGACCACTTCAACGTCGGCGGATCTTAAAGACAGCGCCAGTGCAGTTGCCCCGCCCTTGTCCTGTGCGCGCAGATCCGCGCCATGATCCAGGAGCAGCCGTAAAAGGTCCACCGTTTGCGGATAGCTCGCGGCCACGAGCAGCGCCGTGCGATCGTTTTCAGGCCTCGCATTCACATTCGCGCCATGTGTGACAAGAAGCCGGACCTTTGCTAAATCCGGCACTGCCCACATGAGCGCCGTCGTGCCGGATGGGCCTGGCTGATTCGCATCAGCGCCGTGCTGAAGCAAAAGCTCCATCATCCGAGCATCTGCGAACAGCGCGGCTGCCATCAGAGCCGGTGTTCCTTCGGCATCCGTGAGGCCGGCACTCACGCCGGTTTTCAGCAGACGCTCCACATCCGCGATAGAGCTGCGCTGGATCGCGGTAAAGAGCGCATCTCGAGCGTTGTTAGTCTGTGCAGACGCGGATAAAAGATTAGCCACAAAAAGGCACAAAACACACAAAATCCTTTTGTGAATCTTGAGCCTTTTTGTGGCTATTTCTTTCTTCATGTGCTTAGAAGTCAAATTGTACACCCAGCTTTGCGAAGCGCCCCGGAATGATCGATAAAGGAGTCAGCCAAGACGAACCGAAGGTCTGCTGATACTGGTCGCCGACGCTCGAGTTGAGAACGTTATAGATATCGACCGAGATGTTCAGCCGCCTCCGCTCGAACGGCACCATCTTAGCAACACGGACGTCGAACTGATTAAGGCGCGGGTAATACAGCACCCCCGGCTTGACGATGTTCACTGTCGTCACAGCAGCGTTCCCTGCCAGATTCCGAAAAAGCGATGGCGCCACCTGAGTATTCGTGATTACCCAGTTGCCTGCGAAACTTTCACTAGCAATGCTGGGGAAGTTCTGTCCCACGGTCGGTTTACTTTGGAACGTTCCTGCAACCTGGATGTCGAGACGTGGAACCGTGTACGGCGCACGCCGGGTGGGAACAGGGCTTGGGGCGGTGGCGTTTGGGGCGGTCGGTGTCGTCAACAGCATTTCTGGAAGTTTGGCTACAATATCGCAATCGTTGGCCGACTTGCGTCCGGTGCTTAAACCTCCCACCAGGGTAAAGCGGCGCAGGCGCGCGTCGACATTCACATCGATCGCGTTGTAGTGCTCCATCTGGTCTCCGTAATTCCTGGCAAATGTGACGAAGTTATCGACCAATCCGAACTTGGCGGGCTTGACGTCATATGCCGTTACTGTGTAACCGCCGCCGCCCGGCAGCCGTGGAAGCGAAGGCGCAGTCAGCGTAAATGTATCGAAGTCCTCAGGTCCGACTGCCCGGTTGTCGATCGCGAAGAAGTTGCCCCACACACGCCGGACATATCCAACCGTAACCGACAGGCGCGGCGCGAGCTGTTGCTGAACGCTCAAGCCCAGATCCCAGGTGAATTCGCGGATGTTCCACCCGTTCAGGATCTTGGGATCGTAAGTCAGGTTAGTGGCCAGTTTTCCGAAGTTCTGATTCGCCCACGGACCGCACTCGTAGCGGCCGTCAACGAACGTGCCATTAGCAGCGGGGTTCATCAAATCGCAGTGAGGGATATAATCCCCCTCAAAATTATTCCAAGCGCGATCGGTCTGTCCCGCGAAGCGAGTAATTGGATTTTGAGACTGTCCGTAGAGGCCTATTCCAGCTGTCGGCGAGGCATAACGGCCGAGAGACGCCCTCAGTGCCGTTTTCCCGTTGCCAAACACGTCGTAAGCCGTCCCAAACCGCGGGCTGATGTCCTTCACATCGACTGGAGCATCTTGCTCCGGCAATATGATGGGTGTGGGAATGAACCTATCGGGTCCTATCTGCTGCCGAGGAAAATGACTGCCGATGTGTTCGTATCGTATACCCCCTTGCAGCGTCAGGCGACCCAGTGTCCACTGGTCCTGTGCATACAGAGAAGCAAAACCAGCGGTCGTGTTTGTTCTCGTTCCATTAAGCCCAAACATGGTGAGCTGATTGGGTCTGCCGTCCAGGAAACGATAAGCGAGCCGGTCATCATTAAAAAAAAGTACGTTCGTCGCCATGTGAACGACGTAGGAGCCGCCGACTTTCACATTGTGGGCACCCGTGAAATACGATCCCGACCCCCTCCAGGTATGCGTCGTACCCCAAGGGCGCGACCAATAGCCGGTGCCCCCAAATCCGGCGGGCGCGCGGTAGACCAATCCCGGCAGAATTCCATCCTGCTCCTGAACGCGGATAAGTGCGTGATTGTTGTCCGGACGGTCATGGCCGCCATATAGAATGCGTGGCCCCAACCCGTAACCGGCATCCAGTAAGAAGCGGCTTGATAGTTGCGACGTCCAGCTGATCTGACCCATCTGTTGTGGATGACCTTCAACGCGGCCCGTAGCCTAAGGTGACAGCGGCATAATCACAACTGTAGTGTCGCCTCCTTCATTGCAGTGCTGGCATGCCCACTGCTCGTCCCACCAAAAATTGATCTTGTCGCGCCGCGATGCCTGCCAGGTGATCCTCATGCTGGTGTTCTTCCACGTGCCATCGTCGAGGCCTTGGTGACCGAAGTCCGGATCATAGGTCCACTTGGTTACATCGCCGGCATTCTTATTGCGCCACAACGCGACGTATTTGCGGTTACCCTGGTAGCGCACATTCCAGTAAAACCAAAGCCGGTCCTTCAGAACCGGACCGCCAAATGCCCCATTGAGATCCCATAGTTTTTTTAGCTTATTGGGAGCGCGGAGACCCGCATCACGTAGTTCCTGCGTGTAATTGCTGCCTTGCAACCCGGCCCATGATCCGCTGGCGAAGACGGTACCGTGAAATTCATTGCCACCCACTTTCGGCATGACATTCATGACTGGGCCGCCGGTTGTCGCTTCCCCCATCCCGCCAGCAATTGTGAAGTTGACCTCCTGGGCATTCCCGACATCCGGCACATAAAACGAAACGCCCAAGCCCTGAAATCCCATGCTCAAGCCTTCGATGTGAACCTGTCCTTCATCGCGGCGTCCCGCGTGGGCTTGAAATACGCTGAAGATCGGACCCTGGATACCGCCCACGTCGTTCCCCTGCACATTCAGCGCGGGAATCAAGGCGGTCAAACTGTAATATTGGCGACCGGTTGGGATGGAATTGATTACTTCATTCTGCAAAGTTTCCTGAGTCTTCGTGCTCTGGGTGTCGACGATCGGAGTCTCGCCGCTAACGGTGACGGTCTCTTGTAGACCGCCGACGCGCAACTCCGCATTCACTGTCGCGATGAAGGTCCCCGAAAGCTCAATGCCATCGCGCGTGACGGTTGTGAATCCAGGTAGGGCGAAGGTCACCGTATAAATGCCGGGCCGCAAATCGACGATGCGATACCGGCCTCCCTCGTCGGTCACAGCCGAACGGAGTTGCTCAATCAATGCTGGACTTTTCGCTTCGACCGTTACGCCCGGCAACACCGCACCCGACGTATCGGCGACGACACCGGTCACAGCCGCTCCCGTTTGGGCCGCCGCAATTGCCGGTACGAAAAGAAGAAGAATTACCCCCATCAAAAGCCGAGTTAGTGCACGCATGGCTTCCCTCCTGAATAGAAAAGACGAAAACACTTTTAGCGGTAGGTGGCCAAACTATATCGAGGAATAAATTCGCAGGTCAAGTTCGGTCGGGCCGAATTTAATTTCGGGACCGTCGCTACAATTCTAGCCCGATTGACTTTACATTCCTGGAGGTGATAGTTTCGCGCCGATTCGAATGAATGCAGGGGGGTTGGATGGATTCTTTGAAGTTCTTTAAAGTGGTTTGCATTAGTACTCTGAGTCTCGCGTTTCTTCTTCGTGCCTCGATTCCCGCGTTTGCTCAGGCCGGCAGCACAGGCCGGATTATCGGTTCTGTCGCTGATTCAACCGGAGCCGTCATTGGAGGCGCGACTATATCTGTTACCGATACCCAGCGAGGCACAACACGAACGCTCACAACAGACGAAGTCGGCGCATACAACGCACCTGAGCTCATTCCGAGCATGTATGTTGTGAAAGCCGAATTTCCGGGCTTCAAGGCGACAGAGCGCCAGAACATCGTTGTCGAGGTCGGAAAAGAGTATCGCGTGGACTTGTCGATGGAACCCGGCGAGCAGTCGGAAAAGGTCACTGTCACGGAAGGTCTGCCGCTGGTGGAAACGACAAGCGGCGTTCTCGGCGGAACCATCAGCAATGCGCTGATCCTCGACCTGCCGGTTCAAGGACGCAACTTTCAAAAATTGCTGGAACTGAGGCCCGGCACTTACCTTGCTCCGGGAAGCGGAAAATGGAGCCTCAGTTCGAATGGGATGCGGCGCGAGCACAATGTCTACATCCTGAACGGGATGGATACGATCGAAGGTTTCTCGTCACAAAGCGTGGTGAACGCCACACCGGTTTTCGGCGATGCCACGTCTATCGTGCCGATCGACGCTATTCAGGAATTCAACACCGTCCAGATTCCCAAAGCGGAATACGGCTGGAAACCGGGAGCCATTGTTAACGTCGGCTTGAGGTCCGGCAACAATACAGTGCATGGCACCGCCTATGCATTTGGACGCAGTGACGCACTGGACGCGAGGAATCCTTTCATTCAGGCCGGATTCCCCAAACAAACGACCCAAATGGAAAGTTTCGGCGCCACCATGGGCGGCCCTATCAAGCGGGACAAAGTCTTCTACCTGCTAGGATACGAAGGCCAGCTCAATACGATTGGCGCCCCATCGTCAACGCTGACTTTGCCTACGCGAACCTCCCTGGGCAATCCGGGACAGAGCGTGCTGGACGCCTGCAATTCCCTGCCCGGTTCGACGGCGCCCAAAGACCTGAGCTTGAAGATGGCAGGTCTCGTCTATAACGGGCCGGGAAATTGCGCCAAGGACCCAGCAAATCGCGGAGTGTTTCAGGACAGGAATACAGTCACTTACTCCGCTTCGCCGATCGGCGACGCCACGCTTCATAATGGATTGGTCAAAATTGATTACCAGGTGAATGAAAAGAACTCGATTGCGGGCGAATACTTCGTCGGCAATTACGACGGCCTGGGACCACAGAATAATGCGGCCGCGCAACAGTACTGGTCGACGTTTACCCATGCGAAATCGATGGTTATGGGACTGCACTGGACGACGCTGCCAAGTTCGAAAATCGTCAACGAACTTCGCGGCGGCTTCAATCGGGAAAACCAGCTCAGCTATCCCGGCGACTGCAACAAAATCGGACAGCCGGATTACTCCTACCTGGCCAACATGAATTCGAATTCGCTTCCGCTCGTCGGCGCGGGTGCGCCTGCCAATTGCGGCTTTCCGGTCATTACCATCAATCCCTTCAGCACGACCGGCTGTTGCAACACGTTTCCAAAGATCCAAGGCCCGGACTGGACGCATCAGGTCATCGACAATGTGTCTTACATTCGAGGCCGGCATTCCTTCAAATTCGGTGGAGAAAGCCGCCACCTTGCCTATAACGGCGGAACCTATACGGGAACCCGCGGCATCTTTAACTTCACCAGCCTTTCGAATTTCCTGACCGGAACTTTCAACACGGCGAGCCCCCCGCAGGTGTTGCTCGGCCAACCGGGACGGCATATCAGCAACTGGGCATACGCAGGATTCGCCCAGGACGATTGGCGCATTACCAACACGCTGACGTTGAACCTCGGCCTGCGGTACGAGACGGTATTGCCTTTGAGGGAAGCGGACAATCTTCTGGCAAACTTCGATCCGAAGTCGCCGACGGGATTCCTACAACTGGGCCGCAATGTCGACTCGCTTTTTCCTCGGACTAACGACTTTTCTCCACGCTTGGGTTTCGCTTGGGATATTGGGGGTAACTCAAAGTGGGTCTTGCGTGGGGGCGGCAGTCTTATTTACGTGATCACCGGCTATAACGTGTTCGTGTCTCAACAAGGTGTGTCGGCCGGTGGTCTAAATTCAATTCCCACGGGCGCGCTGCTGAACGGCGTTCCAGGTGGCGGCGATATCACGACTGCTACCGTTCAGTTCACATCGGGCGTGAATTGGAGTGTTGCCGGTCCCGTGTTCCCGAGCAGCGGTGCCATCCGCTGCGATTCGCCGCTCGGCCCCGCACCGAATAACAGACCTTGCCCGATCACAGCGGTCGATCCCAACTTGCGCAGGCCGTATGCCGGTGCATGGAATTTGAGCATCCAGCATGCTCTTACAAATGATCTCTCGCTGCAGGTTGCCTATGTCGGCAGTCACGGCACACGTCTGATCGGTTTAAACGACATCAACGCGCCGCTCCCCGGTTCCGGGTGGCTGACGGGACCTCTCTGTGATACACCCTATACGCCGGCTCAGATCATCACTCCCGCGGCTTCCGGCAGCGCGAACTGTGAAAATCTAAGAAGGCCATACTTCGGTAAGTTCCCCTATTTGTCGAACATCAACTACATCTCCAACCAGACTTACAGCAACTACGATGGACTGCAAATCACCGTGACCCAGCGGCCATGGCATGGCCTCAGCTACCTTTTGGGCTATACGTGGGCGCACGCGCTGGATCACGCGGGTGGGGACTGGAACAACTCGACGCTGGTGTCGAACTTATTCAACGTCAGATCCGATTACGGCAACAGTAACGACGACGTTCGGCATCGCATGACGTTATCACTCAGCTACGCGCTTCCGCAAAAACAGAGCTTTGCTCAGTTGCTACAGGGTTGGAAGATCAGCTCGGTAGCCAATGTGCAAAGTGCGTTGCCGTGGAGCGTCACCGACCCGACCGACGACATCAGCGGTACTGGCGGAAGGATTAACCCTCCAAATGGCAGTACTGTCGAGAGGTGGAGCTTCTACGGCAACCCCTCTGCGTTTAGCGGACTGGGATACAATGCAGTTCCATTCTTTTCCGGTACGAGCAACGCAGATTGTGTCGCCAAGGCGGCGGCCTTGGATGCGGGTTATACTCCGTTATATCCAGGCTACACGTACTCCAGTTCTCTGTCCAAATATGGTTGCTGGGCGAAGAATGGGGCGATGCTGCTTCCCCCGGCCATTGGGACGTACGGAACTGCGGCACGCGGTCTATTCCGGGGCCAGGGGCTAAAACTGCTGGACGTTTCGCTGACAAAGGATACGAAAATCTCAGAACGGCTGAGCGGCCAGTTCCGCTTCGAGGTCTTCAATGTTCTTAACAAGACGCAATACACACCAACGGTCAACGGCAATGCCGCGAGCCGGAGCAATCCCTTGTTGGGTAGTTCCAGAGCCACGCCCGATGTGCAAATTTCCAACCCCTCGGTCGGAAGCGGCGCGGCCCGCTCGATCCAGTTGGGATTCAAGCTGCAATTCTAAAAATGAATAATGATTGGGGAGGTCACATGAAACGTTTGCTCGTTCTTGCTCTGTTCCTGGCAGTCACTCCCGCACTGTTTGCTCAACAAGCGGTGCCGGAGATCCCGTTCGATTCGGTTGCGAACTTCTTCAAGCTTCCTGCGGATCTGCACTTCGGGGAAGCTTCCGGCGTTGCGGTGAACTCGAAAGGCCACATCTTTGTATTCAATCGCGGGACTACCACGGGGCCTGCCTACGGCGCCACGGCTGCGCAGATCCTGGAGTTTGGTCCCGACGGTAAATACATCCGCGAGATCGGCAAGAATCTGTACGCCTGGTCGTTCGCACACACGGTGCGCGTCGATAGGGAGGACAACCTCTGGGCCGTCGACAAAGGCTCGGATATGATTATCAAGTTCAATCCAGAAGGCCGCGTGACGATGGTGTTTGGCCGGAAGAAGGAAGCTTCCGACGATGGCGCCGAACCATGGAAGCGCGTCAACCCGCCTCGCCCTCCAGTCGACGGACAGTTCCGCCAGCCGACGGATGTAACGTGGGACACCCAAGGCAATATTTTCATCAGCGATGGATACATCAATTCACGCGTCGCAAAATTCGATAAGAACGGCGACTGGGTGAAATCCTTTGGCGAACCCGGCAAGGGCCCCAGCCAGTTCGACACACCACACAGCATCGCCGCCGATGCCAAGGGAAACATTTACGTGGCGGATCGCGGTAACTTCCGGATTCAAGTTTTTGATCCCGATGGGAAACTCCTGCGGGAAATGAAACTCGAAGTACCCGTGCCGCCCGATGCGCGCCCCTGGATGGGACCTATACCCAACGCGCAGACGGCCGGGAGCCAACACGCAGGCGCACCCTGGGCTGTCTGTATTACGCCCGGCGCCAATCAAGTGCTCTATGCCGCGGATGCCTTCCCCGGCCGCATCTATAAACTGACGCTGGACGGGAAGATCCTTGGCGTCCTTGGCCGCGCCGGCAAACAACCGAAGCAATTTGGATGGATTCACGAAATGGCGTGCCCGTCGGAAAACGAACTCTACGTCGCTGAAATCGTGAACTGGCGCGTGCAGAAGTTGATCCTGCATCCGGAACGCGTTACTCGGACTTCGAACTGAAGAGTAGCCACAAAAAGGCACAAGATCCCCGAAATCTCTACATTTTGTGCCTTTTTGTGGCTCTCTTTATAATGATGGCGCGAGGAGGACGAATTGAAATCCCAAACAAAAACAATCGTGCCCCTGATCCTGCTGGGATCTGTTTGCGTCGTGTTTGGTTTGACGTTGTACGCACAGACGGGGTCAAAATCGAACGGGCCAGTCTTCACTGCCGACAACCAATTGATGAGACCGGCGAACTACCGCGAGTGGATCTGGGTCAGCTCCGGATTGGGCATGACATACGGACCGCGGGAACAGGCCAACAGCCCAGCCGAGCCGCGGTTCGACAACGTATTTGTCACGCCCGAGGCATACCGCGCTTTCATGAAGACCGGCAAGTGGCCAAACAAGACAATGTTCGTACTGGAAATCCGATCTTCGCAGTCCCACGGCTCGATCAACAAAGATGGACATTTTCAAGGAGACCTGGTCACTATCGAGGCCGAAGTCAAAGATGAAGGGCGGTTTCCAGAAAAATGGGGCTTCTTCCCCTTCCGCGGCTCCGAACAGACGGCGAAACCAGCGCCTCCCGCAACCACTGAATGTCAATCCTGCCACTCTAAAAACGGCGCCGTCGACAACACGTTCGTGCAGTTTTATCCGACGTTGCTGGAGGTAGCGAGACAAAAAGGCACTCTCAAGCAGGTGCCGTCGGATTCGAAGTAGACTGCAGCGCCTTCTTGAGCACCGCGATTTGACCAGCGTGATAGGCATCATGCTGAGTGATCCCGATGAACTGCGTGTATGCCGTGTAGGGTGGCGTTGCTACCAACGGCTTATCAAGCCGCTCCGGACTGAACGCGCGTACGGCTTGTCTCAGCTCTTCGTTCAGCCGGCGAAGTGAACGAATCGCGTTTTGCCAGTCCGAGGGCGTCGGTGGTGGAAGCGAAGGCCAATCGTCCTCGGGTCTTAGCGGCAAATCGTTGCCCTGAATGCGCCTGAGAACGAGTCTGTATGTGCTCGCGAGGTGAAGCACAATTTCCCAAATGCTGTGTGCGCCGGACACCGGATGGGCATAGGCCGACTCGGCGGTGACATCCTGAAGCACCTCCAAAATACTGGGTCCGTGCCACGCCTCACCTTCGAGTATCCGCTTCAGTTGCGTCTCCAGTCTTTCCGTTTCGACATTCATCGTTGATCTCCTGTGTGTCTCTCAAATTCTACTGGACGCCGCATAATAATTCGATTATTGTGGAAATATCGAACGATCGGAGGGTGCAATGCCGACGGGAAAGCATCAAGCAAATACTGAACAAGTCGCGCGATACGCGGACATGCTTGCCGCCATGGGAACGGAATCCAGGCTCCGCATTATGCAGCTTCTGCTGACGGCTCATCCGGATGGCATGGTGGTGGGCGATATCGCCGGCGAGCTGGATATTCCGAGTTCGACGCTGTCGCATCATTTGGACAAGCTCCGAAACGAAGATCTTGTGCGAGTCCGCCGGGACGGAACATTCCTTTGGTATTCCGCAAACTCAGAAGCGCTCCAGGAACTCCTCGGCTTCTTATATGCCGAATGCTGCACCCGGAACAGAGCAGTCGAACCGAAAAAAGTCATCTGCTGCAAATAGGAGTATGGTGAACAATGGACAGTAACATTAAGGAGACCGTAAAAGAAAAATACGCAGAAGCCGCGCTGCGTGTGCTGGACGGCGGTAGTTCCTGCTGCGGAGCGAGTTCGAGTTGCGGAACGGCCGATCCAATCACGTCCGCTCTTTACGATGAAAAACAAGCGGCTCAAATACCCGAAGAGGCTTTGAAGGCGTCTCTGGGATGTGGTAATCCCACGGCGCTTGCGGAATTGAGTCCTGGTGAGGTCGGGCTGGACCTCGGTTCGGGGGGAGGCATCGATGTTCTTCTCTCGGCGCGGCGTGTTGGACCGCAGGGAAAAGCGTACGGCCTCGATATGACGGACGAAATGCTTGCGCTCGCCCGGGAGAATCAGGAAAAAGCGGGCATCGAGAATGTGGAATTTCTCAAAGGTGAAATCGAGAATATTCCTCTTCCTGATAATTCCATCGACGTCATCATTTCCAATTGCGTTATTAATCTGTCAGCCGATAAGGATCGTGTCCTCGGGGAAGCGTTCCGGGTTTTGCGGCCTGGTGGACGCCTCGCGATATCTGATGTCGTGACTCGCGGCCCAATTCCTGACGAGATTCGCGAGCACGTGCTCCTCTGGGTGGGCTGTGTCGCAGGTGCTTTGGAGGAAACCGAATACGGAACGAAGCTGCGCGAAGCCGGGTTTACAAACATCAGCCTGGAACCGACGCGCATTTTCCGAATCGAGGACGCCCGTACATTCCTCAGCGGTCGCGGTATTGATGTCGACCGGATTGCCCCGGAAGTGGACGGCAGATTTATGAGCGCTTTTATCCGCGCAACGAAATCCTAACCGATCCTCTGCGAGTACTTATACAACAGCAATGGCTTCAATTTCGATCATCAGTTCTTCATTAGCAAGTTTTCCAACCTGCACGAGCGTGCTTGCCGGAGCATTCTCACCGTAATACTTCACGCGAAGTGTCCGGAGCGTCTGCAGGTGAGACATATCTGTGACAAACGTCGTCACCTTGACGAGGTTATCGAACGTCGCGCCGGCGGCGGCGAGCGCCAGCTTCAAGTTCTCGAACACCTGAGTGGCCTGGGCGACGAAATCATTTTTGCCGACAACCTTGCCGGAGTGATCGAGGGCAACCTGGCCGGCGATGTAAATGGTCCGGCCGCTGTGGACTTCGGCTACGTGCGTGTAGCCTGTAGGGACGGACAGAGCTGGAGGATTCACGTATCGAACGTTTGTGCGACTCATTGGGCGTCTCCTTTGTATGCTTTTACGGCATTATATGTAGGAGGACCTTGGATGTCCTCGGTCGAGACCAAATTGTAGTCTTATGCGTAATGGCAGCGACATCGATTCGTCCCCCGATAATACTCCGGTGATTCCCCAAGCGGACGTGGAGTCACGACCCCGCGTCACTGCGGAAACAATGGCCGCAAAGCAGCGCGATATCTCCGTCAGCGAGTTTTTCGCCAAGAATCGCCATCTGCTGGGATTCGACAACCCTCGTAAGGCGTTGCTCACCGCGGTGAAAGAGGCCGTCGACAATTCGCTCGATGCATGCGAGGAAGCAAGCATCGTGCCGGAAATCTGGGTACATATCGAAGCCACGGGGCCGAACCGGTTCAAGGTCGGTGTCCAAGATAACGGTCCAGGAATTGTTAAGAAGCAAATCCCGCTGATTTTCGGGAAGCTGCTCTACGGATCGAAATTCCACCGGTTAAGGATGAGCCGCGGCCAGCAAGGAATCGGCATCAGTGCTGCGGGTATGTATGGGATGCTCACAACGGGCAAACCGGTGAAGATCATCTCGATGACTTCGGAGAAAAAGCCGGCGCACTATTTCGAGATTCAAATTGATACGCGGCGCAACCAGCCGGAGATCATCAACGGCAAGGGCGACGGCGAAGATATACCGGCCGGCGAAAAGGGACACCGGTACATCGCCGACCACGGTATTGAGTGGGTATCGCACTATCCCAGTCCGGGCGAGCAATCGCAGCACCTCCGGAGCGGTACGCGCGTGACAATCGAGCTCGAGGGCCGCTATGTGCGTGGGCGCGGCAGCGTCGACGAATATCTGGAGCAGACCGCGATTGCCAACCCTCACGTCACCATTCACTACGTCGATCCGGATGGCGGCGAAACCACATACTCGAGATCGACAACCGAGCTTCCGCCGGAGCCGGTGGAGATCAAACCCCATCCGTATGGGATCGAACTCGGGCAGCTCGTGACCATGCTGAAAGGCAGTCACGCTGGAACAATGTCGCAATTTCTCACCACGTCTTTCTCTCGCATCAGCCCGGGTGTAGCCCAGCGGATCTGCGAAGCCGCGAAGGTCCGCACGCGAGCCAATCCGCATCGCATCGGACGCCAGGAAGCCGACGCGCTCTACGCTGCAATTCAAAACACGAAAATCCCTGCGCCGGCAAGCAACTGTATTTCGCCGATCGGCGAGGGGCTGATTCTCAAGGGACTGCATCATCAATTGCCTGGTGAGTTCTTCTGCGCCGCTACTCGTCCTCCGGCCGTGTATCGCGGAAACCCGTTTGTCATCGAGGTGGGATTGGCGTATGGCGGCGCCAGCCCCACGCAGAAAGTAACGCTCGAAGCCCTCGCGGAACTGCTCCAAGAAAGCGATGCGCGTTCGCTGAAGCAATTTTTGCTCACGACCTTCGACGGCATCGGCGCAGCGGGCGTGGAAAAAATTCTGACGCAGGCCAAGCTGGGCACACGGCAAACGCCGGCGAAACTCAAAGAAGAAGACATTGCCCAACTGCACGCGGCGATGAAGAATGTCAATCTGTCCGAGGGACAGACGATGCAAGTGCTCCGGTATGCGAACCGGGTCCCGCTGCAATTTCAACCTGCGGCGTGCGCCATCACTCAAGCGGTGACCGCCACGAATTGGCGCGCTTATGGTCTGGCGCAATCTCGAGGGCAACTCCCTGTTGGTCCGATTAGGGTGATGGTACACATGGCGAGCGTGTGGGTCCCCTTCACAAGTGAATCGAAAGAAGCCGTGGCGGCGTATCCGGAAATCATGAAGGATCTCAGGCTCGGGCTTCAGGCCGTCGGCCGAAAGCTTGCGATCTATCTCAACCGGCGAAAACGCGTGCGTCAGGAAGGAGAACGGCGGGAGGTCTTCCTGCGGTATCTGGGCGAAGTTGCCACTGCCGTGGCAGCGATCAAAGACTCCGGCGATCGATCAAGAAAGCAACTGTATGGCCGGCTGGTCGATATCGCAAACCGGAAGACCGCTGTGGCGGATACGAAACTGGATGACCGCGGCAGGAGGATTGAAGAGGCTGAGGCCGATTTCGGAGAAAATGTTTTGATTGTGGACGAAAGCCCTCTCCTTCAGGGCGGCGCGAGAATCGCGCCGGGTGAGGGTCGCAAGTCTTGAAACCCTCACCATACCCTCTTCCAGAGGGAGAGGGTATTTCACTGCGTAAACAGAATGCCTAAAAAAACAAAAACCGCTACTACCGATGGCGTGTCCCTCACGGCGAAAGACAAGAAAACCCTCGGCTCGATCCGCTATCTCGCCGACGAGGTTGCGCAATTTGCCGAACGCGGCCGGGCACCCTACGTCGATGTGCCATCGCGTTCTCTGTCCAACGTGCGATTCAATCAATCGAAGCGAATCATCGAAATGGGCGGCGGAAAGAATCGCCGCGAGCTGTTCAACCTGGCCCAGGCCCGCAGCTACATGCAAACGCTGTTGGTCGGCTCCGGATGCAAGCAACTGATCGAGCAAGGAAAAACAACCAGCATCCGAGGTCTGTTTTACCTGCTGAAGCATACGATCGAGGGGACCAGCGAAGAGACATTCGACGCTCAGGACGAATGCGATCCCGTCATCGAAGACATGGAGGTGACGCTCGACGCGATGCGCGAGGAGCTTCACCTTTACGCAAAGAACGCCGGGGCGATGGTCGGTCCGATCACGCTGGTGGACAGCGGCGACGAGATCGATTGTTCGCGGATGGGTTCTGGAGGCTACAGCATTCCCTCTATCCTCGAGCCCGACATTGTGCAGTTCAAAAAGCACACGGCGAAGTTTGTTTTGCATGTTGAAAAGGACACGGTATGGCGGCGATTCAATGAAGACAAATTCTGGCGCAAGTACAACTGCATTTTGACTCACGGCGGCGGACAGCCTCCCCGCGGAGTACGCCGGATGCTTCACCGCCTGCACCACGAACTAAAGCTTCCCGTATATTGCCTGCTCGACAACGATCCCTGGGGATACTACATCTACAGTGTCATCAAGCAAGGATCCATCAATCTCGCCTACGAATCACGCCGCATGGCAATTCCCGAAGCCCGTTTTCTGGGCTTGCGCAGCGAGGATTACACGCGATGCCAGCTCAGGCCGAGCGTACAAATCCGGTTGAATGAACAGGACATCAAACGGGCGGGCCAGATCGCGCAGTATCCGTGGTTCTCCCATAAGAAGCCGTGGCAGAAGGAAATCGAATTGATGCTCCACAACGGCTTCAAGCTCGAGGTTGAAGCACTCATCAGCAAGGACATCAGCTACGTTACGGAAGAGTATGTGCCGGCACGGCTGAAGGAGGCTAATTTTCTGGATTGAGTCCCTCTCCCTCTGGGAGAGGGTGAAATCGCTTCACCCCTCGTACTGCAAAACGTTCAAACCCGCATTCCAGTCGCTGACGTAGAGCAACCCGTCGGTGGTGACGTAAATGTCGGCGGTCTTCGCAGCAAGCGCCACGTTCGGACGCGGATCAATCAAACGCTTTGGCGTCGGCGCCACCCAAGACGCGATCTCCTTCGGCGCAAATTGATCTCTGATATCGAACACACGCACACCCGCGTTGTTGTACGTGGCAAATATGGTTTCTTCGCTGCGGAAACTCCCGGGCCGGTTCTCGTGCAAGTTATGAGGACCGAAAGTGCCGAGCGCGCAGAAGTCCCGTTCCTTCGGGGTCGGCAACGTCGAGATCGGCACCGGATTTTCAGGCGCGCGCACATCCACGATGAACGTGTAGAAGAATCCTTTCGCGCACTTTTCGGCGTTGGCCTCATCGGCCGCGATGACCAGATTCCGCCCCGGCAAAGGCAACGTCGTGTGAGTCCCGCCGGGGAACGGCGGCGACCAATTGATATGGGCGAGCAGCTTCGGCTTCGTAGGATCACTGATGTCATGGACCGTCAACCCGCCGTCACGCCATGCGCCGTAGCCGCGATCGCCGGCGGTGAGCATGTGATGCAAGGCGGCCCGTTTGCCTGGGGCGAGATTTGAGGGTTCGCCTGCCGCGCGGTTCATTCCCGGAAGCCACCAGCGCGATATGATCTCGGGTTTTGTGATGTTCTTGAGATCGACGATCGACAGAATGTGGTCGGTGAAACCATCGAAATGCGCAGCAACATAAGCGTAGCGGCCACCGGGCCACCACAGCCGGTTAATCCCTAATCCCGGCATTTCCAGAAACGCGATTTCTTTCATCTCCGGCGGATGAGAAATGTCATGAATGCTGAGGCCCGAGCGGAATTTCTTACGATTCGTAATGCTGTCGGCCAGCGCGTTTTCAAAGTACCCGCGCAAATTATCGTACGACTGCATCGCCACGATATTGGCGCCATTGGCGAGCAGCAAAAGGTCTTCGGCAACCTGTAAGTGATGAGTGCGCGTATAGTCACCACCCGTAAAGAACCCAACGGGCTTGAGCCGCCGGGGATCCGAGGCATCGAGAATCGTCAGGCCATTACTGAACATGTGACCGACATAAAGATGGCGCCGATTCAGCATGATCTGCACGCTGTCGGGACGGCCGCCAATATCGCTGTAGGCCAGATGACGGATCTTATGCCCGATCCCCTCCGGCGGAACTGGAGCATTTTGCGCGGTGCGCGCGGTTTGAGGCAGCAACGGCAGTGCTGCCAATCCAATCAGGGATTTCAAATGTTCGCGGCGGTTCATAGTCATTTTTCCCTCGTGATGAGACCTTTTTTATCGAGCTCCTCGAAAGAGGCGGGGTCCTGATTGTTCTCGCACACGTACTCTTGCAGTCGAGTTCCGGGCCGCAACATGTATTTGCTCGTGATCGTGTAGGGGCGCAAGAGTGCCTTTGGGTCCTCTACTGTGGCGGAATATTCGATCGTGTTGTAATCGACGCGCGTGAATCGTTCGACGATGTGCAGAGCGTCCGTATTGATCTTCGATCCCTTAAGCCGTTCCTTGAAGCCGACAACATCGACGACAAGCGTGTCTCCTTCCCAGTGACCCACCGAGTCCCCGAGCCACGCCGGATCCAAGTCCTCCGGATGCTTCTCGTTCAGCGGGATCAGGCGGAACGCGTGACGCACTTCAATCAGAATCACAATCAGGTTTGGCGTCTGAACGAACTGGTTCGGGTACAGCGATAGCCCACCAAGATCCAACTCGGGAATACAGCGGGCGGTATAGTCATCGGCATTGCGGCGGTTGTACGCCTCCAGAACAAGTTTGGCGGCCCAGGGCTGGTAAGCAGGGTTGGCTCCCTTCCTCACACTGCCTCCCTGGCCTGGTTCCGCTACTCCGACTCCCTGGTTGGCTTCTTCCCAGGTTCCGGGTTTGTCGCTTCCCGGCTGCCAAACACCGGAGAGATCCGGATGCCCACCAGCGGTCCGCGGCACGGCTGGTAGCGCTTTTTTGTTCTGCGCCATTATCGAGACAGGCGTCACAAGTACCGCCAAGACAACGGCAAGCGAAGCAATAATTTTATTCGTCATATGCGAATTCCCTCATTGCGCCGCAACCGGAGGCCTGGTGCCGCCGTCGCCATTACCGGCAGGAGGTCCGGATTCGAGCTTCTTACCGTTCTTTGCAAACGTCACGAACCTCGAATGGGCCCAATTGCTACCGTCGCGAGCCTGCCAACCAAATACCGTGACAGTATCGCCCGGTAACATTGTTTCCGTTCTCTTCCAGCCAACCCGGTTCAGCACGACCGGCGGATAGCCCTCAAATTTCCAATTCGCGGCGTTGCCGTTCTGATCCTTCACGTCGATGAAGAAATAGAAGTGGGGATTCGTCCATTGAATGCTCGTAACGACGCCGGTCAGCGTGATGGGCTTATTAGCGTCATATTCTGCACCAAAGGAATGATGGGCAAATAGAGGTGCCGCAGCTAACACGCAACACGCAAAAATGATGAGCCTCATAAATTCCCCCTCGGACAAGTACCGCCAAAATATCAAAATTTACCTCTTATCGACGACGATTTTACCTTCTTTAGCGGCGACGTTCACCGTTAACGTGAAGGTCCGTCCTATGTTGGGCACTGTAGCGGCGGTCTATGACCGCCGGCGATCTCACAAATTGCCGGATTGTCGGCGGTCATAGACCGCCGCTACAGTTATACATTTAAGCTGCTTGGTAAATCGGCTGTGGTTTGGCATACTGCCGTTCTGGGGAAAAAGGAGGCATTGTTGATGCGATTTGCGAAGCCGGCCGTACTGGGTATCGTGTGTTTCTTGTTGGGAGCTGTTGTCACACGGTACTACGACACTCATCGGCGGACGCCGCAACCCGCCGAGACTGCCAAGGCACCGGCGGAGGGTGGACAACGCGCGGAGATTGATTTCCAGAACGAGCCGTTGTGGGCATATGGTTTCGACAG
>WNGM01004828.1_pt1 | contig 18583 bp, 16 predicted proteins | sample 5400571 | NCBI WGS metagenome assembly WNGM01 (sample SAMN13153378, study PRJNA577476) | soil metagenome | isolation source: 100 cm soil or saprolite under Garry oak tree replicate 2 | place: USA:California | collected 2016-06-15 | reverse complement strand
CCTGGGACGTGATCCGGGGCTTGCCGTTCACGCGGGCGGACTCCACCAGGTAGTAGTACGTCGCCTGGCCGCGCTTCTTCCCCACGATCGACGCCATATATGGGTAATACACTAAGACCGCACCGGAAGCCAGCAGCAACACGCTATTCCCCAGCACAGGACGCAGATACCCGCAGCCTCAGGGCATCAAGATCAACTTATCCCGGAAACTCGGGCTAGGAGCCTGCTGAACAAGGCCCAAATTCGACCAATTGCATTTATAAGTTCGCAGGTCAGAGCCCTGCGGAGTGATCACTAATGGCGTTATTCAGCGGCCTCCTAGGGACCGCTCATCGCGAGCAGAGCGCGTAATGACGGTTCCCCGGTCAGCGGGACCGGCCGGGCGGGCTGTGCCGGGGCTATCAGGCAGCCCCCGCGGGGGTGATGGTGACGACGCAGCCGGGGCAGGCCCGGCGCTGTTCGGGCGACTCCCGCCGGGTGTAGAAGTCGGCGCCGAGGTCCTCATACGGCTTACCGCTGCTGAGCACCTGGCAGGCGATCTTCAGCAGGGTGCGGGCGATCGAAGTGATTGCCTTCTTCACCGCGGCGCGGTTCTTCGGGCCGCCGAACCGGCGCACCAGCCTGTGGTAGCGGGCCTGCAGCCGGCCCTGGGTCCTGATCGCCGACCAGGCGGCCTGCACCAGCATCGGCTTGATGTAAGTGCCCGCCTTGCCGGTGCGGCCGTGCGAGCGCTTCCCGGCGCTCATGTAGTTGCCGGGGCACAGCGTGACCCAGGAGGCCAGCTTCTCGTAGCCGGCGAAGTACTCGTGCGGGGCCGGGCCGATCTCGGCCAGCCACGCCTGCGCCACCGTGTCCCCGAACCCGTCGATCGACTTCAGCAGCCCCAGCTCACGCCGGTACGGGTCGGCCTTGACGGCGATCTTGGCCTCCAGGCCGCCGACTGCCGTGCCGGACAGCGCGATCCGGTCCAGGTGCAGCCGGCACAGCGCCGCGTGGTGGTCGGTGAACCGGCCGGTCAGCGCCCGGGACAGGTCAGCGAGCTTGCCCGCGGTGCGCATCCGGCCGATCGCCAGGTCCGCCAGCACCTGCCCGCGCCGCTCCCCGTCGACCAGCGCCTCGACCATCAGCCGCGCGGACTTGCCGGTCAGGTCCGAGACCACCGAGTCGAGCTTGATCCCCGCCGACTCCAGCGCCTTGGCCAGCCGCTGGATCTCCGACGTGCGGGCCTGCACGGTCTTGGTGCGATACCGGGTCAGGTCCCGCAGGCCCTTCAGGTCCGGCGCGGGGATGTAGCTGCCGCGCAGCAGCCCGCACTCGAACAACTCCGCCGGCCGCGGGCAGTCTTTCGCGTCCGTCTTGTGCCCCTTCAGCGCCCTGGCGTGCGCCGGGCTGGTCACCGCGACCTGCTCGAAGCCCTGCCCGGCCAGCGCGTAGCACACCGGCTCGGTGCACACCCCGCTGGCCTCCATCACCACGTGGGTGACCCCGCGCTTGCGCAGGTCGGCGGCCATCGTCAGCAGCACCCCGTAAAAGGTCCGGTACTCCGGCACCTCCCAGGTGCGGGTCCACGCCCGGTGCCCCGGCCCGCGGATCCCTACCTTGATCATGTCCTTGTGCACGTCGATCCCGGCGACCCGCTCAAACATCACTCTCATACGCCTGCCCGCCTCCTGCAACGGCTCACCTCGAAACAACGGGAAACGCGAGCCGCCCGCGGAGCCCCAACATCAGTACAGGAGACTGACTGCCCACCCGCACCACCGGTGTCAGCTAATCCGCCACGCCGAGCACACACACGCCCGCCGTCCTCAGCTGGCCAGCGGAGCAGGTGCCCAGTTTCGTCCCCACGGGAGCGCCGCGAAGCGGCGCATGTGTTTCTAAGACCGGCTTGCGAAGTCCCGGTGACGTATGAGGAATACAACCCCACATCGACTGGTCGCTCATGCCGGCCGGCGGCGGACACGCCACGCAGCATCAGCCATGCTGGAGCTCGAAGGCGCCCAAGCGCTGCTCGAAGCCGAAGAGGCCGTCGATGACCTGCTGCGGGACGCCCGCTCCCCTGCTGGCGGGGCAAGGCGGTGGCCGGCATCGTCAGCGCGGGCGACCGTGAGCACCGCGAGGTGGTGACGACGAACCGCCGCGCAGATGGCGGCAAACAGGGCTCACGGGCAGGCGAAAGCGGGGGCGCAGCGCGGCCCTGGCAGGCGCACGATCTCGCGGCGTGCGCCCGTGTGTTCGTCGGTGTCCGCGGGGCTGCGGATCCCGGCATTGTTGACTCCCGTCACCTCAGCCAGGGCGGCCGGTGTCCAGCCTGCGGCTAGGGCGCCAGTGACGGCCGGGGTGAGTCGGCGGCGCTGACCGACGGTCAGCAGCCACCGCGCGCTCAGTCGGCGAGCCGGTCGAAGAAGTCCCCGACATCCGCCGCCATCGGCCTGGTGGGCAGATCGCCGGGCAGATCTCTTCGCGCAGGCGCAGACGTGCCGCAGCTCGTGGGCGGTGTAGTTGACGATTCCGTCGGGGTGGGCGGCGGTGTAGCCGTGCGCGAGCTTGAGGTAGCGGCGCCACATGGCGTAGCCCAGGTAACCACCGCGCTCTCCGTTGATCAGCCGCCCGTAACTCGCTCCGTTGCTGCGTTCAGGCCGACCGGCTCCCATTCCCGCAGCACGTGCCGCGCATGCCGACGGGCTAATGGCACGGCGCTGGGCCGCACGTCCCAATCCGTGACATCCTGCAGCGGCCAGTTAGCGGGTCGGGTCGCCAGGCCAAATGCGGCAGAACAGGTACTAGTTCGTTCATGGCTGCGGCATCCCGGTCCCGATATATAGGCATCTCTGCGGCCAGCCGCCCGGGGTGGGCTACTGGCCAGCCGACATTGCCCTCCGGGATTGGCATCTCAGTCCGCAGCGCTCCGCGCGGCATGCGGCGGGCGGCGAAATTCGCGATTTCGCTGGCTGCCTCGCGCAGTTCCGCAGCCACCCGCGCAGCGTGCGGCACCCTCGTCATGGCAATCAGCGAACTGCAGCGGCGCAAGAGGGCGAAAGATTGGCGGCGGGGGCGGCTGTGTGAACGGGGGGTGTGAAGCAGCCTGGGCTCGGCCGGGCAGCGCGGAAAATGTCATGCTGATCTTGTCCACGGCTGGCGGAAGGGGCGAGCAGGGTGCCGCAACAACCGAAAGCCGCGAACCTGCGGCTGCGGGCGCTGCTGGACGAGGCCAGCATGTCCAACAAGGGTCTGGCGCGCAGGGTCGCCGACCTGGGCAGCCCGAGGCGTTGCGAACATCCGCTACGACCACACCTCCGTGCTGCGATGGCTGGCTGGCGAGCAGCCACGGCAGCCCACGCCTGAACTCGTAGCGGGCGTCCTCGGCGCTGCCCTGGGCCGGACCGTCACCGAGATCGACATAGGCATGACTCCGAGCGACCTGCCGGCCGACCTCGGCCTGCATCTCGCGACAGCGTGGGCAGACACGGTAGCCATCTCGACTGCCCTATGGAGGGCCGACGTGCAGCGAAGGCGGTTTCTGGTGAGCGCGGCATTCAGCGCCGCCGCGATGCCAGGATCCGCGCTGCGCTGGCTCACTAGTCCGCAAGCCAGCGCTCCGACATCAAGCGGCAAGCGCCAGGTCGGGCGCGCGGACATCGATACCATCCGGGAGCTAACGCTCTTCTACCGCGAGCTCGACAACCGGCTCGGCGGCGGCCAGCTTCGCGGGACGATCATCAGCTACCTTGACGACCACGTCTCCGGCCTGCTCACGAATAGGAGCTACAAGGAGGAAGCGGGCCGGCAGCTCGCCGCCACTTGCGGCGAGCTGTCGCAGCTAGCCGGCTGGCCTGGGCGCCGAGATCCTCGCCGCGCAAGCTCACCAGGCTCTGTACCTGTCCCGGCCGGGCGAAGCCATCGACCTGTCCCGCGCCGCCCAGGCCGCTGCAGTCCGGGACGGATCGGCGACCTTGCTGACCGAGTGCCTGGTCATGGAGGCGCACGGGCACGCCGCATACGACGACGCCCAGGCATGCAGCGCCGCACTAGCTGCGGCGGAACGGACCTTCGACCGCGCGGTGCGCGAAGACGACCCGGCATGGCTGGCCTACTTCGACGAGGCCTATTTGGCGGCGAGGATGGCCCAGTGCTTCCGGGACCTCGGCGAGGCTCGCCACGCTGCCCAGTTCGCCCAGCGGTCCCTCAAAATGGACGGCCGTTACGTGCGTGGCCGGGCCTTCAACCTGTCGCTGCTCGCGGCGGCCCACGCTGCACAGGACCAGCCCGAGCAGGCCTGCGCTGTTGGCCGTCGCGCCCTGGACGTGACCGTGCGCCTGAGCTCCGCCCGCAGCGTCCGCTACCTCACAGACCTGGTGCGCCAACTTCAGCCGCGCGCCGATGTTCCGGCGGTACGGGACTTCACCGTGGAGGTACGCGAGCGGCTGCCCGCAGCAGCAGCGCGTGCTGGACCCCGATGACAGTCATCGCTCCCAGAATGTCGCCCCTACCGATCATTGCCAGCGCCTCGTCCAGCGCGACCCACTGCACCTGAGCGGTCTCGTCCGCCTCGGGCTCGCCGACCTGCACGGCGCCGCGCCCCAGGAACACGTCCTGAGGGAAGTCGGCGTTGCCGATCATCGGCTGGCACGACAGCACGTGCTCCACCCGCAGCGGCGCCCAGCCGGTTTCCTCCTGCACCTCCCGCGCCGCCGCGGTGGCAGGGTCCTCGCCGTCATCGACGTAGCCACCAGGCAGCTCCCACACCCAGCGGTCCACGATAAACCGGTGCCGCAACGTCAGCAGCACTCGCTCGCCCGGATCATCGAGCACAACCATCATCGCGCAGCGCCGCATCCGGAAGACGTACTGGGTGAAGCGCACCCCGTTCGGCAGCTCGACATCGGCCAGGCTGACCCGGACATGCGAGGTATCGTCCACCAGCCGCTCACCGTGCACTTGCCACTTGCCCGCGTTCGACACTCCATGACACTACCGGCGCGAGCATGAGGCAGGACCCCGCTCTACGAGGGCTCCCGTTATCAATGAACGGCCTCCATCTGCATCTCGTCTTCCTGGGCGCGTTCGAGCACGCGGGCCGAGGGCGGGATCTGCGGCTTGGGCGGCTGGAGGATCGCATCCTGACTGGGGCTGTCCTCCGTCAGGAAGGCCTGGCCGAGATAGCCGTAGTCGGGGTCCTCACGTGAGATGAAGTGGTTCTGCCGCCCAGCCAGCTGCCTGGCGAAGGCCGAACGCCCAGCGGCGAGGTCCTTGATCCACTGGCCGACCTCGGGGATGGGCTCGCCGGGCTGGAGGTTCAGCTCGCCAACGTCGGCGCCGGTGACCGGCTCGGGCTCGGCGGACCGCAGCGGCTCGAAACGCTGGGCGGGATGGCGGCGGCGCAGTTCGGCGTCGGCCGCGATAGCGTCGCCGGCGGGCTCGGGCCCGATCGGCTCGGCGGGGTGGTCTCAGCCATGCAGTTCCACGTAGGCGCCAATGGCGCTGGCGCGCTGCTGCCAACCAAGCCGGTCCAGCGGGTCGTCCGGCACCAGGTCGAGCGCGCGGACCGCCCAAGGGAGAGCGTGCCTGGCGGCGTGCTCGCCGATGCGTTCGGTCCGGGCGTCCGTCATGGCGGCGAGCTCGGTGACTGCCAGCAATCTGGAGAAGCACCGGCTCGGCGCTTACGTGTCCATCTGCCTCCAGACGGAGGTTCCGGACCGAGGAAGCACGAGCGCTCACTTGGGGACATGTCGATCTCGACGGCAAGCCGGATGCTGACCCGCCGGTGGGCACTCCAGCACGCGGACCACGGAAGTGATCTACCGGCGGGAGCTACGGCCAGTGCTTCATCACAGCAACGTACGATTCCCGGTGAATTGCGCTAGCCTCGACGTGCCCGCTTCGCGCATCCGCACATGAACAAAGAGGGGTTCATGATGGCCGCAGGACGCTCCTCTGCCATGATCATCGCAGTTACGGCTGCGGTCTGCCCGCTGGTATTCGCCGGGGCCGGTCAGGCGGTGGCCGGGACGCGGATGCCCGCTGGTGCCCGGCCAGCCGCCCTGGGAGGAACCTGGCACGCTGCGCAGAAGGTGCCTGGCACCGCCACCCTCAACAAGGGCGGGACTGCGCAGGTCCAATCGGTGTCGTGCGCGTCAGCGGGCAACTGCAGCGCCGGCGGGTACTACACCGGCGGCTCCGGGCACCATCAGGTGTTCGTGGTCAGTGAGGTGAACGGCACCTGGCACACTGCCATAGAGATACCCGGCACTGCCGCCCTCAACAGGGGCGGGAACGCGCAGGTCTATTCGGTGTCGTGCGCGTCGGCGGGCAACTGCAGCGCCGGCGGATACTACACCACCGACAGTTATGGGCATACCCAGGCGTTCGTGGTCAGTGACGTAAACGGCACCTGGCGCACCGCCATAAAGGTACCGGGCACCGCCAACCTCAACCAGCACGGAAACCCGGAAGTCAATTCGGTGTCGTGCGCGTCGGCGGGCAACTGCAGCGCCGGCGGGTACTACAAGGACGGCTCCTGGCATACCCAGGCGTTCGTGGTCAGCCAGGTGAACGGCACCTGGCACACCGCCAGAGAGGTGCCCGGCACCGCCACCCTCAACCAGCACGGGAACGCGTGGGTTGGTTCGGTGTCGTGCGCGTCGGCGGGCAACTGCAGCGCCGGCGGCCAATACGTCGACGGTTCCTGGAGCGGCCAGGCGTTCGTGGTCAGCCAGGTGAATGGCACCTGGCACACCGCCAGAGAGGTGCCCGGCACGGCCGCCCTCAACCAGGGCGGGGGCGCGGGAGTCAATTCGGTGTCGTGCGGCTCGGCGGGCAACTGCACCGCCGGCGGATGGTATGCGGACGGCTCCGGGCACCAGCAGGTGTTCGTGGTCAGCCAGGTGAACGGCACCTGGCACACCGCCAGAGAGGTGCCCGGCACCACCTCCCTCAACCAAGGCGGGAGCGCGTGGATCTATTCGGTGTCATGCGCCTCGGCGGGCAACTGCAGCGCCGGCGGGTCGTATTTCGCCGGCTACTGGCACGCGTTCGTGGCCAGCGAGGTGAACGGCACCTGGCACACCGCCAGAGAAGTGCCTGGCACTGCCGCCCTCAACACGGGCAAGATCGCATACCTCACTTCAGTGTCGTGCGCCTCGGCGGGCAACTGCAGCGCCGGCGGGACCTACACCGACAGTTCCAAGCGCATGCGGGCGTTCGTGGTCAGTGAGGTGAACGGCACCTGGCACACCGCCAGAGAGGTGCCCGGCACCGCCACCCTCAACCAGGGCGGGAACGCGGCGGTCCAATCGGTGTCGTGTGCCTCGGCGGGCAACTGCAGCGCCGGCGGAGGTTACACCGACAGTTCCGGGCACCGGCAGGCGTTCGTCGTCAGAGAGAGCTAGCCGAAAATCTGACCAGGGCAAGGCAACCGCCTTGCCTTCCGCGGGCAGCTGGTGCGATGAACGGCATCGCGAGGTGGCACGGCTAGCCGGCTGGGTAACACGACAGCGGCGAGCACCGCCCTGCTGCGATGGCTGGCTGGCGAGCAGCCACGGCAGCCCACGCCTGAACGTCTATCGCAGTGGCTGCGGCAGGGCTTCGATCTCCTGCCGGGACGCTCCGGGGAGTTGCTGACCCGCCTCCTCCTCGTAGCTCCCGTTCGTGAGCACGTGCGCCAGAGTTCCGCCCGCAGCGTCCGCTTCTGCAGCGGCCGCCAGCCGGTTTCCACCTCAACCTCCCGTGCCGCGAGGTGGCAGGTTCCTCGCCAACTCCGCGTGCCGCCCGAGCGTCTAGGTGTGTGCACACGATCGGGCGGTGCGGCGATTGCGTAGGGAGTGATGTTCCGATGCCCGGAAGGCGGATGTTCTCCACTAGCACAGCACTTGCGGCGCTGTTGCTCGCCGGATGCACGGTCGGGCCGCATGGCGAGCGGTTTCCGACTGCCGGGTGCGCGCGTCATCGGTCCGGGACGGCAGCGGCCGACCAGTCCGGGCCGCCGACACCTTGGCCGGAGCGCCGCGCCGAGCCGCCCGGCATGGCGATGGCTCTGTCGGACCAGGCGGTCGATCCGGTCGCGCAGTCGGCCTACGCCCTGGTTTCCCGGACGCTCGAACCTATTCGCGGGCCGTACGTGCTGGAGTGCGTCGACCTGCGGACCGGGTTGGTGCGCAAGGGCCCGGTGTTCCGGGCGCCCTACCTCGCGCTCGCATCCGACTACCTGTGGGTCTACGGCCGTCTCGGGCCAGGAGTCAGGGGCAGCGTCAGCCAGGTCGACCTGCGCTCGCTGCGCGTCATCCGGTCGATCCACCTGCCCGGCACCCTCCCAGCCGCCTATCCGACGATCCACCTCACCGCGGGTCCCGGTCACTCGGTCTGGATCGGCTCGGTGCACGCACGCCAGGCCGCAACGCTTTCCCGCCTGGACACCCGCACCGGAATGATCCTGGCCACGGCCAGGCTGCCGGCCAAAATGGCGGCCAGCGACCTGGCCGACGATCCGGCCCGCGAGCATCTGTACGTCTCCGCCGTCTACATGGTCCGCGGCGGCACGGAAGGCAACGCCGTCCTGGAATACGACGCCCGGTCCGGGCGGCTCCTCACCGACGCCAGTCGCGGGCTTGTCACCTACTCGGTCGCCGGATCCGCCCTGACCGCGGTGCCAGGCGGTGTGTGGGTGTCGTTCCGGACCGGCATGCTCGGCCTGACCCTGCACCTGCGCCAGCCGGATCTAGCGATGGTCGCCCCGCCCGGCCCGAACATCGCTCAGTCCCCCGCCACCAGCCTGTTCCACTGGGCCATGTACGCCGCCACCGGCTACGGCGGCGGCGCCCTATGGCTAACCAACCAGGCCGGAATCGTGGCATGCATCGACCCGCGCACTGGCAAGCCGCGCGCGATCGAGCGGCTGCGCCAAGGCCAGCTGATCTTTCAGCTACTAGCCGCGGACCCGGCAAGCCGCCAGCTCTACGCCTCCGACAGCCGAGGGCTGGTCGCCATCACCCCGCCCCCGAGCTGCTGGCGAGGCTAGCTTTCGTGTTGCTGGCTCAGGTGCCGGGTGGCTGGTCCGGGTGGTCGCTACGCCGAGGCACGGTTTATGTGCGTCTGGCGGATCATGGGCCACGGCGTTGCTCGCCATGGCGTGGTCACGATGCCGTTTGCAGATTGTTCGGGGCAGCGTCGGGACGTCCGAGCGGGCCGGCCGAAACCTTCTTGATCACCAGGACGGGTCACCACGGCCCGCCTTGTTCGCGAATGCCCACCCCGCCGCCAGCCAGAATTGGAGCAGCCAGCACACCCACCAAAGGCCGGGCATCACCGCTGGCTTCACCCGATCGCCGGACGGCAGGCCAGCCCGCCAGATGTCGGCCATCAGTCGCCACGGAACCACAGGTTCAGAACAGGGACAGACCAGGCGCCGGTCGTCTGGCCTGCCGGCGTTCGCTGCCGCCAGCCCCGACCCTCAGCATTGATCCTGGCACGGTAGAACCAGACCACGAAGACCACCATCGACACGAGGAACGCCCACTCGGCCACCGCGGTCAACGCGGGCACGGCCAGCACGCCACATCCACGCCGCGGCGTCCACGGCCAGGATGGTCACGAGGGCGGTCGCCGGGCTCCGCAAGGACATGCCGTGCCGGGACAACTCGGCGGAGCAGCAGCGTGGCTGCGACGGCCAGGCGTGCTGGGTCCGCGCCGGACCGGCGAGCCTGATCCTGGCCGGACGCCTCGCCGTGCGGTGGCGCCACCAACGCCCCTCCCGGCCGCATAGGCCCCCTACTTAGGATGGGTTATCGGCCCTTCGTGCCCGAACCGTGCCAGATCCATCGCGCTCTTATTAGGATTAACTATGGTCTCTATCGGTCAAATTTCGCAGATTGAGCTGCTTACGCGTGCGTGTGCGTCGACAAGAAGCATCGTTGAGAATGTGCCCCGCGAGCAACTAGCACTCTCAACGCCGTGCCACGACTGGCATGTACATGACCTGATCGATCACATCGTGGGAGCGACGGACTTCTTCGCGGACATTGCGGAACTGGGATCTTCGCCGGAAGACCGAGAGTGGCCCAGCTACGCGGACGGCGATTTCATCAGGTCATTTGGCGAGCAGGCTCGCCGCGTGGTGACTGCCTTCTCGGCCCCGGGGGCGATGGAGCAGACCATGGTACTTCCCACTGGTCCCGCGCCCGGATCACGATGTATCCAGGTTGCAACGGGAGAGATCTTCGTCCATGGCTGGGATCTCGCCAAATCGACTGGCCAGGACATGCCTCCCGATCGAGGAGTAGCCGATGCGCTGTTGTCCTCGGAGTGGTCATCGATGTGCGCTGACGTGAGGAACGCCGATCCATCGGTATTCGCTCCCGAGATTCCCGCTCCTCGCGAGGGACCTGCAATCGACCGGCTGGTGGGATTCCTCGGGCGCGATCCGAGTTGGTCCGGCGGGCAGTAGCCGTCTGACTGCTATTGGGTGGCAGTCAGGCCGGCCAGCTCGGCGCTGGCCTGCCATAGCCGGGCAGCGGCTGCGGTGTCGTAGGACGCCTTGCTTGAGGTCTTGGGTTTGCGGTTGGCGTAGTACCGGCCGGTGATGCCCTCGACCTCGGGTGAGGCGGCAAGGTAGATCGTGGTGGCCGCTCCCTGCACCTGGGTCTTCATGAAGGGCCGCGCCACGCGGGCCAAGACGGCGAAGTACGCTGCCTGGTCTTCGGCGCCGAAGCCGGTGCGCACCACGCCAGGGTGCAGCGCTGTGGCGGTCACGCCGGTGCCTTCCATGCGGCGGGCAAGCTCGTAGGTGAACATGACGTTGGCCAGCTTCGACTGGCTATAGGCCCGCTGCGCGGAGTAGCTCCGCTCGCCCTGCAGATCGTCGAAGTCGATACGGCCCCGGGCGTGGGCGCCGGAGGCGACGGTGACGACACGGGCGGGCGCGCTCGCAGTGAGGCGGACCAGCAGCAGATTGGTCAGCAGGAACGGCGCGAGGTGGTTGACTGCGAAGGTGTGCTCCAGGTCGTCAGCGGTGACATGCCGGTGCGCCCAGAACCCGCCGACGTTGTTGACCAGGACGTCTAGGCGCGGGTAGGCGTCAAGCACCTGAGCGGCCAGACGGCGCACCTCGGCCCGGGCAGACATGTCGGCAACAAAGGCATCCACGTCCGGGTTGCCGGCTACGGCGCGGATGCCCGCCGAGGCCGCCTCGGTGCGGCCCTGATCACGGCCGGTGATGCCGACCCGGGCGCCCAGCGCGGCCAGCCCGATGGCGGTGGCCTTGCCGATGCCGCCGGTGCCGCCGGTGACCAGAACGGACTTGCCGGCCATGAGAGGCGCGTCCGCCACGGCTGGTTCCTTCTCTCCCGACGAATGCCTCGCCGAAATGGGCAACGCCGCGACCTGGGTGACACGACGTCACCGAGCCTAGCCCGCGCCTGTCCAGACCCGCTCATGCCGGTCGCGTCTCGACTCAACCTTTGCCGCACGCCATTCGTCGTAGGAATGTGGACTTCGGACAGGGCCTGCCTGAGGCCGCCGACGATGATGCCGGCGATTCCTTGAGGACTTCGTCCGCGGTCGGTCCACGTACTTGTTTCAGCTAGCCCTGCTCCTAGCCGGTCAGAATCAGGCAGACGCTGAGGACCTGCTCCAGGTGGCGCTGGAGCGGGCCTGGCGGCGTGGGGCGATGCGGTACCGGGAACGCAGCCCCGAGCCGTACGTGCGCCGGATCCTGCTGAATGCCTCCATTGACCGGTGGCGCTGGAAGCGCCGCCGGGGCGAGGAGCCGCTGCAAGACTGTGGCCCGGACCCGCTGGCCGCCGACCCGGAGGGCGCGGTCGCGCGCCGTGACCTGCTGATGCGATCACTGTCCACGCTGCCGCCCCGGCAGCGGGCGGTCCTGGTCCTGCGGTACTGGGAGGACCATTCCGAGGCGGAGGTAGCCGCGATGATGGGCTGCAGCGTGGGCACGGTCAAGAGCCAGGCTTCCCGGCGACTTGCCCGGCTGCGCCAGTTGGCCGGAGTCCGCGACGGTGAGGCTGCAGCACGCGCGGAGGGAGGCGGTATCCGTGACTGACCTGGAGACCGAACTGCGGGAGGCAATGCGGGCCACCGTCGCCGGTGCCCGGCCTTCCCGCGATCTGATGGAACTGGTCCGCCGCAGGCGCCGGCGGCACCGGACCCGTCAGATAGCGGTCAGCGCGGCGGCCGCCGCCGTCATCGTGGCCGCGGTGCCGGCCAGCCTGGCGCTGCTGAGCCGGGCAGCCATCCGGCAGCAGGTGTCGGATCAGCGAACTTCTCTGCGCACGCGTCGGCGAAACAGTTCCCGTCGGCGAAACAGCCCGAGCAGCCTCCGCCGCCGCGCGGATGGGCCCGCCACCGAGATAGCACCGGAGACTACATCGACACGCCGGCCGCGTGGCATGTCAGCAGTCGTGCCGCCCTGGTTGAACCGGTGGTCCGGTGGGTAATAGGCACTGGTCAGGTCCCCAGCGGCGGAGACTGCGCCCCGACCGCGGCGCTGCGTCAGATGCCGGCCGACGGGGCCCTGTTCCAGCTGATCGAGTACGGCGGCAGCGGCACTCAGCCGTACACCCTCCCGCCGCGCCGCGGCCGGCTTGGCCTCGGCCCGGTCGGAGGTCCGTACGAATGCTGGGGAGTCAAGACCCACCTCATGGTGTTCCGGGACGGCGGACGGTACTTCCAGGTCCAGACCGTCTTCGGAGCCAAGGCGCCCGCCTCGCTCCGTGCCGAGGTCACGCGGTCGCTCAACACCCTGCACATCGCGCCGCTTCCTGCGGCCAAGCGGCCAGCCGCGCTGTGCCAGGCCGGGCAGTGGACGTACTGCCCGCAGGCCGCCTGGGTGAACCAGGTGCTCAGCCAGGCGCACATAATCAACCTCGGAAACCAGGGCACGCGCGCCATCTTCGGCGGCACAGGCCAGCGGTCGTTCGCGCTCTGGACAACCCCGCGGCGCGGCAGCGTACCGGGCAGCCCATGCCGCTACGTGTCCGGCACCAAGGTGTGCCGGGCCGGAAACCGCCTGGTATGGAGCGTCCACGGGCTCTGGATGTGGCTGAAGCCAGCCCTGTCCCCTTATTCCACCCCGCCCACCAGACCCGGACTTCCGACCAGCCGGGCGCTGCGGCGCCTTGTGAAGGCAGCATGGTCCGCTCGCCCCTGGTGACCGGCTTCGCGGCAGGTCAACAGATGCTGCCCCGCCCAGACACCTGGGTCGTTGCGCGTCTGGCTCGCGGCGGACCAGCCCGACGACCCGAGCTCGCCGTGGTTGGAAGCTCCTTAATCGCTTCTGCCCGTCGGTCAGCGAGGGCACACTCCGCCCTGGCTGGCCGGCTCTGGCTCGTGTGCGATGATCGCGCCCTCAGACTGATCGAAGGGGCTGGTCCACGAGATCTGGACCAGGTGGGTCCAGTACAGGAACTTGACCTTGACCCAGAAGGTGGAGAGCACCGCATAGCCCTTCGCCGGCATCCAGCAGCCCGCGGTGGTAACGGGCAGGCGCACCAGAATGTACTGGACCGGCCGCAGCACCAGGCCGGCCAGCCGCGCTCCCGGGCCGTTGACACCGGTCTCCGGCCAGTAGGTCGCCGTGCCAGTGTCGCGCAGCGGCTGGGCCTGGCGGAATACCAGAGCCTGGGCGTCTGGCGCGTTCAGCGACGCCGACACGATCGTGACCGGATATGGGCCGCTGTTGGTGAGGCTGACATAGAGCCCGCCGCTGGCCGGCCGCTGCGGCGGCAGGTACGTCTGGCCGGTCATCGGCGAGAAGTTGTCGACCTGCCTGGTGATCATGTGGCCGGCGAGGTTGCCGGGCGAGAGGCCGAGCCCGACCGGCTGGTAGGCGGCACCCAATGCCAGGCCAGTGATGAACGCCGCGACCAGGACCAGCCCGAGCGTCACGACGGCCATCACCAGCCAGCGCCACCTGCGCCGGGGCGGCGGGTCGGTTGCCGCACCGGAGTCGGTCGCGCCGGGCGGGCTAACGCCATCGATCATGCCAGTGCTCATTACCGCCATCCCGGCTCAGGCGAGTCCCCGCGCCGCGGCGGCGTAACGCCTCGCTCGCCAGTATCCGTCGGGCCGCTACATCGCACCATAGGAGTAAGTCTTCCTCATGGCCGCACGCCTGCCGGTCACATCACCAGCGGGCTGTCTGGAAGGTCTTGACGGCGCACCCGGATCGCGATGGCCGTGACGATGAGGGCGAGCACCGTTGCTCCCGCGCCCATGGTCCGCGCGGCGATGTGTCCGGCGAGGTTGTGCCCGGCCGCGATTTGGCTGAGCGGGTCTCTGACATGCCTGTTGACGACGGTCCAGGCAACGCTGCCGATGACTGCCAGGCCGACAGCGCCGCCGATCTGCTCCCACCGCCGGGGTAGCGCTGTGACTCTGGTATGGCGAGCCGGGCGCCGAACGCTAGCCCCGTAATTCGCACATGCACATAGATCACGTTCGGCGGGCCAGGTTGTGCGCGTTATGGCGGGCGGGCCGGGTCGACGCCGAGCAGTTCCAGGAGCCGGGCCTGGACCGGGCTGGGCCTGGTGATCTGGGGCGGGCTGGTGGCGGTGGCGGGAAACAGCTGCAGGCTGGCCAGGGCGGTGAGGATGAGCCGGCCGGCGGGCCGGGCGGGCTGCCGGTTGTACAGGCCGTCGACCTTGGTTTCGGGGGTGAGGTTGCGGCGGGCTTCCCGTTCGATCAGGCAGAAGATGAGCAAGGCGAGGCTGATCACGGTGATCAGCGCGGCGATCCGCCGGTTGTTCTTCAGGAACATCGGCGCGACGGCCAGCGGGCCTTTCAGGTTGCCGTAGCGGCGCTCGACGGCTTCCTGTGCCTTGTAGCGCAGCAGGACCTCGGCTGCGGTCTGGGTGGCGTCGAGGTTGGTGAGCAGGGCGTACCAGCCGTCGGTGGCGGCTTCGTCGTCGATCGCGGCCTGGCCGGACCACCAGGTGAGGGTCGGCTTTCCGGGCCCGCCGCTGCCGCTGCCCTGCCAGGAGCCGTCGGTGGCGGCGCCGGGTCCGGTCTGCGCAGTGCCGGTCGTTTCCGCCTGCTCGGTCCCCTGGCCGGTGCTGGTGCTCTTGGGGTCGCCGGCCGGCGCGGCGGGGGCGGTGCCGAGGCTGTAGTGCAGGTAGGGGCCGACCTTCCGGTCGCGGGCGATCTGCCGGAGCCGGTCGGTGACCTTCTCCCCGGTGGGGTAGAACCGGCCGCCCAGGCCCGACACCAGGCGGCCCAGGTCGTTTTCGGCGCGGCTGAGTTTCCTGGTGCGGCTGGTCGCGGCGGCGCCGGCGCGGGCGGTGGAGTGCACGAAGATGCGGCGCAGGCGGATCGGCGGGTCGCTTTTGCGCTTGGGGTTGCGGATCTCGAAGCCCTGATCGTCTTCCAGGACGTACCAGCGGCCCAGCTGGCCGGTGTCCTTCTTGTGCTGGTCGCGTCCGGCGACGTAGCCGACCTCGGTTGCCCTGGCCAGGTCGCAGGCGGCCAGCTGGGCGGCCCTGACATAGGTCTTGGACGCGGGGGCCAGGAACGTGCAGCCGGCTTTGCTGATCGCGGCGGCGTTGTCGTAGCTGATCAGCTTGGAGTCGCCGACCAGCAGGAACTTCTTGCGCCCGGCGATCTTCCTCAGGCTGTTCATCGCCCCGGTGACCTGGGAGATCTCGGCTGCCCCGCCGCTGTAGGCGCGGGCGTAGACCGGGATCCCGCCGTCGCTGGCGGCGGCGATCCCCGCCTGGATCTGGAGCAGGTCTTCCCTGCGGTCTTTGGGGTGCCCGTAGGCGGGCGCCGGGTATTCCTCATCGGATTGCTCGTAAGCGCCGTGCAGCGAGAAGCTGGTCATGTCCCAGTGCAGCTGGGATATGTCGATGCCGAAGGTGCCGATCGCGCGGAGCGCGACCGCCCCGGTGATCTCCTCGAGTTTCGGGGCGATCACGTCCAGCGTCCTGCCGAGCTTGTCGTCGTTCAGCGCGAAGGCGGGGATGCCCAGGATCTCCGGCACCGCCCAGGTGCGGGCCCAGTCCCCGACGTGGACCAGCGGGGCCGGGGAGGTAAGCCGGTTGCAGATCATCGCCTCGACGGCGCGTCCGGCGGTCATCGTCGCGACGTCGCGGATCGGCACCATGGCGTCGATGACGCCGCTGATGTCCAGGCGCCGGCAGAAGGAGCAGATGACCGGCAGGGAACCCAGCATCTTGACCTGCCGTGCCGGGACGCTGGCGTAGCTCAGTTCCGCGGCGGCCTGGTGCCGGCCGGCCGTCACCCTGCCGCCGGGACGGCCAGGCGGGCGGCCAGCCGCCGGGCCTGCCAGGGATGCAGGGCGCCGGCGGCGGCCTGGCCGGCCAGCCAGGAGCCGACCGCCGCGGCCAGCGCGCCGGGCGGCAGCCCGTGGCCGAACCGGCGGAAACTTGACTCCGACGGCGCCGCATACCCGCCGGACCGAGGTGACCGGCGGGCACCGAACACCGCAAGCGCCTGCTGGCTGAACCCGGCGGCATAGGCGGCCGCCGATGCCGGACGGTGGTGCCCGGCCAGCAGCGCCGCCGCCGCGATCACCGCCGTGACGGCGTGCTCGTGCCGGATCCCGCGGGCGTGCCGCGGATCGGCCAGGGACGCGGCCAGGTGGGCGCGCAGCGAGGCGACCTGCGCCGTCGGCAGGTCCAGCCACACCGCCGGGGCGGGCGGGCTGAACAGCGCCGACGGGGCCGGCGCGCCCAGCGCGGCCAGGCCGCCGGGGCGTACCTCCCGCAGCCAGCACAGCTTCACCTGTCCGTGGAACACATATCCGCGTCCGCCCGGCCCGCGGGCATACCCCGCCGTCGAGCCGGCGCAGGCGAAGCCGGCCGCGGCGTAGCACGCGCCGGCGTGCCGGGCCGGGTCGGTGAACGTCTCGGCCGCCAGCACGACCTGGTGGTGCAGGTCGAGGTAGTCTCCGGGCAGGCGGGCCAGTGACCGGGCCAGCACCGCCGAGGCCAGGTTCGGCCGCCCGCCGGGCAGCACGCAGAACCGCTGCTGCCCGGCCAGCATCGGCAGCCGGTCGAGGCGGTCGGCAGCTGGCCAGCCGATCACAGCGTCGCGGGCAGTGCACCGCAGCACCGCCGACCCGTAACCCAGCAACGCGACCCAGGCGCCGTCCAGCACGGCGACGTGCCGGACTACCGAACCGAACAGGCGCGCGCCGAGCCAGTGATGGGCCTCCAGCAGCCGGTCGAACCGGGATCTGTCAGCGCGCGACGCCGGACGCACCGCCAGATCACCGGTCCATGAGGCCACGATCGGAATCGTGCCAGCTACCGGCGCACATGTCCAGCCGATCGCGGCCGGGCTGGCCGGGGCGCTAAATCAGGTGACTTTGACGGGGACAGCAGATCCCCGGCCGCAACTGGCCGGGCCACCGGATGACCGTCAGGCAATCGGCGACGAACTCGAAAGTAGGTGGTGAGGAGGCCGCCGACAACTACGCCGACGCCGCCGAGCCCGGTCATCGCCGCGTACATGCCGAGGGCCCCGGGTGCGGAGCTTGCCCTCTGGGAAGGTCACCACGATCAGCGACAGCCCCGCGGGTCCGGCCAGCGCCGCCCCGAGGCCCTGCAGAACGCGGGCGGTGATCAGCAGCGACGAAGTCGTGGCGAGGCCGCCGAGCAGCGAGGCGAAGGCGAGGAACAGGATGCCTGCGCTGAACATGCGCCGCCGGTCGAGAATGTCGCCGGCCCGCCCGCCGAGCAACAGCAGTCCGCCGAACGTGACGGCATATCCGGTCACTACCCATTCCAGGCCGGTGCCGGGATCCCCGCAAGCTGGACTTCCTCAGCTCGCAGCTCACGGTTCCGGTCTAGGAGGGCCGCCCGCGGGCCCTGGCTCACTGGCCTGGCCGGCGTTACGATCCGCGGGCACGCCTCGTCCTTACTGGTGCCGCCGCGACTCCCGCGGCCGATGAAGAGGAGCACCAAGATGAACTCACCGCCTGAACGGCTGGCGCACGACATTGCCGACCCGCTGGAGCCGGTCGGGCCGTCGCCGATTGTCAAAGTCGTGATGCGGCCAATGACCACGATGCTCAACCCGCTGATCGTCAAGCTCGCCGGCCGGCGGCGCTTCCACATGGCCGCGCAGATCCGGCACGTCGGCCGGCGTTCGGGGCGAACCTACACGACGCCGGTCAGTGCCAGGCGCAGCGGTGACACGGTCGTGATCGCGCTCACAATCGGCAATCAGTCCAACTGGTCGCGGAATGTGCGGTCGGCCGGAGGCGGCTCAATCCGGATCGAGGGTGAGGACTACGACGTCACGCAGGCCCAGATCATGAACCGCCAGGAAGCCAGGCCGCTCGTGCAGGCTGCGTTCGGCCCCATGGAGCGAGCGGGCTTCCGCGTGCTCGGCATCAAGCAGGTGATGTCCCTGCGCTTGGTGTCAGCCGAGCCAGGGCCGGGCGCGGCAACCGCCGCGAATGCCGCATAGACGCGTGCGCGTGGCGCCGCTGCGGGCGGGAAGGACTCAAGAACCGATGAGGCCCGCGCGAAGGAACCCGATGAGAGACCAGATCGAGGTGGCGGAATGATCCGGTGTGAGCAAACGATGGATATCAGCCGCCGGTCCGTTCTCC
>WNGM01001525.1_pt1 | contig 18587 bp, 16 predicted proteins | sample 5400571 | NCBI WGS metagenome assembly WNGM01 (sample SAMN13153378, study PRJNA577476) | soil metagenome | isolation source: 100 cm soil or saprolite under Garry oak tree replicate 2 | place: USA:California | collected 2016-06-15 | reverse complement strand
TTCGAGGCACCCGTGCCCTCGGCCGGCGGCTACCGGGTGATCTGGGTGCACTCGACCGGCGAGGCCGCCCGCGACTCCGCCGCCCGCGCCGCCCGCGCCGAGACCGGGCTCGCCGCGATCGAGACGCTGCAGACCCGGCTGCACAGCCCCAGGACCCGGATCAAGACCCGCGTCGCCGCCGGGCAGGCCGCCACCGCCGCGCTGGCCGCGGCCGGCGCCACCCGCTGGGCCGGCTACCAGATCAGCGAGTCCACCGAGGTCACCTACCGGCAAGAACGCCGTGGTCGCCCCGGCACCAGCACCCGCTGCCGGCGCCGCGAGAAAACCGCCTTCACCATCACCGCCACCATCAACGCCGGCACCGTCGGCTACGACGCGCACACCGACGGCTGCATCCCGCTGATCACCAACGACCGGCAGATGAGCCCGGCCCAGGTTCTGGCCGCGTACCGCTACCAGCCCAACCTCGAACGCCGCAACCACATCCTCAAGGGCCCGCACCAGGTCACGCCCGTCTGGCTCGAGACCGCACACCGCATCGAAGCGCTGCTGCTGTGTCACTTCCTGGCCATGCTCACCGAAGCGCTCATCGAACGCGAGATTCGCACCTCCATGAAGGCCGCCGGGCTCACCGGCATCCCGCTCTACGCCGAACTACGCAACTGCCCAGCCCCCAGCGCCGACCGGATCCTGAAGATCTTCACCGGCATCCAGCGCCACGACCTGACCAGCGACGGCGCCGCCATGCAGACCTTCGAACCGGACCTCACCCCGCTACACCAGCAGGTCCTGGACCTCCTGCACGTACCCGCCAGCGTCTACACCGCCGCCAGCGACTCCTGATCCGGGGGCGCAACTGCCAGCCGAGAAGTGCGGAACGTCAGCTCCTAGGCTGAACGAAGGTACGGCGGGATGCCAGCACTGCTTCCGCCAAGGCCATCGTGTCGAGTATGGACCGGCCCTGGACGGCGAGCAGTTCGGGCCGGGCGGTGTCGATACCGAATCGGCAGTTGGTGGCTTCGGCGAGTGGTTGCAGTGCTCTGGCGCGGTACTCCGTCGCAGCGAACAGCACGACGGGGACGTCGGACCAGGCGCGATCACCCGGATGCCCTCGACAGCTTGCGGCCGGAATGACGCGCACGGTAGCAAGCGCGTAGACCAGACCCGCGACTCCGATTTCGAGGGAGTCGAGGGCGGCTGTTTGGTCGTCCGATAGGAAGTCGCCTAGCGCTGTCCGTTCGGTGGAGGTCAGGGCGTAGCGCTCGTCCGGGTTGTCAGGGTCGTAGCCGTCTTCGACGGCATGAGCCAGACGATCAAAGTCCTCGGCTGTGGCGGCCAGGTTGCCGAGAACCTCAGCGATGCGGCGCTCCTCTTGCCCCAGCTGCCGAGCTTCGCGCACGGGCACGTCTTTGATCAGCCAGGTTCCGCGGATGAGACTGCCGATTCCTTCTTCGTCGATGTCCTCTGGTTTGGGCATCCAGAAGGTCGCCTCGCTGGGGATCGTGATGCTTCCTGACAGCCGCGAGGTTGGGAACATGCTGGCCCCTAGGGAGTGAGTAGTGGCCGCTGATATCACAGCATGCCCGTCGGGCACTCGGGCGCTCGTTATGGCGATCATCGAGCCATTCCGGCCGAGACTGCCAGCCTGCAGGCTCGCGGCTCTGATCGTCGGCGGCCAGTTTGGCGGGCGTCGCGCCCCGCCTCAGATGGACCGCGTCCCGCCTGATTTGATGGGCGGAGTGTTCGGTGCGGCTCCCCAGCACCGACACCCGGAGCCGGTACGCTACGACCCGTGGTCGTAGCGTACCCTCTAGCGCTGGCGGCGAATATATGCCAGTATCTATCATCGCACATCTGTTCGAATCAGCCGGAGTTTTCAGCGTCAGGCCGCAAGGAGCGAGGACGTGTCAGAACTGACGTGTCTTGAGATCTGTGCAGGTGCTGGGGGCCAGTCACGCGGCCTGGAGCTTGCCGGTTTCGGCCATGCCGTAGCGCTGGAGATCGACTCGGATGCGGTTGAGACGCTGCGCCACAACCGGCCGGAGTGGTACGTCGTCGAGGACGACGTCCGTAACCTGGACGGTGCGCAGTACCACGGCGTTGATCTCCTGGCGGGCGGGGTCCCGTGCCCGCCGTTCTCCGTGGCGGGCGGTCAGCTCGGTGCTGCCGACGAGCGGGACCTGTTTCCCGAGGCACTTCGGCTCGTGCGGGAGGCCGGCCCGGCGGCCGTCATGCTGGAGAACGTCAAAGGGCTCGCTGAGCGCAAGTTCTCCGATTACCGCCAGGCCGTGATCGACGAGCTTGAACGCCTCGGCTATGAGATCTACTGGCAGGTCCTTAACGCTTGTGAGTATGGCGTGCCGCAGCTGAGGCCGCGGTTCGTGCTTGTCGCGATCAAGCGCCGGTATGCGACGCATTTCACCTGGCCGACGCCAACGAGCACCCCGCCGACGGTGGGTCAGGTTCTGTACCCGCTGATGGCTGCCAACGGCTGGCCGGGCGCCGCAGCGTGGGCCATGGGGGCTGACAGCATCGCGCCGACGATCGTGGGGGGCTCGCACAAGCACGGAGGCCCTGATCTCGGGCCGACCAGGGCCAGGGCGGAATGGCGGCGGTTCGGCGTGGAAGGCCGCAGTATCGCCGAGGACGCGCCTCCGGCTGATGCCCCCACGGACGGCTACCTTCCGCGTCTGACCTGCGAGATGGTGGCCCGCATTCAGGGTTTCGACGCCGACTGGGTATTCACAGGCCGCAAGACTGCGAAGTATCGCCAGATCGGCAACGCCTTCCCGCCCCCAGTCGCGCAGGCAATCGGCAGCCAGATCAAAGCAGCGCTCGACGGCGCGCGATCCCAGCCACTCCGCCTAGTCCAGGCCAGCTGACAGCTGCGCCTTCCGCGCCTTCCGCTGGGCCTCTTCGGCCCGGATTGCCTGCGAGATGTTCTCCGGCCAGGCCGCGGACCTCGTCAGCCGGTAATAAGTCCACACCCGCGAGCCTTCGTCATACCGCTTCTCATGCAGGTAGTCCCAGCCGAGGAATCTCAGGTCACGCAGTCGGCGCTGCCAGTCCTCTTGGAAACTCTTGGCGCTGGCGACGATGCCGATCAGATCCGACCGCACCCAGCCGCCGCCGAACGCTTTGAGCAGCTCGCCGATGCGCCTTTGCGGCTCGTCGAAGCCGATCGCTGCCCGAATCTGCTCGGCGTGAGCTTCGAAGGAGCGGAAATAGTCACGCTTGCCGGCGTGGCAGTCCTCGCAGAGCGGCCGCAGATTCTCGGGCTCGTTGTCTCCGCCCCATGACAGCGGCACTTTGCGGTCCACCACGAGCTTGACATGCTCCTCAAGCGGCGTCCGGCCGCACTGCGCGCACCGCTGAGGCGCTAGCACCTCGGCCCTGCGCCGTAGGCTGATCGCGACCCCTGCGCAGGACGGACGTGTCGCCGACCAAGTCCGCAGGACGTACCGGCTCTCGCTGCCAGTCCCCGCCGCCTCGATCTCGAAGTACCGTCGCAGCTCGCGGACACTGCGATCAGCCTGGGATTGGTCCTCACCAAGAGCGTTGGCGACGAAGAACCGCAGCTCGGCCATTGTCGGCGGATTGTCCCGCCGCCGGTACAAGAAGCCATAGAGGAGTCTTTGCGCCGTCGACCCGACCAGCGCAGCGATCTGTTCGCTACCTGGCTCCGGCAGTGAGTCAGCCACGATCCGGACGGTAGCCGGCGAACGGCTACCAGCCCATACCAATGCGTGCTATTACCAGGAAGCCAGATGCTCGCCGAGCAAGTTGTAATTGAGCAACCGGCCTTGACCGGTGATCTCCGCCCAAGCGGCCTGCTGCCCGCTGTTATCCGATGCATGAACGGCTGCGTGCAGCTCGTCGTAGGCGATGTGATACACCGCGTCAACCTCGCCAGTGCCGCGGGCGATCGCGGCGAGACGGCTCGGGAGCGGTTCAGCCGTGACGGCGACCAAGTGGGGCTGCCGGCCACGGCGATGACGCACCATCTGATTATTCTCGTGCCGGATGTTCTGCACGCGGTCGGAGCGGATAGTCCACTTGCATGAAACAGCGGCGTGCAGCAACGGCAGGCCGTTGACCGTCGGCACATCTTCGAGGCCGATCACGACGTCAGGCCTGATGAGGTAGTCCTGGCCTATGGTAACTGACAACGTCGGATTGCCGATCACCAGCTGGTTCAGGTGCAGCAGGTGGACGTATTGGCTGTAGTCGGTCACGAAAGCCCCACGCCGGGCCGTCCAATGGCGCGAGCTATCCCGAGCGGCCAGCTCCCGTGCCAAGTCAACTCGCACAGCTTCCTCAAGCAACGCGCCAGGACCCGGCGGGGGCGGCGAAAGCTCCCCACCAGCATGGGCGGACAGCGACTCCAGCGTGACCGCACCCAGCTGCAAGCTCTCACGGTTATCGATGTCGGCGTTGTTAGGGACCTGCTCCCAGCCGAGCTTGTTCTTCCCGCCGCTGTGCTTCCAGCCCAAGAGGCTGAGAGCGAAGATTGGCGCCGGCACGAATCAAGACATTAGCCCAAGATCAACTCCGTGGCGGCGGAGCAGTCAGGTCGGCCGTCTTGCCGGTCAGGCTGCGCCTGGATCTCAGCAATGACCTGGGCCGTCATCACGCCGAATACGTGCCAAACCTCCCGACCAAATGGTGTCGGCGGCAGGTCGGGAGTGTTGGGTTAGCGGTCTTGAGAACCGCTCCCGCTGGCGTTTGCCTGCGCTTCGCCCAGGCCCGGCCTTGAAGCACTGCTGTTTCCGCTCGGTCTTCTCATACCGCTCTGGCGTGCGGAGGGCGCACACTAGGTGCGTGCCAGCGATGGGCGACCATGACCGGATCAACGAGATCGATGCAGAAATGACTGGACTGGCAGCGTCCGACGGCGCCACCGAAAGTCACGACGAGCCGCAATCCCGGGGCTGGGCCGGGCTTGACTGGTCGCCGTGGCACGACTTCGACGCCGCGCACCAGGAGAAACTGATCCCGGCCACGCCCGGCCTGTACCGGTTCCGCGCGCCAGGCGTCCCGGGCCTGCTCTACATCGGCGAAAGCGGCGCCCGAGGCGGGCGCGCCGCGCGCCTGGACGACCTCGCCCGAGGCCGCTGCCGGCACTCGCCTGACTACTACTTGAACTGGCACGAGAACGGACTGGCCAGGCGCCCCCACCGGGGCCACTACGCCGCGCCATACATCCGGCGGGCCGAGGAAGCCACGGGCCGCGCAGTCGAGATCTCGTGGGCGTGCGAAGAGCACCCGGACGATGTCGAGCGCAAGGTAGCCGAGGCTCGGCTGCTCGCAGCGTACCGAGACGCCACGGGAGCTGACCCACCCGTTCAGCGCGGCGGGCGGGGCATGGCCAAGTGGCTGAGCCAGCGCGAGCGCCGAGAATGAGAACGGGCTTGGCTATGGCGTTGCTCGCGCGTCCGAGGAGGAGCTTGTGCCGCTGTCCATCGCCGGCCATGTCGTGGACGACCCGATGCCGATATGGCGCAAGTACGCCCGCGATCACGGACGCACGATCCGCGAATACGACCTCGCTGAGCCCGGTGACCCCAACGTCCTTACTCCGGACGAGGCATGGATCAGCAGAGTCATCGGCTCACGCCTCAGGCACGACGAGCGCGACCAGCTAGTCGGCCGCGCCGCGGAAGCTCCGTGGACGTGCATCCACGCTGGCGCCGACCTAGCCGATGCTGATCCCGCCGTGCCGGACGGCCTGTTCGCCGACGCGGCTCGCCTCTACTGGTGGTTCACGTCGCCGGAACGAATCCACGGCGTTCGGGTGGCGAAGGTTCACAAGGTCCTGCACTTCAAGCGGCGAGGCATCTACCCGATTCTGGATGATCACCTGCGGGCACTGTATGAGGGTTTCGCCCCGGCCTGGATTGAGCCGCTCAGCTACCTCGGGGAACTGACTTCTGCCGACTCCCCGCCCTTCTGGGCCGCCTACCGGGAGGACCTTGTCGGCAACCACGACGAGCTGGAGCGATACCGAAGGCTCCTCCTGGCGAAAGACGAAGACGATACCGTCACGCTCGTGGGCAATCTAACCCGCCTTCGGCTGCAGGACATCATCGCCTGGAGCATCGACCACCCGGCACCAGGCGACGATCGGCAACCCCCTTCGGTTCGGTGACGGAGCCGGCAGCACTCGGCAGGAAGCTCGACGTACCACTGGCCCGGCGCTCCAGTTGGAAGAGCGCCTCGTGGTAGTTACGCTCCAACGCTACGTCCGTGCCGCGTGGCCGTCCTGATCTGAGACACAGGCCTAGCCTGGAAGTCGGGACATCCGTCCTAAGATCGTCCAGCCTCGTATTGTTGTGGGCATGCGCAGGATCTGCTGGCCCAAGTCACACTGAGCCGAGGCACTGTTGCTCGTGGGTCGGGTGATGCGCCAGAGGCACTGCGATGTGCCTCTCGGGCAGCGCCGAAGAGCTGGTCACCGCGTTCGGGGAACGTTCCCGAGATCCGCTGCCATAAGGACGCGTCGTCCTCCGGGCCCATCGCAGTCTGGGAGCAATGAAGGCCAGGACTTGGCCTCGGCCGGTCTGGCGCAGTGCGGTGATTTCCAGCGCATTCCGGCGATGCGGCCGCCGCCGTACGATGATCGGACGCGGATAACCTTTGGAAGCCGGTAGGAATGGCGGGAACGTGACGGCAGCTGCTGTACCGCAGTACAACGAGTTGCTCTGGCCCGCGCTGCAGGCAGTAGCTGAACTGGGCGGGTCAGCCTCAATCGGCGAGATAGTCGAAACGGTCGTCAAGCAACAGGGATTCAGTGACGTCCAGCAAGGCGTCCTGCATAACAACGGGCCGGAGACCGAGATCGGCTACCGGCTCGCGTGGGCCCGTACCTATCTCAAGGGGATGGGCTTGCTGACCAACAGCGCCCGCGGCGTGTGGGCGCTCACGGACGAGGGCACAGAGCTGCTCACATTCCCGTCGTTCACCGACACCGAGCGCCACGATAGGGTTCGCGAGATCTGGCAGGCCCATCTGGCCGAGCTGCGGAAGGCGCGCAAGACCCGGCTCTCGCCCGCGGACGGTGAGCTGCAGCCTGACGGTGACCTGCAGGCCGCCGACGGAGCAGCCGAAGAAGCCAGCTGGAAGGAGCAGTTGCTCGATCAGCTGATGGCCATGGCACCTGCTGCCTTCGAACGGCTCGCCCGGAGGCTGCTACGCGAGGCCGACTTCGACAGCGTGAACGTCACCGGGCAAAGTGGTGACGGCGGTATCGACGGGCTGGGCGTGTACCGACTCGGGCTGGTCAGCTTCCCGGTCTTCTTCCAGTGCAAGCGCTACCGGGGCAGCGTTGGCCCAAGTGCTGTCCGCGACTTCCGCGGCGCGATGGCAGGCCGCGGCGACAAGGGCCTTCTTATTACCACCGGTTCCTTCACCGCCGACGCCAAGAAGGAAGCAACCAGGGACGGTGCCCCGCCGATTGACCTCATCGATGGAGACCGGCTCTGCGAGCTGCTGAAGCGCTACGATCTCGGCGTGCTGACGTCAGTCCGAACCGTCGAAGATGTCAGCATCGACGCCTCGTTCTTCAGCGAGATCTGATAGGCCGTTAAGTGCCGGCTCGCCGCCGATTCCTTGTCCAAATGCGTGCCCAGAACCGTCACCACTTGCGAGTTGCCGCAGGTCAGTTAGGTTGCTGGAGCGGTCTTGAAAACCGGCGCCTATGTCGGCGAAAGTCTTGGAATGGAGTCGATCAGGGCCGTCTGCCCAGTTGCCGCCTGTCGCAGGCACCCGGCCGTACGGTTGTAGCTTGTATCCGCTCTCTGGTCCCAGCCAGATTCACCTGGTCATCAGATGACGTCTAGTTCTCTGGATATCGCCGACTCATCGGTCGTCGCGCACGTACAGCGGGACCATCGGCTGCCGTCTGAGGACTGATGATCACGATCCACCCGGTCGTTGTAGATCCGCCTGGCTTTGGTGAGTTCGGCGAGGAGCTGGCGGTGGAACTCGGGCGGGCAGCGGGGCCCGGCAAGCCGTAAACCGATGCCGCCCGCCAGGACCGACCCCGCCGCGCGCCGGGCCGGGTCCATCGACCAACCGTCAGCCAAGGATGTTACGGCCCCGATATCACGGTCGTGATCACGTCTGCCTATGTTGATGGCCCGCCGACGCGGCGCGCCGAGCGCGCCGCTGCACGCAGTCCGGTGCCCTGGTTGGAGCTGGCAAGCGGGCCGCCGGGTTTGCCGCGCGATTAGCCCTATGAGTTGGCTGGCTCAGCAAGAGACACAGAACCGGTCGCGCCTCCAGTCGCTGCGCGACCGGCACGGCATCGTCCCCACGACCCAAGGTATGGACATGACAGCGGCGGTCCGCGGTGCAAGAGTTGGCTTTCATCGGGTCGATATTCCTGGCGACGGGCGGTGTTAGCGCGGCAGATACCGCCAGTGCCACAGCCTCGGCAACGCCAGCGAACTGGCCGGTCACAGGCCTCTGCCCGGCGCACGATGTCGGCGAGGCCGTGCGGGCAGAGCACATGCAGGCCGCCGGAGCGGCGGCGTGTCTGGACCTTATCGTCGGCGCCGCGTAGACCAGCTCCGGACTGGTGCACCGTCGGGCCAGAGTCAGGCCCAAAAGTCGACTTCGGCCCACGCCGTCATGCCGGGAACTTCCTGATGTCCGCCTGGTCGATGAACATGACGTTCGCCAGGTCATGGCGGCCGTCCTTGACGTTGCCGTTCTCGTTCCGCGTGAATAGCACCGGGCCAATGTTGCGCAGCCTATCTTCCAATAGTCTCGCTTGCGCTTCGTCCGGTATCGCGCATATAAGCCATTTCATGATCCTGATCACCCCTCATATTCGAGTCGGTATCCACAAGGCCAGCGGCTTGATGCCCTAACGCCAGGCTAGGCGGAACTTGCGGGACCACCACGGCGCCCAACCCGCTGGCGTCAATCCTTTCGGCTTAAGGTTGGATCCGTCGCTCCGGCCGGGCGGGGGACCGGTTCGGGCGGTAGCGCGTCCGGCTGGACAGGTCGGCCGCCCTCGCGGAACCGATCTGCTGGTACCGGCCGCCGTGGTCGGCGAGACCTGGAATCCTTCGGCAGCCTGGTGCACTGGCCAGCCATCCTCCACGACACACCCGGCCAGGCGCAGCCGTCGGTCTCAGTCAGCGAAGCTTTGCGGTCGGGGCATGAGGGCCTCCCGTCAGCTCGGCGAGATGTGATGATCCACACCGACCCCGGAGGCTCTATCTACATCAAGGTCATCGGCCGTGTCGCGTGAACAAGGTCCGTGATCGGTACAACTAGATCTCGGCGAAGAAGGCGGAGTCAACGGTGACGTCCTCGACGGTGCGCGTCATGGTGTGAACGCCGAGGTCGTACCGTTTGAGGAGCTCGCAGAGCCGGTCGCCGTCGATGAGGTCGATCGGCGGGGCGCCGTCGCGGGTTGCTTCTTTCTTGGCGTCGGCGGTGAATGTGCCCGTGGTTATCAGCAAGCCCTTGTCGCCGCGGCCGGCCATGGCGCCGCGAAAGTCGCGAACGGCGCTGGGGCTGACGCTTCCGCGGTAGCGCTTGCACTGGAAGAAGACCGGGAAGCTGACCAGGCCGAGCCTGTAGACCCGAGTCCGTCGATACCGCCGTCGCCGCTTCTGCCGGTGACGTTCACGCTATCGAAGTCCGCTTCGCGCAGTAGCCGCCGAGCGAGCCGCTCGAAGGCATCCGGGGCGACGCTCATGAGCTGCTCGAGCAGCTGTTCTTTCCAGCCGGGTTCTTCGGACGGCTCCGCATCGTCAGGTTCAGCGTCCTCGTGCGGGAGGCGGGCTTTTCGGGCCTTGCGCAGGCGGGTCAGATAGTCAGCTCGGAGTTCCAGGACGCGCTCGCGGAGCCGGTTGTCGGTGATCGCTGAGTCGGTCACCAGCGCGGTGCCGTCCTCGGTGAGCGCCCAGACGCCCCGGGAGCTGTTGGTCAGCAAGCCCATCCCCTTGAGGTAGGTGCGCGCCCACGCCAGGCGGTATCCGATCTCGGTACCTGGTCCGTCGTGGTGGAGTACCGACTGCTGCGCCTCGCTGAGGCCCTCGCGGAAGATGACCGTCTCGGTGATCTCGCTGATGGACGCCGATCCGCCTAGCTCGGACACTGCCCGAAGAGCGGGCAGCAACAGCTCGTGATATGGCGGCATATCCGCAACGGTCATGATGACTTGCCCATCTCGTGCTCAAAGATCCGGTCGGACCAATCATCATTGAAGTCGGCATGCCCGCGCACGGAACCACGGGCGTCTGCGGTGTCCTCGCGGGAATCGGTTCCGCCGCTGGCCGACGCGGACCGGGCTAGGTTTGCTGGCGTGACCGGATGGGTGCCGGCCGCACGCGCGCTCATGCTGCTGGCTGCGGCATGCTCCGTGGCTGGCCTGGCAGCGGATCGCGGGACCGCGCGGTCGTCGGTTTCCCTGCCCGGCCGGGCGTCGTCCGGGCGGGCAGGCTCAGCCGTCGGCCTGTCGCCCAGCCGGCCAGAGCCGGCCAGTATGAGGTCGGCAAGCGCGATGCTCGGCGCGGAGGGGTGCGCGTCGTTCCCGGAGCCGCAGATCGCGTGGCGGGCGTTCAGCGAGGGTGCTATCCCCGAGTTCACGCCTCGCCCCTTATCGCGAATATGCGGGAGTTGTGTTCGGCGGTCGTGAAGGTCAGCCTCCACATAGTCAGCCGAAGTAGGTATCGGGTGGTAGGTCATCGGTATCCAAAATACGGAAGGGCCAGGTGGGATGACTCCTATCTGCCTCCACCGGACAACTTCCTTGTAAGCCATATCGTCGGTAACCGGGACACCTGGATCGAACGTATCTGGACGCCGAAGTGAAACTTCGTAGATACAGTCCATGCTTCCATTCAAGATGTGCAAATACACGCGTTCGCGGTCTGGGTAGTCCGCCGTACGCCGCACCAGCATCCGCGAACTTTCGTACGCCCTCACCGGCGGGTGTAGCGGCGAAGAGGGGGCCGTTCGTAAGAGCCCAGCGCCGATGCCCGCGGTCACCCACTTGTCCTGGCGTCCTGCCCCGACCAAGCCGAAGGTCACCGAGGGGCGTGGAATCCCTCGCCGTTAGCCTCTACCCGGTAGAGGATCTTCGGCTGCTGGGGCAGCGAAGATAGTCCGAGATCGTCGTAGAAGGCTTGCGCGCCGACATTGTCCTTGTCTGTAGTCCACTCAACCCGGCTACATCCACGCAAGTCGGCTTCGTCGAAGAGGGCTTGCATCAGGAGCTTGCCGACGCCCTGGCGCTGGTACGCGTCAGCGACGTATAGCTCCTTGAGGTAGAGCGACCGGGTAAGTCCGACGGCTGGCCACAGGAACGAGTACGCCGCGATCCCCGCCAAGCGCGCCCCGTTCCGGGCGAGGAGCACCCATGCGGCGGGCTGGCTGGCGAAGACCGCCTCATTGATCTCCCGCACCCGCTCGCCCGCCGGCTCGGTGCCGCTCGCCCGCAGAAGCGGTCCATCTCCTCCGTCTCGATCGCGTAACCAACGGCCCCCGTCACGTCACCACCCTGGGCCAGGCAGGCAACTCGGTCGAGCCTGGTCATCATCGCCCAGTCGTTGTAATCACCAGGCGGGCACGTTCCAGCGCATCGTCACAGCGCCTCCAGAAGCCACGTGGAACGCGCTGCCGCCCAATCTCCGAATTCGCGACCGTGCTCTGGCTATAGCCAGATAACGGAGCCAGTTGCTCCTGGCTCAGCCCCGCAGCGCGACGGCTGGCCGCCAGTTGCCGACCAAGCGCTGCCCGCGCTCCGGCGGCACCCCTGAATAGGCCACGACTTCGCCTCCATCCGCGACAGCCTCTGCTCTCCCATTGTGTCAGCCGACGGCACCGCGCATCCAACACCCGCACATGACGTGGACCGGCCTCGATCACAGATTGGCGCCGCCCACGCCGTTCACTCCGGACTGCCAGCCCACGCCCCGGCGATGCTGATGAACACCATCTGATGACCTCTGATGTCGGCACGTGACGCCAGAACTCAGTGACAAACCGATGACAAATGATCAAGGCCCGACCGCTGTCACCAGCGATCAGGCCCTTGACCTGCACCTTCACTCGTAGCCCCGACCGGATTTGAACCGGCGCTACCGCCTTGAGAGAGTCGATACCTTGGTGGCCGGGAGCCTCGACGGTATGCGCGCTGTCGCTCCCAGCGAACAACCGCATTGTCTCGCCGGGAGGACGGCCCAGCCTCAGTTCGGGACGTGGGCCAGGGTGACGACCTGCCGGTGGCCGGGGTTGCCGGGGAGGGGGTAGGCATACCCTCGCGTCTCGAGTTCGTAGATGCCGGGCCGGAAGGCAATTCCCAGGCTGGCCCGTCCATGTCGCTGATCCTGGTTCGTGAAGGCCTGGCCTATCAGCGACGCCGGATCCACGGCCAGGTTCTGGTAATTGTTGCCGTCGGGCCAGGTCTGTGACTGCCACCACTTGGTGATCCGCAGAACTGGTTCGCCTACGTCGAAGTGCTTCTGTTTCTTCGTCCTGCTCATGGTGGCGATCAGCAGGCAGGCCGGCTCGTCGGTCAGGCTGATCGACCGCCGGCCGGCTGCCTCGAAGGAGACCGCGAACTCCGTCCTGCATTCACCGATCCCAGCCAATGACAAGCCCTTGGCGGCCAGGAAGGCGCTGAACCTGGCCGATGGCATAGTCAACTCCGCTGCGCCAAGATCGCACAGCTTCTCCTCCTGTAATGAGGGCTGGGCGTAGGGGCTGGCTTCGCGGAAGAAGGTGTGGACGATCTCATGGGCGACGGAGAAGTTCTGTCTTTCCTTCGGCTCGCCGACGTGGACGGTGATGTCGTATCCGCCGTCGCGGGGGACAAGCAGGCCGGAGCACCCAGCCGACGGGTGGATCGGCCTGCTGTCGTAACGGCGGACCCCTTGCAGGGACCCGAGGACCTGTAGCGGGGTCGGCCCTGATGCGGTGGGGCACTGGGCCAGGAGCCGGCGGCACAGCCGCAGGACGAGCCGCTCAGGGTCTGCCTCGCGGTGGTAGCGGCATAGTGCGAGGACAGCAGGATCAGGCTGGTTCACTGGTCGCGGTCAGGGCCGCCCCTCCGAGTACCTCTCGATCATCCGGTGCACCGCTTTCCAGTCCTCGGGAGTGGCTGGCGTCTTGCCCCGGGCGCTGATCCCGGCCAGCATGCGCGCCTCTTGCGGCGGAATGTTGCTGGCTGTCACGTAGTCGGCGAGGCCCGGCGGCCACGACGACATCTCCTCGGCTGGCCTGGTCTTCCCGAGAAGGTCTGCCACCGATGCCCCGAGCACGATTCCTATGGCGTACAGCGTCTCGGCCGACGGCTTGCGGCGGTTGCCGTCGCCCTCATTGATCAGCTCGGAGAGGTAGCCCTTGGCGATCCCGGACTGACGGTGCAGATCCCCGAGCGTCATGCCGCGGTCTGCCAGCAGGCGGCGCATCCGCTCTCCGGCCGTCGTCGCCCCGCTGAGCAGGGAGTACATGTCCGCCACGCCTGCAGACGATAGCCCACCGGTTCCCGGTTGTGAACAGTCCCGTTCTGATTCGTCCCGCAGAGTGTTCTTTATCCAGTACAGTTTTGGCTCGTATAGGGAACAGCACGAGCCGGGGGAGACCATCCCATGACAGAGCAAGGCACGACCGAGGCGGTACCCGCCGACCGCCGCGTGGGCGAAGCCAGCAAGCCTGAGGACCGCGGCGAGGAAGGCATTGCGGTCAGCCTGACCGCCGTTCTGCTCAAGCGCACGATCCGCTCGCCTGCGTCCGCAGTGACTGGAAGTGTCGAAGATGACCCCAGCGCCCGGTGGTACGTGCCTGTCGGCGACGCAGGCTTCGCGGAGGTCGACGTGCCTCCCGAAGGGGCGGATATCGTCCTGCTGGTCCGCACGCCAGCAGCCAAGGAGCCCGCCTGGCACGTGCTGTTCCGCGACGTTCTCAAAGTGGACGGGTTCGCCGCCGCGCCGGGCGAGTCAGCCGGCGCCATCCTTTTCGTCAGGACGACCGGTGACGCTGAGCCGCAGTTCGTTGCCTGGTGCTTCGTGCTGGGCAGCCGCTGGATCACCAGGCGGGCAGCGAACCCCCGCTTCGGGCTTCTCGCGGCGCTCAACGCCATGGCCGGCTCGGCAAGCTCGGGCACGTCGGACGATGTCGGAGTCGTCGGCGCGTCCGTGGCGCCCCGAGACGGCAACCTCAAGCGGGCAAGCCTGACCGCGGCGGTCCCCGCCGCCGCCGATGCCATCCCCCGCATCGACACGCTGGCCGACATACTCACTGCGGCACGAGTCCGCACCGGCCACGACATCCTAGGGAAAGTCAGCGCCGGGCGGTCGCTGCAGTTCCCCGACACCGTCGCCTCGATCGGCCGTTTCCAGGAACTCTCCGACCTGGTCGCCGGGCTAGCCACCCGGACCGATTACCGGCAGTCCCACGGGTGGATTGACGACATAGTTCCCGAAGATGACGAGCAGGTCATCGAGGCCGTGCTCGACCACATCTGGCGCGGAGCCGACGACCAGGGACGGCCTGTCAGCGTCGACATCGCCTGGTGGGAGGACGTCCGCGAACCCGGCTCCGATCACCCCGCCACCCACTGGCGCCCCTTGCGCGAACGCAGAGAAAAGCATCCCTGCAGGCGAGTGACCCTAACGTGGCCGGGAGTCAGATCAGCCATCGAACGTTACATGGACCAGACATGGCAGGGGCACCAGGCGCTGGCCAGCGACATCAGGTTCTTCTCAGATGACGAAGACGAACTCGGCCGCTGCCCCGCTGTCGATCTCCTGTCCGCTGAGCTGACACTCGACGGCACAACATACGCCCTGGTCGACGGTCAGGTCTGCCGCGTCGACGCGGACTACCTCGCAGCCCTCGACCGCGAACTCGAACAGCACGTCGTGACCAGTAGGCTGGTGCCCTACCAGCCAGGAGAACTAGAAGCTGCCTACAACATCCGGGCCGCGAAGACCACCGGCATGCTGCTGCTCGACACCACCGACATCCGGCCGAGCGGCACGACGCAGATCGAGCCCTGCGACCTCCTCGGACTCGACGGCACTCTCTGCCACGTCAAGCGCCAGAGCAGCGCCACCGGCATCAGCCACCTGGCGAACCAGGGAATCGCTAGTGCCACGGTGCTCCTGCGCAGGCCAGAATCCCGGGACAAGCTACGCTCCCTCGTCCAGCAGGGAACCTGGGACCCCGCAGCTAAGCAGCATGTCCAGGAAGAACTCGACCGGATGGCGACTTCGCCCTTCCGGCTCCCCGTAGTCCTCGCGATCGTCGGCGAATGGCAGAACCCCACCATCAAGAACCTGTCCCTGCTGGCCCGCATGGCGCTCCGCACCTCCATACAGCGGCTCAGCGACCTCGGCTTCCGCACCGAACTCATGCTGATCGACAAGCACGAGCCATCACCAACCGCAGAGCCGGCCGTCGCTTGAGCTACGTGCTCACCAAGGAATGTCGAAGCCCGTACCGGTGTCATCGACCCTGTAGAAGACCTTGGACGGGTACGCGTCCATTCCGAGTTCCTCGTAAAGGCCTGTGCGCCGGTATTGCTAGTGTCGGTGGTCGACTCGACCCGGCTGCATCCGTGCTTCGTCGCGACCTCGAAGAGGGTCTGCATGAGGAGCCTGGCGATACCCTGACGCCGGTATCCCTCGCTAACATATAGCTCCTTCAGATACAGCGAGCGGGTCAGACCGACCGCCGGCCACAAGAAGGAGTACGACGCGTTACCTGCGAGGGCGGTGCCGTCGCGGGCGAGCAGCGCCCAGGCGACGAGCGGGCTGGAGAAGACTGTTTCGTTGATCTGCCGCACCCAGTCGCCGACCGACTCAGTGCCATCAGCTCCGTAAAGCGGTCCATCTCATCCAGCAGGCCTGCCATTATCAGCGCATCGCCCGGGACGGCAGCCGACACAGTGATCACGAGCGCAGATCCTCCTTCTGCTCCCCGGCCGACAGCAGCAGGAGTTCGCAAAACTCCTGAACGGCCGGGGCCTGCCGGTATCTGACTGGCAGAGCATGCACCAGCTCGCGGCCGCGCAATGATCCCTGCCTTTGCTCCCCGCTGAGCGCAGTAAGGGTCTCGCTGCCGTACGCGACGGCTGCGGGCGCGTCACCGGCCTGGGCGAGGCAGCGGGCCCGGTCAAGCTGGATCTTAGCCCAGTCGGTGTAGTCACCGGGCGGACACAGCTCCAGCGCGCTCCTTCGCCCTCAGCGCCGGACGATGTCCCTCAGCCGGGTGTACGTTCCCCTCGTGGAACCGGAACTAGGCCTCGGTGTATCCGAACGCCGACGCGGTCATCGATCCTGGGCTCCAGCGAACCCTCCAACAAGAGACCGGCCGGGATCCTCCACATCGGTTCGAGCGAACCGTCGCCCGGCACCACGCTCGCAACACTAAGAGCCGCCTCATGTTCAACATCAGAGGGCCAACGCACCTCTGCGATGCCGATCTCTGCCAGTCTCGCCCGCAGCCGACCGGCTCGTAGGGTCCGATTCTGCTGCCACGGCGCTGCCACCCAGCCGAAAGCCCGACCACCGTCTCTGGCGATCAGGCCTCTGACCTGCTACTTCGTGGTAGCGGGGGCAGGATTTGAACCTGCGACCTCTGGGTTATGAGACATACGACGCCCGTCTCGGACGTCTCCCCCGTTCCAGTGCGTCCCCGCTGACCTGGGCCTGGTTTCGTGAACGTCTCCGGTGTCGCACGTCGTATCGCCTTGTCCCGCCGAGTCTCGTTAGCAAATCCGTTAGCCGGACAGGCCGTTGACCAGCAGGAACACACCGGGCCTGTTAGCGCCACCGCGTACCCCCGCACCTACGCCAAGTGCCTCTTCGGCTGCGCCCAGTTCGCTCGCTTCCGGGTGCGCATCGGCACGTCGATCGGCGACTAGGGCCGACAGCCTGATAGACCGACCGTATAAACAGTCTTCGCAGCCGTGCGAACTCGCTGATTGGCTCGCCGCCGGTGCCGACGACCCTTGGACGCACGGGCCACAACTACGCGGCAGACATCGACCGAGGACAGCATGAGGTCGACCCTGCCGATGGTAGGCCGCGCTTGCAGCTGGTCTATCTGCCCGACGCGGCCGGATACCACCAAGGCTGTGAGATCCGCTCCGCCGATGGTGCCCGAACCGATCGGACTTTGATGATTTGTGCGATCCGAAGGTCAGCTCGGCCACGCCAGCATCGTCCTAGCCGCTGACGCCTACATCAGCGTCCTGTCCACTCCCCCGCCACACCGACGACGCCATCGCCGCCCACATCCTCCGCGCAGCCCGGACCCCAGCCCGGCTCCCACCGCTCGACCGGTCAGCTGCGGATCTCTGCCCCGCTATGTTCGGCAGTAGCGGCCAGCTCAGGCTCGGCTGCGACGACCTTGGGTTGCCATTCGCGGCGTTCTCGTTCCGTCACGGCGTCCCGCCAGTCGGGCGGGGCGGCTCGCGGCGCAGCCTCTTGAAACCGATCGAGCTGCGTCTCCGGCTCTGGCTCTGGCCTCGGCTGCCGATCAATTGACGCCCTGCTCGCGCCCTGAGTGCCGACGGTGTCGCCAGACTCAGCCGCCTGCGGCCCTCTGCCATGGAAGCGCGCGTCGTGACTTTGGTGCAGCACTGGCCGCTCCGGCCACCGAGGCTCGGCGGCGTTGCCGCAGTCGCGCGCACGCGCCGGCTCCACGGTCGGCCTACCAAGAGTGTCACTCGGTGCGGCCTGGTCGCGGGCTGCTGGCTCCCGCCTCCCCGGCAGTTCGGGCAGGTCCTGGTCCCAGAGCGATGTCATGCGCGGGTTCAGCCGGGCGTCTTCGATGAGCTCTCGTGCCCGCGCCTGATCACCCTCACCTCGGGCAGCCACGGCCTCGTGGAGGATGCGCTTGGCGTCGATCTCGGCGCGGTGCCGCTGCCATACCTCTGTGCGGGTCGGGTCGAGTGCGGTGGCCTGGTCGGTGAGCTGGCGGGCACGCTCGAGATCCCCTGCCCGGTAGGCAGCGTTGGCGGCGATGGCCGCCCGGTTAGCCAGGATCCGGTTGTCCGGCTCGGGGTCGCCGTGATCCGTCGCCCCCTGCCCCGGATGAGGACTGGGATATGGCCCGCGGACGGTGAGGCTTGCGGGCCCGCTTCGGGTGATGTCGTAGCCGGCGCCTCTGAGTTTGCGGGCGTACCTGTCGAGCATCTGGTCGGCTCTGTCCTGCGGCGGCACGCCGCCGGCCGGTTCGGCGACAGTGGCGTGCTGTATCACGATGGAGCCATCCGGCGACTGCTGGAGCAAGAAGCCCTCGGGTCCGTCGGGTGACCGGTATCCCTGGCTGCTCGGCCTGAACCCGGCGGCCCGGAGCGTTCTGGCTACGCCGTCCCGCATGTCGGAAGCAACCCCTTTTGGCCCGTCCCGGCTCGATATCTCGGCCGAGCGTGCCGAGCCGATCGAGCCAAGCCGGGCGCTCGCGGCCGGAGATTGGCTCGCGGCTGCTGGCCGAGCCCGGGCCTGCGCGCTAGCGTCCGTTCCCGTCCGCTCCGGCGCCCGCCCGCGGTCTCGCACGTGCGAGGCGGGACGGCTGGCGAAGTCCGGCAGCGGCCGCGGGCTGCGCAGCCCGTTCCG
>WNGM01001524.1_pt1 | contig 18598 bp, 13 predicted proteins | sample 5400571 | NCBI WGS metagenome assembly WNGM01 (sample SAMN13153378, study PRJNA577476) | soil metagenome | isolation source: 100 cm soil or saprolite under Garry oak tree replicate 2 | place: USA:California | collected 2016-06-15 | reverse complement strand
CGTCCACAAAGTCTGTGATGAAAGCAGTATCCTTCATTTGGGGCTTCATGACAACTCGATTAGCCATCTTGGTCCTTTTCTACTTTTGCATTACTTGGAGTCAATGGGACAAGCCATCGCCCCTACGATGGACGAGCTTCGCCAAGCGCTTCATTCGTAGCATATGCCAACAGAGTCAAGAAAGGATATAGGTTCGGATGGACATCCCATTTTCCCCTACAGGGCCAACCAAGCTTTATGCCCTCCTTTTAAAGTTGCGCCCGATGCAGCAGGGTACGCTTATGCCTTTTTCGGGGGAGCTGGTGCATGGGGCATGGCTGGATTGGCTGCGCTCGGCGGCTCCCGATGTGGCGACATGGCTGCATGAAGGCAATAAGCGCCGCTTCTTCACCTGCTCGAGCCTGCAATTTCCGATTTCCGTGCCGGGATTGCGTAATGCTGAACGAGAAAATGTTCACCTGCCTGTAGACCCGGAGAAGGTGTACACCGTGCGTATCACCTTGCTGCTCGGAGAACTCTTTCCCCTCTTCCATGACGCGCTGATGAATTTCAACAGGCAGGCAGGTGGAGCCGGTAAGCCACCGTTTATGCGCATTGGCAAACAGTTGTTCTTGCTTGAAGAGGTCGTTGCCGGGGCTGATGATCCCTCAGGTTGGACCGGGTTCACCTCCTTTGCTCAGCTGGCGGAGAAGGCGAAAACGCTGCGCCTGGGACGTGTGGAACCGGTGGCACTGGAATTCGACTCGTTAACAAGCTTTAGTAGAGGTAACCAAAGGGATAAAGCCTATGGCAACCATCACGCGCGTTTGCCGTTGCCGCACTATGTCTTTCCTGGATTGGCCAGGCGCTGGCAAGAATTAGCTCCGCCCGAACTGGCGGGTATGGTACAGAGGGAGTGCATCGAAGAATATTGCCAGGACGAGGGAATAATCATCGCCGATTATGATCTCAAGGCGCATCAAGTGAAGTTTACCACGCATGTGCAGGTGGGCTTTGTGGGCAAGTGCAAATACTCTTTGCGCGGTCCTGACGAGTCAACAACGCCAGAGGCACCTTTGACGGTACGCCAGCAAATATTGCTACTGGCACAACTGGCTTTCTATACAGGTGTGGGCTATAAGACGGCGATGGGGCTGGGGAGGACGCGGCCAGGGTAGAGAGAAGGAGGACTCGTTGACCTGGACTTCAATCTCTTCCAGTTTCGTCACCAGGGTTGTGCTTCTGGAACAGCGAGGCACCACCCGAGGCCACCATGATGAGCGTGAGTGCGACAAGCGCACGGAAGCCGGTGGTTTCCTTCAGCACCACCCAGCCGATAAGGGCCGCAATGGCTGGCTCCAGGCTCATCAGCACTCCAAACACCCGAGCAGGAAGCCGGCGGAGTGCCTCGAGCTCGAGCGAAAAGGGAATGAGAGTCGAAAGCACGGCCACGCCGCAACCTAGCAGGAGTACCCTGGGATCGAGCAGCATCCCTCTCCCACTGGCTACGCCAAGTGGGATGAGCACCAGGGCGGCGACACTCATGCTGAGGGCAAGCCCCGTTCCTCCCGCAAAGGTGCGCCCGACGCGCACATTCAGCAGGATGTAGGCTGCCCAGCAGCCACCTGCCACCAGCGCCAGTCCGATACCCAATGGATCGATCGTGAGGTTGCCGATGGGAGCCAGCAAGAGCACGCCACCCGCGGCAAGCCCGGCCCACAACAGGTCACTCCGCCGGCGTGAGGCGACAAAGGCCACGCCCAGCGGGCCGACAAATTCCAGGGTGACGGCGATGCCCAGTGGAATGCGTGCGATGGCGGCGTAGAAGGCGGCATTCATCGCGGCAATGGTCAGCCCGAACAGCGCCACGAGGGCATAATTCGCACGGGTGTATGCCCGGAGATGAGGACGCCACACCAGTAAAAGCACTAAGGCCGCTAATCCCACCCGTAGAAACACCGTGCCACCCGAACCAATCGCCGGGAACAGGCTCTTGGCAAGGGCTGCGCCCAGTTGAACCGAGAGGATAGAGAAAAGCACGAGGACAGTAGGCGGGAGAGGCACAATCCCACTGCGTTGGTGATCAGCGTGATGGGTGAGACGATCCCGCACCTTCATGAACCTCCACGGAGAGGATCTCAGTGTCTTGTAGAGACGGTTGTTCATGGTTTTCCTTGCTAGTGCTCTGTCCATCAGCAATTGAGGGGCAGGAACCTGGCACCCGCAAGGGGTGCCACTACATTTCACTCACCAAAACAAGATTGACAGAGCAATGGTCTTTCTTCTCCTGAAACGGTTTTGTTCCCACGAATGCATTACTTGCGAGCATGGCAAGCGGGCGCCAGGCCATTTCGACGAAGGGAAGGAGCAAGCGGTACAATGATCGAGAACATGTTTCAAGTCCGCCAGCGTGCGAGAGGCCATTTCGACGAGTCAGGACGATGAAATTGTACCATCGTTTCGGAAATGTTTCAAACCCGCCAGCGAGGGATTGACGTTGGCTCGACATCCAACATAGACGAGTTTTTGTTTGCCTCGCACGTTTGTTTTTCCTTTGTAATGTAGATAGAATGAACAGTGTGTTCATTACAGAATAGTATGTTTTTCTGAAAGGAGCAAGATCTTAGAGGGACTCGGCTTTGCGCTGGGGAGGAAAAGCCTTGCAGAAGAGGGAAAAGTATGAAGCTTTTTCGATCGGGTTCCCTACACAGAGCGTCGTCATGTCACTTCCCTTGAATCACTTGTCCTGGGATGGTATCAGACGTCGAGAACTCCTCACACTGTAGAAGCGGCCTGGCTGCCCGCTTCGCCCCACGTTTCATCTCTTTCATTACGCCTTTCACGTACGGTTCAAAGTCCACCTGCATCGTATGGCGCGGTGAGCTGCCATAGCGTTTACGCACCTCTTCTCGCTCACGTTGAATATCTTTCAGCAGATGGCTCTGTGGGGGAAGCCCATATTGTCCCAGGAGATACTTACTGATCCAGATGCTCTGTATCTCGGCCAGTGGCATAATCGCCCCGAGAGGCTGGAGCAGGCCAATGAAGAAGAGGTCAGGGTAACGCGGGGAGAAGACACGCTGGAAAAGCGGGAGGTCGTTATCCCTGGCCTCAATGATTTCCGGCTTGAAGAACGGAAACGTCACTTTGTAGCCGGTACAGTAGATGATGCTATCTATGGGCTCACGGGTTCCATCCGTAAAGATCACGCCATCACCATCTAACTGTTGAATATTGGGCTTCACCTTCACACGTCCATGGGTAATGCGTGTCAAAATGTCGGAACTGATGGTGGGATGGGCCTCTCCAACCTGGTGATCGGGTTCAGGCAACCCATAATCGCTCATTTTGCCGACCTGGAATCGTAAGACCGCCTTATAGATCTTGAGCTGCAGTGAAAACGGAACCAGAGGCGAAACGGGCAGTTGATCAAGCGGCTTGCCCATAATGTATTTGGGAATGACATGAAAACCTCGACGCACCGCGAGGTAGGTCATAGCCGAGACCCGTGAGGTTTCCACCGCAATGTCCATAGCGGAATTGCCAAACCCCATGACCAGCACATGCTTATCCGCGTAGTCGTCAGGGACTTTGTAGTAATGGCTGTGAATAATGGTTCCGTCGAAGTGACCAGGGAAGGGAGGCTCTGGCCAACGTGGATCCCAGTGGTGTCCCGTCGCAACGAGTAAGGCCCGATAGCGATGCTGCGAACCATCATCCAGGGTAATCTCCCAGCCACCACCCTCAAGCGGTGTGGCTTGCGTGACCAGGGTGTTAAAGCGGATGGACTGCTTCACCCCAAAATGCTCGACATAGTCGTTGAAGTACTCAGCGATCTGGGTATGGTGGGGAAAGACCGGATAGTGCTCCGGCATGGGATAGTCTGAGTATTGCATACGGGGCCTCGACGTATTGATGAAGAGCGACTTGTATGCGCTTGACATCTTATTGACATTTTCATACACCCAGTTGCCGCCAACACGATCTCCAGCTTCGTAGCAGTCGAAGAGGATACCATGATCCTTTAAGACTTTGCAGGCTGCAATGCCTGATGAACCTGCGCCAATAATACATACGCGGTTGGGTAATTCATACATCGCTTTATCCCTTTTCGTTCTGTGTTTTTGTTCCCTTGATAAGGTGTTCACTCCGAAGACGATGCAGGCCTGTATTTTTAGCTACGAATTGCTCGCAGGTCGATGCGGAGGTTCCTTTCATGAGGGTCGCCAATACTCCATTCCTCCAGGTGGTGTCGTTGTTATGCAGTGCAGTATAGCATATGCTGGTAGCATATACTTGCAAGTTTACCATGCTACCAGCATACATTTTCTCTTCTCACCCACTGGGAGACCCGTGTAAAATTTTTACAATGCAAACTGGATAAAGAGAAGGGAAAAGTATGAAGCTTCTTATTTTTGGAGGTACAGGCTTCCTGGGTCGTTATCTCGTTCAGGCAGCGCTGGAGCGCCGGCATACGGTGACGCTCTTCAATCGTGGGTATACTCATCCCGAGCTGTTTCCACAATTGGAGCAGATCCATGGAGACCGAGGGAGCGACCTTCAGGAGCTGCATGGACGTACCTGGGACGCGGTTATCGATTCCAATGGGCAAATTCCGCAGCATGTACGCGAGAGCGCCAGCTTGCTCGCTGATAGCACGAGGCACTATACCTTTATCTCTACGACTTCGGTCTACGCCGACTATACCATAGCGCCTATCGAGGAGCGCTCGCCTGTTTACAAACTGGAAGATACCGCCGCTGAGGTGATGAAGCCGGAAAACTATGGTGGGCGCAAAGCGCTCTGCGAGCACTACGCGGAGCAGGCACTGCCCAACCGTGTGCTGGTCATCCGCCCTGGCCTTATCGTGGGGCCGCATGATCCCACGGATCGCTTTACCTACTGGCCGCATCGCGTCGTCCAGGGTGGGCAGGTACTCGCGCCAGGCGATCCAGAGCAGCCGGTTCAGTTCATCGACGTGCGCGACCTTGCGGAGTGGAACATCGCGATGGTCGAGGCACGGCAGACCGGCGTCTATAACGCCAAGGGACCCGCCGGTATCCTGACTATGCGCCAGCTATTGGAGTGGTGCCGCGAGGTGAGTGGCAGCAAGGCAAGTTTTGAGTGGGTGAGCGAGCAGTTTCTCCTGGAGCGTGAAGTCGAGCCTTATCGGCAATTGCCGCTCTGGGTGCCAGGCGAGATGGTAGGATTTTCACGGGTCAATTGCCAGAAGGCTATTGCCGCGGGTTTGAGCTTTCGTCCTCTGACCGAGACGATCCAGGACACCCTTGCCTGGGACGCTACGCGCCCGGCGGACTATGCGTTGCGTGCCGGTCTTGCGCCTGAACGTGAACAGCAGCTTTTAGACGAGTGGCGCCTGGCAAACACGTAGGGATTGGTTCACCGTGCATGCCTTTATCTGCACCTGGCAGCGGCGTTGCCGATTATGCGGTTTTATGAAATAATCCGAGTATCTTTGACCCTCGTTTTGGCCGATAAATCGGCGGTAATAGGCATCAACCTAACTGACCTAACCCTGTCACCCTGAGCGCAGCGAAGGGTCTGGCTCGAGGGGCGGCGAGATCCTTCGCTGCGCTCAGGATGACAGGGCGGTCCTTCCTGCTGCGCCCTGGCCTACCCGGGCTCATGTGCGGCTTAGGTTGATGCGTATTTGGGCCGATAAATCGGCGGTGGGCGCGATGAATCGGCCCCTACAGGCAGTTTCGGATTAATTTTTGAATGTGCATTATCGGCTCGCCTCTCCGCGATCTTGCCTAGATCAAACCAGGTGATCAGAGAGCATTTGATACTTCGAGAAGGTTACCATCGGGGTCGCGAAAGTAAATAGACACAAGAGACTTCGTGGCACCTGTCCGCTCTACCGGACCCAGAAGGAGGGAAACATTACAGGGTTATGTATTGATGAGCAAATTCAGATCTCTTTCAATCGGTCACAGTATATTGCATATAGAGTGGTGTTTCTTCGAAGTTGGCTTTAAATGTCTGCCATGCTGCATCGCTCATACCATCTGGCTGTGGCTTTGGAAATGGGTCGTCAGTCCGCATGACTCGTTGACTGGTTTTTTCCTGCAAGCGCTGTAGTAGCGGATCGAATGGCATGTTCCACTTATTGGTTGCTGCCATTTCATGATCGACGGGAAGCATAGCTACCAGGTCTGGGTGAATCATCAGTTCCAGGCCCTTTTTGTCCTGGCCATTCGCACCGAGGGTCGCGTTGACACTGCCATGGTGACCAACCTTATACAGCACCGTCCGTGCTAACAGGTCTTCGACGCGGATGGATTGCATGGCCCCAGTCGCACCAGGGACCGACCACGAAAGATCGTCCCAGGAGAGCCAGTTGCCTATGTGGGCGTCCGAGACGAACAGCAGCATCTTTTTCGTGTTGACGAGCTCAATGGCAAGTGCAAGGCTGGTGTTGTTGGTAAAGCTGTCGAGTTGGAGCGCAAAGTCTTCTGCCGCCTCTAGCCAGCGGTTGTCGTCGAGACGCCGCCATGCTAAATCGAAGCTGTAGTATGTTTGGAAGAACTCATATTGCTTTGCCTCTGTGAGTGGAATCATTAGATGATGGTCGAATGGATAGCTTGGATCATCATCGCTGGCTGACTGATTTGCGCTCTGGGCGGTCGGTGCAGAACCTTGTGTATAGACTTCCTGTCCTTTCGCAGCAGGATTGATATCTTTGAGCTTTTGCTCGTTGTGGGGTGGGCCGAGAACGTATATACGCACGCCTGGAACATCCGGTGCTCCATTATCCGACGGCAGAGACAGCGCATCGCCAGGATGGCAATATTGTAGCGAAGCATTGAAACCGCGAACCGCCTCAAGAGCAGTACCGCTATCGACCGTAGCAGTGCTACCTTTGGCATGGCCAGGTCTGATCGAAGGTTCGAAGAAGTGAAGCAGCTTCATGATTAGTATCACGTCCGTATCCATGGAATCGGAAGCATCTTCCACTACCATGCGCAGCATTTCACGGTTATCGTGGAATGCTGTTCTCAACCGCTGTGCCAAAGGGTTAGAGGAGTCCTGTGTCCACGCAAGCCAGAGATTGTGAACCCGGATGCTCTTAAAAACATCGCTAGCCAGTATGAAGCCAGACAGATGATCCCAGTGCTCATGGGTAACCACCAACAAATGAATATGTCCACCGGTCGCCGCTGCAATGTCTGAGGCAACATCCATCAACTTCTGTTCCGGATTCTCCGTATCGAAAATCCCTCCACAATCAATCAACATGTAGAAGGCTTTTCCAGCTTGTCCAGTTGGAAACGCCAGCAGGAAACAATCGCCCAGTCCCACCCGATACATGCGCACGGTGACCCCGGAAGCGGGTGGATTTAATATGCTCATACCAGTTCCTCCTTTGCGATTATTGAAAGCCATGCTCCAACAACGCAATCGCACCTACCCTTCAGGTCAGGCCCATGAACGGAAGCTACTTTACCGAACTGTGCAGAAATTCGAACGGCTCCGCAAGGCCACTTTTGGAATACTGGGGATAGAGCTTCCGGAAGTTACGTTGATCTGACAGCCGCTTCGCATTGCTGATCCTCTTGACAATGCAATAGCGTACCTTCGAAGTCACCAGATCAACCAGCAGACTACATCCACCACGAAAGGTGAAGTCCCGAGGCGGAGCTGGATTCTTGGACCCGGTGTCGACCTCCTCCTGGATCGTCGAATCGTCATAGCCTGCTTTCTGCTGCATAATTTCAATCACGAGATCGACCAGCAACTGCCCGTCCGGACCTACACGCCGCACAGGTCGCAGCGAATGCACTTCAAACGTGGCATCATTTCTCAAGTCCAACCCCAGGACAACCTGGAGCTCTTGAGCTGGGCCTTTAATCCACTTGTCGAGCCACTCTTGGAGTTTGCCCCGATGGAACCGGACTACATTATACACTTCCTCGCGCTTATTGGTGAGGTTCCATTCTTGGATTATCCCGCTCAATTCTTGAACCATCGGCAGCAAAAGCGGCTGGAAACTCTGGTTCGTTGCCTCTTGCCAGCGCAGGCTGTCAATGGACAGGCTGCGCACGTCGCGTGGATAGATCCCCCACCCACGAAACGCCTCGACGACGGCGAGACGATAGCCCAAATCGTCGTCGCGCACGAGATCGTAGTCGGCAGTAATGAGTGCCCGTAGGTAGTCACCAAAGGTCAGATCAACCGGAGGACAGTAGTCCAGGGCACGAATGCACATGTTGAGGACATGTTTAGCAGATTTAGCGGCCTCGCTCGCCAGCCTGTTCACGAGATCGGGGTGCAACTGTCCGGGGGGCAGGATGCCGGTGCCACTCGTCGCGATGCGCAGGAGATCGGCGATGCGGGACTTGTAGATCGACACAAACACATTGAAGATAGCTGCTACGAGCAGAGAACCTCGTGCATGTGGCTCGAATGTCTTGTCGATCGCAGTTGGATCGGGCACCTTTGGCCGCCAAATGCCGTTTGCGTCGAACCCGCCCAGCGCATCACGCAGTGCTCCATAAGACCCGGAAGCTTGCCCGCTCTCCTGGGCGAGTTTTGCGAGCAAGTTTTCACTGGCCAGGTCACCCCGCGTCTTAGCAATTTGATTAAGCAAGACCTCAGGGAAGGAAAAATGTTGGAAAAGTGCGACGATATCGGCAAAGGCTTCGTGGAAGGCCAGCACGTCAATGTTACCTGGCTCCATGAAGCGGGGGTGCATGCCGTCGAGCAAGGCATGCGTTGTTTCATGAGCAACAACATCGTGCGAGAGGCAGGTGAAGACCATGCCACCGGGAAGGTGGTAACGCGCATCGGTTGAGGATGAGCGAATATAGCCTAAGAGCAGCGCTTTTTTGTCCGGACTGTAATAGGAGTTGTTCTCATACAGGGCATGCGGATAAATGCGCAGGCGTTGCACGTAAGTTTCCGTTATCGTCTGCTTTCCCTGTGAGTCTGTTCCCTTGACAAAACGGGGTGACCAGAATGCTTCCCGGCCTAGAGCGCGCTCGAAGTTGCGAATGGTCGTCATGGCGACCGCATAGGCCATCTGTTGGTGAAACTGTGGATTACCTTCAGACGGAGCTAGTCCATCCTGGGCCAGTAAATAGGGCGAATTGAGATCGACCGGCGCATAGAAACAATGCCATCGCGGGTCAACGTCAACTACTTCGAGGTACTCGCCGACTGGGCCTGGCTGTAAGATGTCCTTCCCTGTTTTGGGATCAAACTCCCAAGGCACCTTCATCGTTACTATATTGATCAGTGCGCTGTCCAATTGCGTCGAGAGGCTGGGGTCAAAGGCATACCCGCGCAGTCGACGAAATGGTGGACGCTCGATCGGAATGGTACGAGTCGGTCGAATAGCCGGGGGACCACCATTTAGAGGTGGAGGCGGCTCAGGAGGTGTCAGCGTACTCTCTCCCGGTTGGGCTATCTCACGTTGCACCATAGGGAATCTTTCCTATTCACTTTTAGTTACACAAGACGCTGAAAGTGATGAATAAATTAACTAGCGAGCAGAGTTTATTCTGAGTTCGATTGTCTCTTTAGACTAACATACACTTCAACAATATTCAAGAGGTAATGGGATTGACAAATACCACAAAATAATGTACACTCATTTGAGATTATTCCCAACAATTCAGGTCTCCCACCTACTTGACTTCTAAGTGCCTTCGCCAGTTCACAAGCGTTTTGTGCTGAATGTGAAATAGCTTTACGAAGGAGAAGTTGCCAATGTTGAGCGTGACAGTGGCTAACAATCGAATTCATATTGGAGAAAGGTTTTCCGTCTCCTTCCAACGCACACTACGGATTCCAGATGATGGCCAGGACTATCCACTACCGCCGGGATTAGGAGCTTTCCCACTGAGTCGTGTTCAAGATTATGCGGAACTCCTCCCTACCAGTTGGCAGGAGCATAATGCGGTGTTCATTCCGATGTATCAGCGAGAGGCTCTCTGGCTTGGCTTCGATGGAGCAGATTGGAAACCGAATGCGGTAAAGGTCGCGGTTGGTCAAATCAATGCGATCTCAGGTGGAGGCTGGAATGAACAGTTACACAGCGATCCGCAAGACTATATTGTTTGTCCAAATCAGCCCTGGCTGGATGGTATTAATGCTGGCCAGGGTTTCATTCGCCAGTTTGTTGCTATGCCTCTAGGGTTGGGCTATACAGTTGAAGCCCAGGTAAGTGGAGTGGAGGAATTTGGAGGGATTCAGCTTCTGGTTTACGAGCCGAAACCGGGCCGGTTTCCCGACCAGCCTCCACCAAAACGTGACCAGAAACCTGGAATTTTCTTCACACCATCACCAGGCCAGGTAGGGGAGATGGGCCTTGGAGCGGGAGGGCGGATGAAGCAGAAAATCTACCCCGACCCATATGGTATCGACACCTGGGATACACAAAATTATGGCTCTGTCTTTATCCATATTGTGAATAGTAGACAATACCAGGAGTTGATCGGCCTCATACCTCCTCCGACGCCCATTAGTGCACAGACCTACACTGAGTATAAGTTGCCCTGGTTCGATCTCTACGATGAAGCTTTGGGCGATGTTGCGGCATCTGAGACGCTGGCTGGAGTGAAGTCGATCAAAGAAAAGGAGGTGGAAAAAGGCATTACCCCTCAAGAAGAAAGGGTTCGTGTAGACCCATCTACGATCAAAAAATTGCGTCACGAGGGATCGAACAAGAATGATAAGTAACCTTTTCATTCTGCATATCATCCCTGAATAAGAAAAGGAAAACTGAGATGGCTAATGAGATCATAAAAGCCTGTATAGACAAACCCCCGAAGCAAGATAGCAGCGGACAGCCGTTGGCAGCCGAGACAGCAAAGATGTGGCAGCCGGGTACGACCTTGCGGATACGCTTCCTGGACGGTGATCCGTCTATTCAAGAGAAAGTGATTCAGCATGCTCAAGAATGGTGCCAGTATGCGAATATCGTGTTCGAAGTCAGCACTGATCCTGACGCCGAGATTCGCATAACGTTCAAGGAGCCCGGTTCGTGGTCCTATATCGGCACCGATGCATTGCAAGAAGACATGAACAAGCCAACGATGAACTATGGCTGGTTTGACCAAACGACCCCAGACGACGAATACAGACGTACGGTTGTGCATGAGTTTGGCCACGCGCTCGGCTGTATCCATGAGCAGGCAAGTCCAGCGTCTGACATTCACTGGAATAAGGAGGCAACCTATCGTTACTACGAGACTACCCAAGGCTGGTCCAAAGAGGATGTAGATCAACAGGTATTTGAAAAGTACAGCACTCCGACAACACAATTCACCGCCTGGGATAAAAATTCTATTATGCAGTATCCGATCCCGGCTGGACTTACCACAGATGGCGTCCAAGTTGGCTGGAACAAGGACCTCACGGATACGGACAAGCAGTTTATTAAAAGCAAGTATCCGGGAGTATAGGATCCAAATACAGGAACATAGATTGGAAACCGCATCTCACCCATATGAGCGTTGACTACGTAGGCGTCTATACATCGAATCAGTAGTTCTGCCGCGTACCCCGCGCTGAAGGGGGTGGGGCCGCCGCCGGCGTAGTATGTGCCCAGGTGACCCCACCGCCTGGGGGACGCAATAATGCGGTTTCACAAAATAATCCGAGTATCTTTGACCCGCCTTTTGGCCGATAAATCGGCCCCTACAGTCATTGCCGGATGAATTTGTGAAAGTTCTTTATCGCATCCCTACGCCCAGTCCATCACTGCACTGCCTCCTCAAGGAGGGCTCGGCCTGTAAACTGGCTGTTGTACAGATCGGCGTAGAAGCCATTCTTTGCCAGCAGTTCCTCGTGGGTTCCTTCCTCGACGATTGTGCCGTGATTCATGACGAGGATCAGATCGGCGTCGCGGATGGTGGAGAGGCGGTGGGCTATCACAAAGTTAGTCCTGCCCTTCATCAGCTCGGCCATCGCCTTCTGAATCTGCAGCTCCGTTCGGGTATCGACACTGCTGGTGGCTTCGTCCAGGATCAGGATCTCGGGATCGGCCAGGAAAGCACGGGCAATGGTCAGCAGCTGCTTTTGTCCCTGCGAGATGTTGCTGGCTTCCTCGTTGAGAACCGTGTTATAGCCTTCCGGCAGCGTCCTGATAAAGTGGTCGGCGTTTGCAGCCCTGGCTGCCCGGATGATCTCTTCCTCCGTGGCGTCTTCTCGGCCATAGGCGATATTCGCGCGGATGGTTCCGTTGAAGAGCCAGGTATCCTGGAGTACCATGCCAAACATGCGGCGTAACGCTCCACGCTTGATCTCTGTAATATTCACGCCATCTACCAGGATTTCTCCGCTGTTGACTTCATAGAAACGCATCAGCAGGTTGACCAGGGTTGTCTTGCCGGCGCCGGTCGGTCCGACAATAGCGATCATCTGTCCCGGCTGGACATTGATATTCATATCCTCCATCAGGATATTGTCCGGTGCATAGCCGAACTTGACATGGTCAAACTCGACCGCCCCGTCTGGATGCTCAATAACTTTGGCATTCGCTGCCTCAGGGACCTCCTCCTGCTCATCGAGCAGTTCAAAGATACGCTCCGCCGACGCCATCGACGATTGAATCACGTTAGCGAAATTGGCCAGTTGAGTGATCGGCTGGGTAAACTGTTGGGCGTATTGGATAAAAGCCTGTACATCGCCAATGGCAATCGTTCCTTGCGTGACCATGATGCCGCCGACCACGGCCACAAAGACGTAGCCAATGTTGCCTATAAAGCGCATGAGCGGCATGATAATGCCCGAAACGAACTGGGCTCTCCAGCCCGCATTATACAGTTTCTCGTTGCGCTCGTTAAATTCGGCAACGGATTGCCCTTCGCGCCCAAAGGCTTTCACGATCTTGTGGCCCGCGTACATTTCCTCGACATGACCGTTGAGCTCACCAAGCGCTCTCTGTTGCGACCTGAAGTAGTTTTGCGAGCGTTTCGCAATCCCCATGGTGACGACCAAGCTCAGCGGGATGGTCAGCAAGACGATCAAGCTGAGGAGTGGGCTGATCAGCAGCATCAGCACAATCACGCCCAGCAGCGTCACCACCGAAGTGATCAACTGTGTGATGCTCTGCTGGAGCGTGGTGCTGAGGTTATCCATATCGTTGACCGCACGGCTCATGATTTCTCCGTGCGTGCGCGAGTCAAAGTACTTCAGTGGCAGGCGCGAAAGCTTTTCATCCACCTCCCTGCGCATCCGGTACATCGTGCGTTGCGCCACGCCTGCCATCACATACTGCTGAATGTACAGAAAGATCGCGCTGATGATGTACAATCCGAGCAAAATCAGCAAGATCCTCCCGATATAGCCGAAATCGATCCCTGGCGCTGGCAGGTGATGTTGAAGCGCCGTGTATTTTGCGATCAGGCCATTGAAGAGTTTGGTGGTCGCTAAACCCAGGATCTTCGGACCCACGATGTTGAACGCGGTACCAATAATGGACGTGACGAGCACGATTATCAGGCGATATTTCTGCGGCAGGAAGTAGCCAAGCAAGCGCAAGGCCGTGCCTTTAAAATCTTTGGGTTTCTCCACCGGCCTGCCCAGCGCGCCCCATCCACCTCTACCCATAGGACCACCCTGCTGCATGCCGCCAGATCTCTGTTCTCTACGCTCTACACTCATGCGATTTCCTCCGCAATTTCTTCTAACGAAAGCTGCGATGACACGATTTCGCGGTAGACCTCACTGGATCTCATCAGATCTCGATGGGTGCCGATCCCAGCAATCCTTCCTTCATCTAAGACGATAATCTGGTCCGCGTCCATAATTGTGCTGACGCGCTGGGAGACGATCAGCACTGTTGACTCACGTGTTTCCTGTTTGAGTGCGGCCCGCAGCCTGGAATCGGTTTTAAAGTCCAACGCCGAGAAGCTATCGTCAAACACATAAATCTCAGGTTTTCTTACCAGGGCGCGTGCGATCGAGAGGCGCTGTTTCTGTCCGCCTGATACGTTTGTGCCTCCCTGGGCAATCACGGAATTGAAGCCGTCTTGCATCTCCGAGATAAACTCGGTGGCTTGAGCGACGTCGGCGGCATGCCTTACTTCTTCATCTGTTGCATCCTCCTTGCCGTAGCGGATGTTTTCCGCAACCGTTCCCGAAAAGAGGACGGCCTTTTGCGGCACGAAACCGATTTTCGAGCGCAAATGCTCCTGCGACATCTCGCGGACATCTACACCGTCAGCCAGGAGGTGGCCACCTGTCCCGTCGTCGATATCGTAAAAGCGCGGGATCAGGCTTACCAGCGTCGATTTGCCTGAGCCGGTGCCGCCGATGATGGCCGTCACCTCGCCAGGGACAGCGCTGAATGAAATGTGGGAGATCGCTGGCTCTTCCGCGCCGGGATAGCTGAAGGTCACATTTTGGAACTCCACATACCCCTTTTGCTTGTCGGCGCGCTTCACGTGGTCGGTATCCTTGATTTCAGGCTCGATTGCCAGCACCTCGTTAATTCTGTCTGCGGATGCGGCGGCGCGCGGGAGCATGATGAACATCATCGAGATCATCAGCAACGCGAACAGAATCAGCATAGCATATTGCAGGAAGGCGATGAGGGCCCCTACCTGCATTTGTCCATTATTGATGCGGATAGCGCCGAACCAGAGAATAGCAACACTGGAAAAGTTCAGGCACAGCATCATAATCGGCATGAGCGACGCCACCAACCTGTTCACTTTGATAGCGACATTGGTCAGATCCAGGTTGGCCTCGTCGAAGCGATGCTCTTCGTACTTCTGACGATCAAACGCCCGCACCACGCGCACCCCGGTCAGACCTTCATCCAGGATGAGATTGAGCTTATCCAGCTTCTTCTGCATAATACGGAACAGCGGGATGGCCTGGCTCATAAGGAGCACAATAGTGCCCACAAGGATTGGAATGACCACTACGAGGATCCAGGTGAGTCCGACATCCTGGTTGAGCGCCAGAATAATCCCGGCAATCAACGTGAATGGGGCAGTGATCATCATATTCAGCGCCAGGATCATCACCTGCTGCACCTGCGTCGTATCATTGGTGGTTCTGGTAATCAGAGAGGAGGTGCTCACGCTGTCGAACTCGTGAAGCGAAAATTGTGACACGTGGGTAAACAACCTGGCACGGATGATTTTGCCAAAGCCGGTCGCGACCTGAGAAGAAAAGAAAATGCCCACGACCGCGGCAATCGTACCTGCGAGAGTTATTAGCAACATAATGCCGCCGGTTCGCCAAATGTAGCCGGTATCACCCTTAATAATGCCGTTATCGACTATATTCGCAAACAAAGTGGGCAGATACAGGTTTGCCATGGCTTGCAAAAAGGCGAGCACCACAACAAGCACGAGTATCGGTCGATACGGTTTCATGAATCGCAGCAATTTGATCATATTTCTTTATCTCCATTCCAATTACCGATATATCGGTTTCTCTTTCTCAGTATAACGATATATCGTTATTTGTCAAGGGATTGGCTCTACTGGTGCCTCTTGTATCTCCAGCCCTACCTGTATAAATTCTTCCAATCCGCTCAACAATGAGGTGCGCCCCTCTGCACTCATAGCGAGAAAAATTGCGCGAACCCGCGCGATAAATTGTTGATGAGTTTCCAGGAGTGCGGCGCGGCCTGCATCAGTAAATTCAACGAAGACCTGGCGGCGATCCTGCCGATCCCGGCGACGTTCTACCAGTCCGCGCTTTTCAAGGCTATCAACGGTGCGCACCACTGTTGTGGGGTCAATTCCCAGGCGGCTGGCGATGCCACTGATAGTACAGGGCTCTCCGTCGGTGGTCTGGCATCTCTCAATCAGTCCCATAACCATAAATTGCGTCGTGCTAAACCCTTGCTGGTGCGCATGCTTGAAGCCCACCCCCATAACTTTGCGCAGGTCCGAGAAGATTACAAAAAAACGTTCAATCTGCTCATTGAGCAGTGATTGCTTCTGCTCGTGATATATCGTTTCTGACATTGATCCTCATTTCTTCTCGAAAAATAGTTGTTACTAACAATGGATGTTACTAACAATGATGTGTACCAACAGTATATACTCAGGGCAAGCGATTGTCAAGAGCAAAAAGCTGAGATCCACTCATAATTTGTCTTGCGGGCCTCCGGCCCGCCTTGGGGAGAGAAAAGTGCGAGGACACCTCGCGCTCCGGCAAGGGGCTTCGCCCCCTGCACCCCCGTTTATCTGCTGACCAACATAAGGAGCCTCATGCCGGCTTTATAGTGGCCGCGCATCTGGCAGGCCATTTCGTATCTGCCCATGGCAGAAGGTGAGAAGGTATAATTGGTGGTCCAGGTTGTTCCAGGCATAATTGGTTCAAGCTCCATGAGCATGCCCTTGTACTGCACATCCGGTGGGAGTGGACTTCCATCTGGCTTATCGGGCATGATCATGAATTCATGAATGTCGTGTCCGCGATTCGTTATCACAAAATGGTAGGGGGTGCCAGCATGAAAGACCGTCCGCGAGGAGGAGATACGAAACTCGACAAGCGAGACATAGACGGCTACCGAGCCGGGCGCGGCTGTTGGCTCAGTGGGAGGTGTCTTCTGTGGGGGAGTTGATGTACTGTGGGCAGGCATAGATGTGCTGGTGCAAGCGATCATCAGCAGGCTAAGCAACACTAAAAGCACCTTGCCTATGAGCTGAGGTAAGATGCATGCGTACTGTTTTTTCATAGGCATAGAGTCGCGCCTCTTCACTGGAGTGCCCTTTCATAGCTGATGAGCAGGTCCACACGATGTATTTCGATGGGTTCTGGGCCCTTTATAAGGGAAAGGTCATCCAGGGGCATTATAGATACTGCAAGTAAGAACGTCAATATCTCCTGTCCTCTCAAAACCTCCATCTTGTCAGTTGGCTGGTTCCCGTGTATAGTAAACTAAAGCAGTTACATAATGGGGGTAGATATGGATGCTTATCAACTGGTACGGGTGTGGCAGCTTAAACCGGGGTGTACGGGGGCCGAACTGGAAGAGTTGATGGCTTCCGGTTACTTAGAGATGCAGCGCTGGATCCCGGGTGTGAAACATATCGCACTAGTACGAGTGGGTGGTGATGGCAGGGGTCGTTATGTCCTTACCAGTACCTTTGCAAGCTATGAAGCGTATAGCCATTGGCGACAGGTGGAAGAGGAAGCAGCTGATTACCGGGAGCGCTATGCCGCCATAATCATGCAGTGGGAGCAAGTATGCTCCTTGCTCGAGGAGTATGCCGGGGAGACGGTGGTGGACGTAGACTTTGGGGATGATGTCGCATCGTGATGGTTTCATGGTTACCTGTCCCCAGACAGGATTTCCGCCGGGATTCTGAAGAAGAAGCTGGTTATAAGTTATGAAGCAAAACTACGGCGCGTTGCGGGTTGTGCGGGTGCGCCCACCTGCCAATGCCACGGCAAATCTCCAGGATAAATATCCCTCAGGCTGGTTACCAGAAGAACGGCTGGTCCATCTGCTGACCCGGGGTGAGACGACCATCGGGCGGGCGCTAGATAACGATATCATTTTAATGGACCCGACCGTATCACGCGAACATGCGCGCCTCGTGCTCAATGCCTCTGGCTGGCATATCACCAATTTGACCACCCATAATGTTGTGCGAGTCAATGGCCGTTCGGTACCGAGCGGCGGCACTCTCAGCATGCAGCCACAGGATATTCTTATCCTGGGCAGCACCATGCTTCAATTGATTGCTCCTCAACCATCTCACCCTCTCGGGGCCCCTGGCCTGGATGGAGACTCACAAGATGGAGACTCAGAACCTGATGCTGTAACGGATCGATTGCCTCTTTTAAAGCCCGTAAAGCCCACTGTGAAACCAGATTACTCAGCGGCAAAGCTCAGCGATGCTCCTACACAATGGAAAAGCCAAAAAGAGAAGTCCCAAGCGCCTCCTCCATCTCTCACTTCCAAGGAGTCGCAGCGTGCTGATTTCTCCAAGTTGACCCCTCTGCCCATACAGCCTGAGCCTGAACTCGTGGCACAGACCTGGGATTATGAGGATGAAGAAAGTTTACTCGGCGCCGGCGTGACCTTGCAATTTGCCCTGCCACAGCGTATGGGGGTACGCATGCGCTGGCTGATCGCAGGGATCGGTATAGCCTTTCTTGTCGCCAGCGCGACGATAACGCTGATCATTAATTTTCTCATTGGTTTCTCTGCACTGGCCGACTATGGCGCGCCGAACCTGCTAGCTGCTATTTTCATACCTGTGGTGCCTGCCGTAGGTATCAACCTGCTGGTCAATTTTATGGATCGTTTTGAGCGCGAGCCGTGGTTTCTGCGCCTGGGCGCTTTTTTATGGGGAGCGGTCATTGCTATTCCTTTTGCCCTCGTGGTTGAAAGGAGGGTAGATGCGGTGCTGCAAAATCTCCTTGGGCCAAATTCGAGCGATGTGCTGCGTTCAGCTTTTCAAGGATTGAATGCTGGAGTCACCGAGGAAACCATCAAGGGCCTGGGTCTCCTGCTCCTGTTCTTTATATTACGTGACGAATTTGATAATGTCACCGATGGTATTGTGTATGGTGCGCTCATCGGTGCGGGCTTTGCCATGGTGGAGAATTTCCGCTATTTTGCCCTTGATTTTAAGAGTTTCCCCGTATTTCTTATAGTCTATAGAATAGTTCT
>WNGM01003381.1_pt1 | contig 18600 bp, 17 predicted proteins | sample 5400571 | NCBI WGS metagenome assembly WNGM01 (sample SAMN13153378, study PRJNA577476) | soil metagenome | isolation source: 100 cm soil or saprolite under Garry oak tree replicate 2 | place: USA:California | collected 2016-06-15 | reverse complement strand
GTTTGACTTTTTCGGACCCCTTTCCTAGCATCCGCAGCCGGAAGTGCAAAGGTTTGCATGCGTCGGGCTGGCCCGCTCCTGAGGCTTGTCGGGGGAAGGAGGCGTTATGGCGCGAGGGCGATGGACGACGCTGGTGGCGGTGGCCGCGATCACGGCAATGGTCGGAGCAGCCTGCAGCAAGAGCAGCTCCGGTGGCAACAAGCCGATCGTGATCGGGATCTCGCTGTCGGCCAGCGGCGACTTCTCCGACCCCGCGGCCGCGGCGAAGAAGGGGTACGAGCTGTGGGCCGAGACCATCAACGCCAAGGGCGGGCTGATGGGGCGCCAGGTCCAGCTGAAGATCGTGGACGACGCGAGCAGCCCGGACCAGGTGGTGACGAACTACCAGAACCTCATCACCATGGACCACGTGGACTTCGTGTTCGGCCCGTTCTCGACGCTGCTCAGCGCGCCCGCGGCCAAGGTCGCGAACCGGTACGGGTACGCGTTCATCGAGCCCGCGGGCGGGGGCCCGGCGATCTTCGACGAGAAGCTCCACAACGTGTTCTTCGTGCAACCCGCGCCCGTAGTGGACAGCGGGGTGGTCTTCGCCAACTACATCCTGTCGCTGCCCGCGGACCAGCAGCCGAAGACCGCCGCCTACCCGGAGCTCGACGACCCGTTCGCGGCGCCGATCGCCGAGGCCGTGCGCCAGAAGTTCGAGGCGGCCGGGATCCAGACGGTCTACAAGCAAGTGTATCCGCCGGAGACCACCGACCTGTCGCCGATCGTCTCGAAGATCGCCGCGGCGAACCCGGACATCGTCATCGGTGGCACCCAGGTGGAGGATGGGTTCGCCCTGGTGAAGGCCATGGTCGAGCAGAACCTCAGCCCCAAGTTCCTGTTCCTGTCCAACGGGGCGAACGACCCCGTGAACTTCCCCGACAAGGTCGGCCCCAACAACGTCAACGGCATCTTCAGCGCCGGCGACTGGTTCGAGGCGGAGACCTCGCCCGGGAACGCGGAGTTCGTGGCCGCGTACCACAAGAAGTTCGGCAACGAGCCCATCGACTCGACGTCGTCTGAGGCCTACGCGTGCGGGCAGGTCCTCGAGGCCGTGGTGAACCAGGTCAACTCGCTCGACAACGGCAAGATCATCGACGCCCTCCATCAGGGATCGTGGCCGAGCGTGGAGGGGAACCTCTCGTGGAGCAGCGTGGGGGAGCCGCAGGGGGAGGACCTGCTGCTCGAGTGGGTGGACGGCAAGCTGGTGCCGGTGTTCCCGGCTGACGTCGCGCTGCACGACCCGGTGATCCCGAAGCCGGCCTGGGGCGGATAGGCTGGGGTCCACCCGGAGCGGAGCGGCGCGGGGGCGGAGGCCCTCGGGAGATTGAATGCATCTCTTCGTTCAGGGCTGCATCCTGGGGATCCTGATCGGCGGGGTCTACGCCCTGATGTCGAGCGGCCTGACCCTAGTGTTCGGGATCATGCGGGTCATCAACGTGGCCCAGGGGGCCATGGTGATCCTGGGCGCATACCTCAGTTACTCGCTGTTGAAGACCCTGCATGTCGACCCCTTCCTGTCGATCCTGATCCTCGCCCCGGCGATGTTCGGGCTCGGCGTCGGCCTCCATCGCCTATTCATCCGGTCGCTCCGAGGGCAGAACGCGGAAGAGTTGTCCCTGCTCGTGACGTGGGCCACGGCGCTCGCCGTCGAGGGGATCCTGTCGGTGGCGTACACGACGAACGTGGCGGTCCTCGTCGGGCTGTACTTGCTGCTGTCGAGGACCCGGTTCGGTCGGTCGGTGCGGGCCACGGTCCAGAACGTGACCTCCGCCAAGCTGCTGGGGGTGAACGCCGACCGGGTCTCGGCCCTCGGGTTCGGCATCGGCGTCATGACGGCCGCGGCAGCGGGGACCGTCTACGGGATGATCTACCCGTTCAACCCGGGCAGCCACTACGACCTGATCTCTCGCCTGCTGTCGATCGTGGTGCTGGGCGGGCTCGGCAGCATCGGGGGAGCCGTGGTGGCTTCGTTGATCCTGGGCGTCGCGGAGTCCGTCGTGGCGGTCACCGTGTCGCCGACCTGGTCGTCGTTCGTCTTCTTCATCGTGCTGATCGGCGTCCTGCTGTTGCGCCCGCAGGGCCTGTTCGGCGTCAGGGAACGAGGGCTGGCGTGAGCCCGGCGGCGGGTAGCCTCGTCACGATCTCGGGAGCTCACCGGGGCCGGATGTCGCGCGCGGGCATCGCCCGAGGAGCCGGCATCTTCGGCGCCCTGCTCGCGTTCCCGTTCGTCTTCCCCCAGCACTGGGTGCTGAACATGGCGTTCTTCACGCTGATGTATGCCGGGCTGGCGCAGGCCTGGAACCTGCTGGGCGGCTACTCCGGATACATCTCCCTCGGGCACGCGGCGTTCTTCGGCCTCGGCGCGTATGCGGAAGCAATCCTGTTCAGCCATATCGGCATCGGCTCGAACGGTCTCGTGCCATTCTTCGTCGTGCCGGTCGTGGGCCTGGCGGTGGCACTGGTCGGCGTCCCGATCGCGTGGGTGGCCCTGCGGACCCGGCACCTGACGTTCGCCATCGTCACGCTGACCCTGCTGTTCGTGGTGCAGACGCTGGCCTTCAACCTGCACCGCATCACCCACGGCTCGCAGGGGCTCTCCATGCCGGGCCCGAGCTTCTCGCTGTACGAGCGGCCGTTCTACCTGGGCGTGCTGGCTATCTTCGCCCTCGCCACATTCATTGTGTGGCACGTCGGTCGGGACAAGCTCGGCCTCATGCTCTTCGCGATCCGCGACGACGAGGATCGCGCCCGGGGCCTCGGGGTCCGGGCCACGCGCGTAAAGATCCTCACGTTTGCCGTCAGCGTCGGGCTCACCGCGATGATCGGCGCGGTGTGGGCGTACTACATCGACCCGCTGGTCATGATCGGCTCGATCCTGCCCGTGTTCCTGGGTGGGATCGGAACGGTGTGGGGCCCGGTCCTCGGGGCCTTCATCCTGCTGCCTGCTCAGCAGTGGCTGGCGTACCGGTACGGAGCGAGCGAGCTGTACCTGATCGGCTACGCGGCCGTGTTCCTGGGCATCATGCTGCTGCTCCCCCAGGGAATCCTGCCGTCGATCGGCGACCTCGTGGCCCGGCGCCGGGACCGTGCGCCTTCGGCCGGACGTCCGGCCCTGCCCGCACCGGAGAAGGTGCGGTCGTGACGGCGCTCCTCGAGGTCGAGGGCCTGACCAAGAGGTTCGGAGGCGTGACCGCGGTGGACGACTGTGACCTCTCCGTGCCCGCCGGCACCGTAACCGCGCTGATCGGACCGAACGGGTCGGGCAAGACCACCGTGTTCAACATGATCACTGGGTACCTCCGCCCGGATGCCGGGACGGTGTCCTTCCGGGGGCGGCGCGTCCCCCGGCCCGACCCCGGCGACCTGTACCGGCGCGGCCTCACCAGGACCTTCCAGCAGTCCCGGGTGTTCCGCCGCCTCACCCTGATCGAGAACCTCGTGGCGGCCATCCAGCAGCCGCGGCGGGCCCTGTTCCGTCGGGACGTTGGCCAGGCGGACCGGGCCAGGGCGGAGGACGTCCTGGCCGAGTTCGGCCTTGCCGCGCTGGCGGAGCATCGGGCCGGACAGCTGTCGTTCGGGCAGCAGAAGCTGCTCGAGTTCGCGACCGTCCTGATGGGCAGGCCGAGGTTGGTGCTCCTCGACGAGCCGACCGCCGGAGTCAACCCGGTGATGATCGAGGTCATGGAGCGCCGCATCCGGGATCTCCATCGAGACGGCATCACGTTCCTGGTCGTGGAGCACGAGATGAACCTGGTGATGCGGCTGTGCGATCCCGTGATCGTGCTCGACCACGGCACGAAGCTCGCCGAGGGCAGGCCGGCCGAGGTGCAGCGGAATCCGCTCGTCCTCGACGCGTACCTGGGGGCGTGAGATGGCGGCTGCACTGCTTCACCTGGACGGCGTGGTCGCCGGATACGGGCGGGGCAACGTCCTGCGTGGTGCCACCCTGGGGGTGGAGGAGCGCCAGATCACGTGTCTGATCGGTCCGAACGGCGCGGGGAAATCGACGGTGCTGAAGGCCGTGAGTGGCCTGCTGCGGGTCAAGGAGGGCACGGTCTCGTTGCGGGGGGAGGACATCACCGGTCTGTCCCCCCAGGCCATCCTGGGGCACGGGGTGGTCCACGTCCCCCAGGAGCGGAGCCTGTTCCCGTCCATGACGGTGTGGGACAACGTGTTGATGGGGGGATTCATCCTCAGGGATCGCGCCATGGTCCGGCGGCGGGCCGAGGAGGTCGCGGAGCGTTTCCCCATCGTGGCTCGCCGCCGGAACTCCCGGGCGGGCTCCCTGTCCGGGGGCGAGCAGAAGATCGTGGAGATCGCGAGGGCATTCATGCTCGACCCGGTCGTCATCCTGATGGACGAGCCTTCCACTGGCCTAGATCCAACCGCGCGGCACACCGTGTTCGGGATGATCACCCAGATCCACGAGAGCGGCGGCACCGTGCTGCTGGTCGAGCAGAACGCGCGATCGGGGCTTGCCATCGCCCACCAGGGGGCGGTGATGGAGTCCGGGGTCATCCGGCTCCAGGGAACGGGAGCCTCCCTGCTGGAGAACCCGGAGGTGGCTCGTCTCTACCTGGGGACCGCCGGGGCGGGGGTGGCCTGAATGCGTAGAGGGAGGACCGAAGTGGCCAATCTTGGATTCGTGGGTCTCGGGGTGATGGGGGGGCGGATGGCCAAGCGCCTCCTGGACGCGGGGCACCGCGTGACGGGGACCAATCGAACCAGGTCGAAGGCCGACTGGCTGGTCCAGATGGGCATGGAATGGGCCGACAGCCCCCGGAAGGTCGCGGAGGCCGCGGAGGTCGTGTTCACCATGGTCACCGACACGGAGGCGCTGCGCGCGGTGACGGAGGGGCCGGACGGGGTCGTGGCCGGCCTCGGCCCCGGCAAGGTCTTCGTGGACATGAGTTCCATCAGCCCGGCCGCGAGCCAGGAGCTCGCCGCGACGGCCGAGGCCACTGGGGCCAGGATGCTGGACGCGCCGGTGTCCGGGAGCGTCGTCACGCTCGAGGAAGGCAAGCTCTCGATCATGGTGGGCGGCGACGAGGCGACGTTCCGAGCCGTGGAGCCGATCCTGCGGGACATCGGACCGACGGTCACCCACGTGGGGGGGAACGGGCAGGCCGTCGCCATGAAGATCGCCACGAACCTCAGCCTGGCCGTGCAGATGCTGGCGTTCAGCGAGGGCGTGCTGCTGGCAGAGAAGAGCGGGATCCCCAGGGACGTCGCCGTGAACGTCCTGCTCAGCAGCGTGATCGCGTCTCCCATGGTGAAGTACCGAGGACCCTTCGTGCTGGGCCAGCCCGACGAGGCCTGGTTCGACGTGAACATGATGCAGAAGGACCTGCGGCTGGCGCTGGAGATGGGGCGGGAGCTCGACGTGCCCCTCCCCACGACGGCGATCACCAACCAGCTGCTGACCGCCGCGCGGGCACTCGGCCTCGAGAAGAAGGACTTCGCCGTGCTGTTCGAGGTCCTCGCGACGATGTCCGGCCTGGAGGCGTGGGGAGGACCGCAATGACGACGAGACCCGCTCTGCTCGAATCGATCGACCCCGACCTGCACATCGGGGGCAAGCGGCGCCCCGCGTCCGACGGGGCGACCATCGAGGTCCGCGACCCCGCCACCGAGGGCATCATCGCGTCCGTCGCCAGCGCGTCGATCGAGGACGGCCTGGCAGCCGTCGAGGCCGCTTCCGAGGCCGGCCCGCAGTGGGCCGCGACCTCGCCGCGGGAGCGGGGCGAGATCCTGCGCCGCGCGTACACGCTCTTCGTGGACCGGGGGGAGGAGTTCGCCGAGCTCATGTCCCTGGAGAACGGCAAGGCGCTTGCCGACGCCCAGGGCGAGGCCGCGTACGCGGCGGAGTCTTCCGCTGGTTCTCGGAGGAGGCCGTCCGCAACCGGGGCGAGGTCATGACCGCCCCCGGAGGAACGAACCGGATCCTGGTGATCAATCAGCCCATCGGCGTGTCGGTCCTCATCACGCCGTGGAACTTTCCCGCCGCCATGGCCACCCGCAAGATAGGGCCCGCCCTTGCCGCCGGATGCACGGTGCTCGAGGGGAGGTTCCCGAAGGCGGCCGAGATCCTGGCCGAGGCCGCGCCGGACATCACAGCGTTCTGCGCGTTCCCCGCCGAGCACTGGCGGCAGATCTGGTCGAACAACCCCCAGGAGCGGTTGAACCGCGAGATCCGCCGGCGCACCGACGTCGTGGGGATCTTCCCCAACCGCGACGCGATCGTGCGCCTGGTCGGCTCGGTCCTCGCCGAGCAGCACGACGAGTGGCAGGTGTGCCACCGGTACATGGGCACGGAGCTCCTGACGAAGGCTCGCATGAGGACGGTCGAGACCGAGGACATCGAACCGAGAGAGGAGGTGATCGGGGAGCTGGTGGCGGCCGGATGAGGCCTGCGAGGCTCGGATCTGTCGGGGCTCTCGCCCCAGGGTCCGTTCGATCGAGGCTCTACGGGCCTCTCAGCAAGCCAATTTCAGCAAAAGCTCGAGAGATGACGCGGTGGTCTCTTACACCACCTTGACGGACGCGGCCCGATTGAATCGTGCCTGGAGACGCGCTTCATGTCTCGCTTATCACTTCTGGATGACGTCGAGGTAGCTCATCCGGGGAGCGACCTCGCCGCCATGAACCGCCGTTTCAGCTCTTGGTAGGCGTCGCGCCCGAGCATGTCCTCCGCCACAGACAGGAAGATCTCCAAGTCCCTTTCCAGGATGTCCGCCCGGGACCCGCTCCCCGCCCGGGCTGCGTCGTGGGCCTCCCTGAATGCGAGGGTGGCCTTGATGGCCTCCCGGACGGTGCGGACCTCGATCTCGCCCGTCGCGATTCTCCGGCGAGACTCCATGGCCAACATCCACACCGAGTCCATGACCGGGTCCACGAACCGGAGGGGATCGCCCCGCGGGTCGCCGGCCTCCGCCATCCTTCTGCGGACCACGAGGTGGGCCCGCCGAGTGACGTCCCTCACGTGGCCGGCCGTGTGTCGCTCGATGGAGTCGACCGAGGGGCGGAAGCGGTCGGGCCACGCCTCCACCATGGGCTGGAGCATCCGGTGGATCCGGGACGGCCCGTGGCCCTCGGAGAAAAGCCCCCCCACTTCGCCAAACAGGAGGTCCCGGTTGGGGAGCGGGTCACCGACCGAGTAGCCCTCGGGGAGGATGTCGCGGTCCTCCTCGCCGTAGACGCGCTCGTGGGCGTGGCACACCTTGCACCTTCCGACCCCCTCGGGAGGTTTCATGGAGGACCTCCCGTTTCGCCGAGGGGTCCTCCTCATCTCCCCCTGGGCCGCCCTCGCCGCCCGCGTGCGCCTGTCGAGCCTGACGATGTTGTCGGCCACCCGGCCTCCTGTTTCCGCGCTAGTTACGGCGATTCTCGTGCCTGGATGCCGTCTGCTATCCGCGAATCCTCCGCACGCGAATCGCGGTCGTGTTGTCAGGGCGTCCCGACCCACACCCCTTTCGCGGATAGATGCTACGTCCCGTCTCGATATGAGAGGCGCAAGCCCCGATCGGAGCAATCCGAGCCATCCCCGGCCAGCGCGGTGGCGGCCATTTCCTCGGTTGCGCCTGAACACGTCAGCGGTTCGCCGACCTTCGACCCCGTCCTCCAGTGCCCGGCGCCGCGCCCAAGCTGCCTCCCCCGCTTCGGGGCAGGGGGGGCCTACCTCCCGGCGGCTTTGAGGTCAGCCAAGAACTCCCGGAACTGGGCCGGCTGCATGTGATGCCTGGCGATCTCCACGATGGCGGCCATGTCGGCGTTGTGCTCGTCCTCGGTGATGCCCTCGGACTCCATCGGCGGCTTGAACTTGTCCCAGGCGTCGAGGGCCTTGATGACGTCGGAGATGTCCCGGGGTCTGATCCTCCCCGAGGTGATGGCGTCCCTGGCAGCGTTCACCATGATGAACGAGGTGTCCACGATGGGCTCGACGAACTGCTCGGCCAGGAGCTCCTCCACCTCCCCGAACTGGCGCATCCGGAGGATGGCCATCTCCCGGCCCATGCGGATCGAGTCGATCACATGGTTCCTGGTGTGGCGCTCGATGGAGTCGCGGGCGGGCCGGTCCCTGCTGGGCCAGTCCCCCACGAGGGTCTGGATTCGCTCCTCGATCTTCGCCGGCGAGAAGCCCCGCGAGTACCACGTGTCGACGTGCTCCCTGAGGACGGCGGCGTTGGGGAGCTCCTTCTCGAAGGCGGAGCAGATCTTGCACTTCTTGCCCCGCGTCTCCCTGGGGGGAGGCTACTCGCGGGCCCTCCTCGCCGCCCGGGTGCGCCTGTCGATGGGGGTCACGTTCGACACTTCCGCGTTACTCCGCGATCTTCTGAGACGGGTTCTCGCTGCTCACGTGATCGGTGCCTTTACCTTCCGTTTCCGCGATGATGCTACCCGCGGACCTGGCCGGGCAAGGTCAGGTAGGTGGGACATCTTCCACTGCCACCATCCACCCCGGATTGGTGGCCTCCAACTAGACATCGGCGGAAACGGTGACGACTTCCCGGGCGTCGAGCGGGCTCCTGATCTCAGCGTCAAGCAGGAAGTCGCCCGGAAGAGGCCTCTGTCGTGGTCACCGTCACCGCGACGACTGGCTGATGGCCGACGTCAGAACAGCGCCCACCCCCTCCTTGGCGCGCGAGGGCCTCCGAGCTTCTGATCCTGCCGGCGACGAGGTGGGTGCGCGCTGGTCCACCATCACTCCGTTCTGAGGAGCTCCGGACGACGGGTCACTCGGACCCATGGCAGGGCGAATGCCGTGACGACCAAGACCGCGGCCCCCACGACGGCGGCCGTCACCGCCAGTGGCCCAATGGGCAGCAGCAGCGGTTCCTTCAGGACTCGGAACAACAGCGCGGTGACCGCGAGAGCCACGGCGACGCCCAACGCGAGGGCGATGCAGAGCGGCAGCACGATCTGGAGCATGATGGATCGGCGGATCACGCCTGCCGGGACCCCCAGCGCCGACAGCACCGCGATCGGTCGACGACGCTCCATCATCCCGTCCACCGTGCTCACGAGCAGGCTCGCCGCCGTGACCATGAGCATGATGATCGCCACCGCCTGGGCGACCCGCGCGATGACGGCCTCCTGGTGTGAGGCACGGGACACGGTGCGGCGCAGGAGCCCCACGGACTGCACGTCGTAGGCCCTCCACTCCAGAGGAGACGGCGAACGCGAACACCGGCACGGCCACGAACACGGCCACCCCTGCCAGGGCGGGCACGGACAGGTCGGAGGGGAACCACCGGGACCGGACCGCCGGCAGCCCGGCGGCGCCTCGCCGGGCGAGGAGGAAGCCCCCTCCGCCGCCGACACAGCCCGCCACCGCCACGAGCGAGGTCTCGATCGCGGCCAGGGCCCGGACCTGGGCGCCCGTGGCGCCGGCCAGCCGGATGGCGGCCAGGCGCATCTCTCGGGTCGCGGCCGACAGCTTGGTGGCGGTCAGCACGAACAGGGCGACGGGGAACAGGATGGCGAGCGCGACGACGGAGAGCATCACGAGCGGGGCCTCGCTCACCTGCCCGCTCACCACGTCACGGGGCCTCGCCGCGATCACCACGGCATCTGTGGGATTCCCGCGGAGCCATGCCGGGGCACCCACGTTTCTCATCTCCGGCAACTTCTTCAACCTCTTCGAGCACTACTACGCGCTCGAGCCGTTCGTCGACGTGGTCGTGACCGAGATGCGGAACACGCTGTGGCGCCAGCCGGAGTGGTACCGCCACGCCGCGGGGTTCGCACGGGGGAAGCCTTTGGTGGTGGTGGAGAACCCGTACGGCGGCGTGGTCCCCGAGATGGTCCGGGCGCTCGCGGACGGGCGGGCCCGGGACCGGTTCCTTTCTCGACCAGCTGTCACAGTGCATGTCCCACGAGCAGATTCAGGGGTACGTGGTGAGCTCCGACCACGAAGGTGCGGACGAGGTCATGCAGGTCCTCCGAGGCGCGCTTCCGGGCGCTCAAATCTTCCCGGGCGACGTGGATGGCTTCACGCCCTTCCTCGAGACCGACTTCTTGGATCGGCTGTGGCGCCGGCAGCTATGAAGCAGGTCCCCCGTTTGGCAATTTGTCACCAACTGGATGACCGCGTGCAAACCTTGATCCATGCCTCCGTTTGGCGCCCGCCAGGGGAAGGGGTCGGCGCAAGGACTGGATGACCGCGTGCAAACCTTGATCCATGCCTCCGTTTGGCGCCCGCCAGGGGAAGGGGTCGGCGCAAGGACACCGCCGGGCCGGATCAACGGCTCAGCTTGAGGGGCGCAAGCGGAGCTCGCCGCGGTGGCGAGAGCCATGCTCCTTCCGGCCCGAAGCGACATGACTCGGCCCGGCCGAGGATCAGGCACGGGCGAGAGGCGGCCGGTCTCCCCGGGACGGGCCGTCACCGGGCCGCTGACATCCGCGTCCAAATGGTCGGGAGCGAATCGCGCACGATGTCGACCTGGTCGCTGACTGCCTGGAACAGGGCTCGGGCCTCGTCGAGGGAGCCGCGCCTCGCGGTCTCCTCGAGCTGACGGGCTCGCTCGGCCAGCGCGCTGGCGCCGAACGTGGCCGAATTCGACTTCAGCGTGTGTGCCGCCCGGCGGACGGCTGCGGGATCGCCGGCCTCGATGCCGGCGCGGGCGTCCCCGACCAGCGCCGGCGCGTCCGTCACGAACTGCTCGATCAGGCCGGTGACGAAGTCCACGTCTCCGCCCGTGCTCTCCAGCAGCCGTGACAGGACGGCGGCTTCGACGGGGCCCCCGCTCGTGGGATCCGCGGGCGCGGCCCCGGACGCACGCCCGGGCGTGCGCCTGATCGCGGCCACCAGCTCCTCCACCCGGATCGGCTTGGCGACGTAGTCGTTCATCCCTGCGGCGAGGCAGCGCTCGCGGTCGCCGCTCATCGCCTCGGCCGTCATGGCCACGATCCACGGCCGTTCGCCCTCCGGCCAGCGTTCCAGGATCCGCCGCGTCGCCTCCAGGCCGTCCATCTCCGGCATCTGCACGTCGGACAGGAGGAGGTCGTAGCTCTGGCGCTCGAGGGCCGCGAGGACTTCCAGTCCGTTCGCCGCGACGTCGGCCCGGTAGCCCAGGCGCTCCAGCAGGCGGAGCGCGAGCTTCTGGTTCACGACGTTGTCTTCGGCCAGGAGGATCCGCAAGGGATGGCGTGAGGCCAGGTGCTCGTCGAGGGCGCTCACCGGTACGTCCGTCGCAGAGTCGAGCGTGGCGCCGAGCACGGTGGCCACCGCCGCGTGCAGCGGCGAGGCCTTGATGGGCTTGGTCACCACCGCGCCGATGCCGGCCGCCCGCCACCGGGGGTCGGCGGTGACGTCACGCTGCGCCAGGGATGACGCCAGGACGACCGGGAGCGCCGGCAGTCGTTCGTGGAGGCCGGCTGCGAGGTCGAGGCCGTCCATCCCCGGCATCAGCATGTCGACGACCGCGACGTCGAGCGGCCCGTCGTCCAGGACGGCGAGGGCCTCCTGCGGGCCCGGTGCAACGACGGTCTGGATCCCCCACGCTCCGAGCAGCGCGGCGATGAGGCGGCGGTTGGTCTCGTTGTCGTCCACCACGAGCGCCCGGCGCCCGCTCAACGAGCCGTCGCGGCGGAGGGCGGTGGGCGTCATGTCGGTCGCTCCGGCATCGACCGTCACGTGGAACGTGCTGCCCTTCCCGGGGACGCCGGCGCTCTCCACCCACGCCGTGCCGCCCATCAGCTCGGCCAGGCGCCGGGTGATGGCCAGCCCCAGACCCGTCCCGCCGTACCGGCGGCTGGTCGAGGCGTCGACCTGGCTGAACGGCTGGAACAGCTGCCCGACCCGGTCGAGAGGGATGCCGATGCCGGTGTCCCGAACGGTGAAGTGGTAGCGGATGGTGCCGGGATGCTCCTCCTCCTCCGCAGCGGCGGACGCGACGATCTCGCCCCGTTCCGTGAACTTCACGGCGTTGTTCAGCAGGTTCAGCAGAACCTGCCGGAGACGGCTGGCGTCCCCCACGGCGGTCTCCGGCGTGCCCGGTTCGATCCCGTAGGACACCTCCAGGCCCTTGCGGATCGCGATGGGGCCGATCAGGTCGACCACGGACTCGATGCACGCTCGGAGGTCGAACGGGGCCTGCTCCAGCTCCATCCGCCCCGCCTCGATCTTCGAGAAGTCGAGGATGTCGTTGATGATCGACAGCAGGGCCTCGCCGCTGTTCGCGATGGTGGTGGCGTAGTCCCGCTGCTCGGGGTCGAGATCCGTCTCGAGCAGCAGCCCGCCCATCCCGATGATGGCGTTCATCGGGGTGCGGATCTCGTGGCTCGTCGCGGCGAGGAACGCGCTTTTCGCGACGTTCGCCTGCTCGGCCACCTCGCGGGCGTCCTGGGCCTCCCGGAACAGCCGGGCGTTCTCGATGGCGATCGCCGCCTGCTGAGACAGGCCCACGAGGAAGCTGAGGTCTTCCTGCGTGAACAGGTGGGCAGCCCCCATCCGCCAGACGGCCATCATGCCGATCACGTCCCCGCGGGCGATGAGCGGTGCCGCCATCAGCCGCTCCTCCTCGTCCTGGTCGGTCCCGGGGATCGGCACGGCACGCGGATCGTGCCCCATGTCGTTGACGGCCTCGGCGGCGCCCCGGGCGGCGAGGTCGCCGATGACGCCCTGGCCGAGCACCACCTCAGTCGCCATGATCTGGTCCGCGATCGTCCCGAACGCGACGTGGGGGACGAGCTGCGATCCGTCGGCCCCCTGGAGGAAGACCGCGCTCGCGTCGGCCTCGAGGAGCTCGCGCGCCCGTTCGGCGACCCGCCGGACCACGGCATCGGCTTCGAGCATCGCGCCGGTCTCCCGGCCAAGCTCGGCGAGCGCGGCCATCTCGGTGGCGCGCCGGCGGGTCTCGCGGTACAGACGGGCGTTCGCGATGGCCACGCCGACGTTCGCGGCGATGGTCGACAGCAGGCGCGTCTCGTTGTCCCCGAACCTGCCCGCCTGCTTCGTGCTCTGGACGCTGATCACGCCGATCCCACGGCCCTCGACCAGGATCGGCACGCCGAGGTAGGAGAGGGCCGGCGTGCCGACACCCCGGACTCCTTCGAACGCCTCGGTCCGGTTCAGCAGGAGCGGCTCCCGCGACTGCACGATGCGCGACGTCACCCCCTCGCCGTATTGCATCGGCCCGTAGCCGCCTTTCACGCCGTCCTCGATGTAGTAGGGGAACTCGATCAGGTCCGTCGCCTCGTCGTGGAGCGCGACGTAGACGATGTCCGCGCCGAACAGATCCCGGAGCTGATCACCCAGTCGTTCGATCAGCGCGTCGAGGTCGAGCTGATCGGCCAGCGCTTGACCCACGCTGTTCACGATGGCCAGCTCGCCCGCCCGCTGGCGGGTTTCCTCGAACAGCCGCGCGTTCTGGAGCGCCACGCTGAGCGATCCAGCCAGCGTGGTCAGGAGCCGCACGTCGGCCTCGCTGAACGCGTGCTCTCGATCCACGTTCTGCAGCGTGATACTTCCGATCGCCTCGCCTCCGACCACGAGCGGCACGAACACCCCCGACTTCGGCTCCTCGCCGGCGAGCACCTTGCTCCCCACCTCAGCCGCGCGCTCGGCGTACCGATCCCCGATGACGATCGGCTCACGCGTCTCGATGACTCTGGCGGTGAAGCCGAGGATCGGCACCGCTGCGCTGTCGAGGCGTTCTCCTCGCTCGATCGCATAGGGGTTCGACATGACGCCGGCGTCGCGGTCGACGATCCAGATCGCCACGACCTGCGCGTCGAAGATCCGGTGGATCCGCTCTCCGAGGAGCTCGTACATCGCCTGCATTTCGAGGTTCTCGGCGAGCCCCCGCTGGACGTCGTTGATCAGCGCTAGCTCGGCGCTCCTCTGGCGTGTCTCCTCGAACAGGCGGGCGTTCTCGAGCGCCACCGAAAGGCTCCCGGCGAGCGTGACGAGCAGTCGGACCTCGGCTTCGGAGAACGCGTGTTCCCGGTCGATGTTCTGCAGCGAGATCATGCCCGTCACGCGGCCGCCCACCAGAAGCGGGACCAGCACGAGCGACTTTGGAATCTCTGCCCCGGCAATCCTTGCCTGGATGGGCTGCCCGACCTCGGCCGCCCGATGCTCGATGTCCTCGTTGACGACGAAGGGCTCCCGCGTCTCGTACGTCACTCGGCGGAACCCCACGAGCTCGAGCGGCTCGTCGGGCACCCGAACCCCCCGTTCGATCGTGTAGGGGAAGCGGAGCAGGCCCGAGGACTCGTCGATCATCCCGATGTCCACGACCTGCGCGTCGAAGATCTCGTGGATGCGGTCGCCGACCAGGTCGTACATGGCCTGCATGTCGAGGTTCTCGGCGAGGCCGCGCTGGACGTCGTTGATCAGCGCGAGCTCGGCGTTGCGCTGGCGGGTCTCCTCGAACAGGCGCGCGTTCTCCAGGGCCACGCTGAGCGATCCGGCCAGCGTGGTCAGGAGGCGCACGTCGGCGTCGCTGAAGGTGTGCTCCCGATCGAGGTTCTGCAGCGAGATGGTTCCGATCGATTCGCCTCCCACCACGAGCGGCACGAACACCCCCGACTTCGGCTGCTCGCCGGAGATCACACGGCTCCCGACCTCGGTCGCCCGCTCGGCCATCCTCTCGTTGACGACGACCGGCTCGCGTGTCCTGATGGCGAGACCGCCGAAGCCGCGGATCGGCGCCGACGTCTCGGGGAAGCGCTCGCCACGCTCGAGCATGTACAGGTACCGGAGCAGGCCCGACTCGCGGTCGACGATGCCGATCTGCACGGCCTGCGCATCGAAGATCTCGTGGATCCGGTCTCCTACCAGGTCGTACATCGCCTGCATTTCGAGGTTCTCGGCGAGCCCCCGCTGGACGTCGTTGATGAGCGCGAGCTCGGCATTGCGCTGGCGCGTCTCCTCGAACAGGCGAGCGTTCTCCAGCGCCACGGAGAGGCTCCCGGCGAGCGTGGTCAGCAGGCGAACGTCGGCGTCGCTGAACGCGTGCTCCCGATCGAGGTTCTGCAGCGAGATCCGGCCGGTCGCCTCGCCGCCCACGACCAGCGGCACGAACAGGACCGACTTCGAGGGCTCGCCCGATCCGATGGGCGACGAGGGCGCACCCGTGAGCTCGAGCACCCTCTCGGCGACGCCCTCGTTGATCAGGAGCGTTTCGCGGGTCCGCATGACGTGGCCGCCCAGTCCTCGAACGGGCACCGTCTCCTCCGAGTACCGCACCCCCCGTTCCACGGAGAAGGGGATGCGGAGCAGCCCCGAATCACGGTCGAGGATCCCGATGTCGACGACCTGCGCGTCGAAGATCTGCTGGATCCGCCCGCCCACCAGGTCGTACATGGCCTGCATGTCGAGGTTCTCGGCGAGCCCGCGCTGGACGTCGTTGATGAGCGCGAGCTCGGCGTTGCGCTGGCGAGTCTCGTCGATCAGGCGGGTTCGCTCGAGCGCCGACGCGATATGTTGCGCCACGAACGCGAGTAGTTGACAGCAGCATCGGCTGTCCGGTACGCAGGAGGTACCCGGTGACTCCCCGAGACTGGCCTGTGCCGATCGGCGTCCACACACTCGGCTCGGGTGGCCCGGGGTCGACCTCGTCCACGTAGAACGGCCAGTTCATGAGCTGCCGCTCCTCGTCGTACAGGACGATGTAGAAGTTCTCTGCGTACATCAGCTCGCCGACGATTCCGTGAATCGTGGCGTAGAACTCCTGCATGTCCTGCGCGGCGCTCGCCGTCTCGGCGATTCGGTAGAGCGCGGACTGCACCTTCGTGGCGCGCGCACGGTCGGCCTCGGCGGCCTCGAGCTCGGCGACACGCGCCCGGAGCGCCTCGACGTCGTCCGCGGGGAGCAGATCGGTCACGAAATCGGATCCTTCGGCGGGTCGGCGGTCCACAGCTTGAGGCGGGACTGCTTGCCCCGGATCTCCAGCTCGTCCACGAAGATCAGGTCCTCGGTCGGGCCGGTCATGTTGGTCCTGGTCTGGTCCGCCAGCAGGATCGAGTGCCCGGTCTGCTTCGTCAGCTGCTCGATCCGCGCTGCGGTGTTCACGGTGTCGCCGATCACGGCGTAGTCGAAGCGGCGGTCCGACCCCAAGGTCCCTGACATGACCCGGCCCGAGTTCAGGCCGATTCCCATGCCGAACCCCTCGGCCAAGCCCTGCTCGCGGATCCATCCGTTGAAGTCGGCGAGACGCGAGCCCGCCATGTCGCGGGCGGCGGCGACGGCCCGATCCGCGTGGTCGACCGTCTCGACGGGCGCGCCGAACACCGCCATCAGCCCGTCCCCCAGGTAGTCCACCAGGGTGCCCCCATGGTCGAGCACGGCGTCACCCATCGTGCTCTGGTACCGGCCGAGCATACCGATCACCCGCTCCACGGGCTGGGTCTCGGCGAAGGCGGTGAACCCTCGGAGGTCGACGAACATCACGGTCCCCCACAGCCGCACGGCCTTGATGGTGGGCTGACCGTCGCTCCGCGCCAGCATCTCCGCCGCGATCGATTCGGGGAGGAAGCGTGTGAACACGGTCCGAACCCGCTCCTGCTCCAGGTCGTGCAGGCGCTTGCGGTTCAGCCCCGCGCCGATCCGGGCCCGCAGGACCACCGGGTCGACCGGCTTGGGCAGGAAATCGTCGGCGCCGATCTCGATACAGCGGACGACGCTCTCCTCGTCCTCCACGCCGGAGATCATCAGGACGGGGATGTGGTGGAGCTGCTCGTCCGCCTTCATCCGAGAGAGGACCTCGATGCCGTCCAACCCCGGCATCACCACGTCGAGGAGCACCAGGTCGGGCGGGTCGTCGGCGAGCGCGGAGAGCGCCGCGAACCCGTTGTCCACCGCCGTCGTCCGGTGGCCGTCGAGCTCGAGGCGCTTCGTGAGCAGGGCGCGGTTGACCGAGTCGTCGTCGACGACCAGCACGTGCCCAAGCCGAGCCGCCATCCGCTCTCCGGGGACCGTCACGGATTCATGAGAGGGCGCACCCGACGCGCGCACCCCCCAACTGTCGGGCGAGTCTCGCAGACGCGCACAACGGCGACAAGACGTTCGGCGGGCCACCGCACTCAGGGGAGTGGCTGCGGGGCGGGCCAGGGCTGCGCTCGGGCCAGCTCGTTGGCCCTGCGCCGGAACTTGGGCGGATGCGGCGGTGGCATCGGACTCCTTTCCGAGGGAGGTATTGGCCTCCTCAGGGTAGGTGTCCGGATTGTCGGGGCAAGCTACCGTTGTGCCTGGTCAACCGTCGGATCCGGCTCGCTTGGAATGCCCACGAGTGCAGTCGGCAATTGCCCCCCCCCGCACACGGGTCGCAGCACATCGAGTAAGCCTCAAGCCATGTTGGTACGGCGCGGAAGGAGCAGGCCTCACCGTTTCAGGGGTGTCGGAGCGGTTACGCGGGGAACCATCCTCATGTGAACGCGCCGAGCTCCGCACCCCAACCGCAGGGGAGCGGGCGGCTGGAGTGGCCGATTCCGGCGACGCTGAAGGCCGTCTCGCGGGTTCGTCGGGCGCTTGAGGACTTGGGGTTGCCTCCCGCGCTGTTAGATGACGCCCGGCTGCTCGCGACTGAGCTTGTCACCAACAGCATCCAACATGCCGGGCTCCGGCCCCACGATTTCGTTCGTGTCCGGGCGCACTGGTCGGGTACCCGACTGCGGGTGGAGGTTCGCGATCGGACCGAGACGGCCAGCCCGTCCCAGCTCGCGGGAGCGATCCGCCCCTCCCCTGGAGCAGAGTCCGGATGGGGCTGCTAGGTTCTCGGGTCCTCCTCGGTGGCCACGGCGGCCGGGGTGCCCTCCAGCTTGGCCACGACCACGAATCGGTCTGTCTCATCCACGACTCGCTCCACGTCCCCCAGGACGTGGTCGCGCACCACGGCAAACTGACGGGGATCGCTCCGGACCCGCTCGTACTCGGCGATGGAGATGGCGATCAGGCGGTCACATTGCTCCTGGCCGCACTCACACACCATCCGGACGTGGTCGGTGGGGACAGCTCCTTCGTGAGCCAGCTCGATCCCTTCGTTGATCTCCCTCGACGCCGACTCGTTTCGTGCCACCCGCTCTTCTCGCCCGGTCACGATTCCACTCTACCCCCCGCGGTTGGCGGGCTGAGGCCGAGGCTGTTCCAACGCGCTGACCAGCGGAAACGTCACGGCGGCGAGTTTGCCCGACAGCCACGGTACGAAGGAGCAGCCTTCAGCCTGCCGACGACACGAGACCATCAACCCGCAGGCAATTCCGACTGCGGCGCCGTCTGGGCGGCCCGGATCTTCGGCGAGCTGCGATCCATCGGCGCCGGGATCTGGCTCCCCTCATGCGATCCGTCCTGCGCCCGCGCGCCACCCAGGCGCCCGGCCAGATCGAGGACCTCCTCGATGCCGAGCGCCCACCCCTCCACTCTCATGGCCACGCCGGGGAGGGGGAACCGGATCTCGACGAGCTGGGGCTGGCCCAGTACTCCCATTCGCTCGAAGACGGTCTCGGCGCCGCTTACCACGACGATGATGCTCCGACGCGTCCCCCGGAACCTACCTTGCGCCTTCCAGCGTCAGTGGGACGATGGCCGCGGCGAGTTTCCCTGGAGGCCTCCAC
>WNGM01001523.1_pt1 | contig 18601 bp, 11 predicted proteins | sample 5400571 | NCBI WGS metagenome assembly WNGM01 (sample SAMN13153378, study PRJNA577476) | soil metagenome | isolation source: 100 cm soil or saprolite under Garry oak tree replicate 2 | place: USA:California | collected 2016-06-15 | reverse complement strand
GGCTTCTGGCGTTTCTTCTCCTTCCTCAATTTCTTTATTTTTGCAATGGTGTTGTTGGTCAGCGCAGATAACTTCCTCTTCCTGCTGGTAGGTTGGGGATTAGTTGGCCTGGCCTCATTCCTCCTCATCGGCTTCTGGTATCAACGACGTTCAGCGGTGGCGGCGGCGAAAAAGGCCCTGGTCATCAATGTCATCGGCGATTTTGGCCTGATGATTGCCATTTTCCTTATCTTCAAACAGTTCAGCGCGTTGAACTACTACACCAATGCAACTAGCATTGGCGGCGTCTTCGATTCGATTGACCCTTCGCTCAAAGGTCATATCCTGGCAACGACTATTGCCCTGCTGCTCTTTGTGGCCTGTGCAGCGAAATCGGCGCAGCTACCGCTTTACATGTGGCTACCTGATGCCATGGAAGGCCCAACGCCGGTCAGTGCGCTCATTCACGCGGCCACGATGGTCACTGCCGGTGTTTACCTGGTCGCTCGTGCCCATGCGCTCTTTGAGATAGCCCCCATGGCACTGACTATCGTGGGTGTCATTGGCAGCGTAACCGCCCTTTTCGCCGCAACAATTGCAATGGTCCAGCTTGACATCAAACGCGTCCTGGCCTATTCGACCATCAGTCAGCTTGGCTATATGTTCATGGGCGAAAGCGTCCATAACTATCCCGCGGCTATCTTCCACCTCACCACCCATGCCTACTTCAAAGCATTGCTCTTCCTGGCCGCGGGCGCAGTCATTCATGCATTGAAAGGCGAGCAGGACATACGCCGGATGGGCGGGCTGAGGGATAAATTACAGATTACCTTCTGGGCATTTGTCATAGCGGCGCTAGCCATCAGCGGCATACCGCCGTTGGCAGGTTTCTGGAGCAAAGACGAAATTCTCAGTTCATTGCTGGCACAGGCTACGGGAGGTGGAGGCCGCTTGTTCTATGTATTATGGGGTATAGGCGTGATAACCGCCGGCCTGACAGCCTTCTATATGTTCCGGCTCGTCTTTGGTATCTTCATGGGCGACTACCGGGGTACCGGCCAGGCCAGTCATGCGCAGGATGAGGACGTGGAAGAAGAACCTTCCCGTCGTACTACAGGAGGCCACTCCACTATCCATGAAGCGCCCGGCATCATGACTATACCGCTTATCATCTTAGCTGTCCTATCGGTAATTGGCGGCTTCGTTGGCTCGTTTGCCATCTTTGGACTATCTAGATGGCACCCATTTGCAAACTTCCTTATGCCGGTATTTGCCGATGTGTCAACGCTGAAAGAGGCGCCGCTAAGTGTCCAGTGGCTCTCAACGGGCCTTAGCGTGATCTTAGGCCTGCTCGGCATCCTGGTCGCATGGAGGCTCTATGGGCGGGGTTTCCAGTACAAAGAGAACAAGAATCCTCTCTACCAGTTGGTATTCCACAAGTACTATGTGGATGAGATACTATCAGCTGTTATCGTTCAGCCTATTCTCTCGTTTGGACGTGCCGCGACACGCTGGTTAGAGGGTGGAGCGCTCGATGGTGGAAGCCGGGGCGTAGCCTTCCTCCTTCGAGGGACAAGCGCGGGTCTGCGTCGTCTACAAACCGGCTATATGCGTAACTACGCCCTGGCTATTCTGATTGGCGTAGTACTGATTATCCTGTACTATGCAGTGAGGGGGTAGAGGCATGTTTCCTATTTTATCGATTATCACATTTCTCCCTCTTTTAGGGGGGATTGCTATACTCTTCATTCCTAAAGAACACGTAAGCGCTATGCGCTGGACAGCGCTGGCCGTGGCATGGATGGATTTATTACTGGCCCTGGTGCTAATCCTCGGCTATTCACAGGCAGACGTGACGGCGTCCTCGCCAATAGTAGGCACTGCGCCAAACGGGGCGTTTCTCTATAACGAGCAATTTACCTGGATTGCCTCGCTTGGCATCAACTACAGCCTCGGCGTCGATGGTATTAGCCTCTTGCTGGTTACGCTCACCACCCTCCTTACACTCGTGTGTATCGCAGCATCGTTCCGCATCGAGCAGAAGGTCAAGAACTATATGGCCTTCATGCTGCTGCTGGAGTGTGGCATCATTGGCGTCTTCCTGTCGACCAACCTCTTTCTCTTCTATATTTTCTGGGAAGTGATGTTGATACCGGCCTATTTCCTGGTTGGCGGCTGGGGCGGCGACCGCCGTATCTACGCGGCATTCAAGTTCGTGCTGTATACCTCGGTAGGTAGCCTCTTGATGCTGGCCGGCATCATCGCTCTGAGCTACTATCACCACCAGGCGGCCGGTGGCAGCTACACACTGGACCTGGCGACCTTGCTCAACAGCAGACTTGATAATACTGTGCAAATGTGGCTGCTTCTGGCCTTCGCCGCTGCCTTCGTCGTTAAAGTGCCTCTTGTGCCATTCCATAGCTGGCTACCCGATGCTTACAGTGAAGCGCCTGCACCGGTAACGGCTATGCTGGCGGGAGCAATGTCAAAGACGGGGGCCTACGGCTTCCTGCGCTTCTGCCTGCCGCTCTTTCCGCAGGCTATACATACACTGGCCCCGCTCTTTAATTCCCTGGCGGTTATCAGCATCCTCTACTGCGCAGTGCTGGCCCTGGTGCAAACAGACCTCAAGCGGCTGCTGGGATACTCCAGTATCAGCCACCTCGGGGTTGTTATGCTGGGTATATTTGCATTCAACACGCAGGGTATCGAGGGTTCTGTCTTGCAGATGATCAACCACGGTATCACAATCACTGCACTTTTCCTGATAGTTGGCTTTATCGAGGCCCGCACAGGCACGCGCAACATCACCGACTTTGGCGGTATGGCCAGGCGCGTTCCTATTCTGGCAACAGTCATGTTGATTGCCGTACTGTCATCGCTAGGTCTACCGGGACTGAACAATTTTGCCGGCGAGTTCCTGACCTTGCTCGGTGTCTTCCGTGCTAATGCCGTCTTTGGAGTACTGGGTACCCTCGTTGTTATCCCCGCGGCCTGGTATCTCATCCGCTTCTTCCTGGAAGTTATGGAAGGTCCAAGCCAAAAAGAAGGGGTCGTAAGCTCACTTGAGCGTAAAGGGAAGCTGCATGATTTGCAATTCAGCGAGTTCTTACCATTAGCGCCGTTATTGCTACTCATTTTTTATATCGGGATTCAACCTGCCCCGCTGACCTTTTTAATGGAGCCATCGGTAGTAAACACGCTGCAAAATCTCAGCAGCGCATTTATAAGATAACACCTGGTACAAGAAATGTAGTGGCACCCCTTGTGGGTGCCAGGCTGGTACAAGAAATGTAGTGGCACCCCTTGTGGGTGCCAGGCCAGCGGGTGCCAGGTCCAGAGGTATTTTTCCATGACATTCACATATTCAGTTACCGCTGCCGACTGGGGGCGTATCGCACCAGAGTTGATCCTGGCAGCTATGACGCTTCTGGTTATGATTGCGGACCTCCTGCTGCCACAACCAGCAAAAGGGGGAAAAGATAGTGGTCCCAGAAATTTTATCCTTTTGCCTTTATTGAGTCTCCTGGGACTGGCAGGCGCTTTTGCCGCCACTATCGTGCTATTTGTAGCTGGCGACCAGAAGCCCGCCTTTAATCAGATGATTGGCTCTGATTTCGGCTCGCTCTACGCCTATATCATCATCCTCAGCGCCAGCGCCCTTGGAATCATGCTCTCTCCTGCCTATCTCAAGCGGTTGAACCTTGTCCACCAGGGAGAATACTATGCTCTTTTCCTGTCGGCTACCATTGGTATGATGCTCCTGGCAGCAGCAGTGAGCTTCCTCATGGTTTTTCTTGGCCTGGAAATGCTCTCGCTGGCCTTGTACATCCTGTGTAGTTTCGTCACAGGTCGCAAGACTTCCCAAGAAGCGGGCATGAAGTATTTCCTGCTCAGTTCGTTCGCCTCGGCCTTCTTGCTCTATGGTATTGCCCTGGCCTATGGAGCAACAGGAAGCACATCTTTTGCTGGTGTGCGTACATTTCTGTTTAGACATGTAGTCCCGGCAATTTCGCACCCTGCTCCTGTAGTGCCATTTCAAACACACACACTTCTCCTTGTTGCGATGGGCCTGCTTAGCGTCGGCTTTGCCTTCAAGGTTTCAGCAATACCCTTCCAGGCGTGGACGCCCGATGTCTATGTTGGCGCACCCGCACCGGTGACGGCCTTTATGTCCGTAGGCACTAAAGCGGCTGCCCTTATTGCTTTTGCGCGCGTCTTCGATGTTGTGCTGGGTTTGGCACAGCCAGATTGGGTACCGGTAATCTGGGCTATCACCATTCTGACTATTGTGGGTGGAAACATCCTGGCACTCGTACAGAGCAGCGTCAAGCGCCTGCTGGCATACTCTAGCATTGCCCATGCTGGTTATCTCTTAATAGGTGTTGTTGTAGGAGGCACAATTGGACTCTCTGCTATCCTTTTCTACTTGCTCTGCTATACCTTCATGAACCTGGGAGCCTTTGGCGTTGTCTCGGTACTGGAGCGGGCTGATAATAGTGGCAGCAACTATAGTGAGATACGCCGCTTGTGGTATCGTCAGCCTGTGCTGGCCGGCCTGCTGGCCTTCTTCATGCTGGCCCTGGCAGGCTTTCCATTCATGGCGGGTTTCGCGGCCAAGTATTACCTCTTCTATGCTGCACTCCTGGGGGGTCACGCAGAACTACTTATCATAGGCGTACTGGCCAGTGTGCTGGGCATGTACTACTACCTGCGCGTAATCGCCACTATGTTTATGGAGAAGGAAGTGGTAGCAACACCAGCACCTGTTTCTCCTGCGCCCGTTCCCGCAACTAAACGAGTCTCGACGAAAGCGGGTAATGCAGATGCTATGGTCTCCCCCGGTGGCTCTACTGCGCTGGCTGTGAAACCGGCCTCGAAAGTAGCCGGTCAGGCAAGAACGACGTTCGCGGTGCAGAAGGCCACTGGGAAAGAACCAGTTCTTAATATAGGACTGATGTCCTGGATTGCCCTGGCTATCGCATTCGTTGGCACTCTGGCAATGGGAACAGTGCTCCCGTTCTGGCTGGTTAACCTTGCACAGCAGGCCGCACAAATGATGTTGAGATAGCATGAATGATCAAAAACAAGACCGAGCAGCGGCGAAGCCGCATGCTCGGTCTTGTTTTTGATCAGATTATGGTCAAGGACCACTACATCATACCACCCATGCCACCCATGCCACCCATACCGCCCATGCCGGCGGGCATACCACCAGCGGACTCCTCCTCAGGAGAATCGGTAATGAGTGTATCGGTCGTGAGAACCATGCCAGCAATACTGGCAGCATTTTGCAGAGCGGAGCGCGTCACCTTCACAGGATCAATAATACCTGCCTTGAACATATCGACATACTCACCGCTCAGAGCATCGAAGCCATAGTTATGCGGGCTTCTGCGTATACCAGCAACCGTAACGGCACCATCACGGCCAGCATTGATGGCGATCTGGCGCGTGGGCTCCTCAAGAGCACGGCGCAGGATGCTGAGACCCGTCGCTTCGTCACCTGGGGCAACCTGCACCTTGTCCAGGGCAGGGATGGCGGCGATGAGCACAGAACCACCACCGGCTACGATACCTTCTTCAATGGCAGCGCGGGTAGCGGAAAGAGCATCCTCAACGCGATGCTTCTTCTCTTTCAGTTCCACTTCAGTGGCAGCGCCAACTTTGATCACACCTACGCCACCGGCCAGCTTGGCCAGGCGCTCCTGGAGCTTCTCGCGGTCATAGTCGCTGGTCGTCTCTTCAATCAAGGCGCGGATCTGGCGCACACGAGCCTGGATCTGCTCCTCTTTGCCAGCCCCCTCGACGATAGTCGTGTTGTCTTTGGTAACTATAACTGTGCGGGCCCGTCCCAGGTCACGGAGACTGGTATTCTCAAGTTTGAGGCCGGTCTTCTCGGTGATGACTTTACCACCGGTGAGAATAGCGATATCTTCCAGCATGGCCTCACGGCGGTCGCCAAAGCCAGGAGCCTTCACGGCCACGACATTAAAAGCACCGCGCAGCTTGTTGACGACCAGTGTCGCCAGGGCCTCACCGTCTACATCCTCGGCGATAATCAGCATGTCTTTATTGCCTGATTGCAGGACGCGCTCCAAAATGGGCAGGATATCTGCAATGGCGCTGATCTTCTTATCGGTAATGAGAATGTAGGGATTTGATAGCTCGGCTAGCGTATGCTCATTGTTCGTCGTCATATATTGAGAGAGATAACCGCGATCAAATTGCATACCTTCGGTATACTCTTTTTCCATGGCGAGGCCGCGGCCCTCTTCGACAGTGATGACACCGTCTTTGCCGACTCTCTCCATCACCTCGGCGATGAGGTCACCAATTTCTGAATCAGCTGCAGAGATCGAAGCGACCTGGGCAATCTCTTCCCGCGTTTCAACCTGCTTGCTCATCGACTTAATTTCGTCGATGACAGCCTCGGCACCTTTCTCCAGTCCCCGGCGCAGGATCATCGGGTTTGCGCCTGCCGCGAGATTTCTCAGCCCCTCGTTCACAATGGCCTGTGCCAGGACGGTTGCAGTAGTAGTCCCATCGCCAGCCACGTCATTGGTTTTGGTTGCAACCTCTTTAAGCAGCTGTGCACCCATGTTCTCAAAAGGATCGGGCAGGTCGATGTCGCGAGCAATAGTTACACCATCATTGGTGATCGTTGGTGCGCCAAACTTCTTATCCAGCACAACGTTACGGCCCTTTGGGCCAAGTGTTACTTTGACAGCCTCCGCCAGCGCATCCATACCCTTTTTGAGAGAATGGCGCGCTTGCTCATCAAATTGTAGTCTCTTTGCCACGAAACACACTCCTAAAAAAATCACATCTCGAGTTCCGGGCTAAATCAGTTTAAAAGGCCCGAAACTCACAACAACAAACATAAAGGAAATCCAGGTCGGATTACTCGACAATACCCATTATGTCGCTTTCGCGCAGGATCAAATACTCCTCGTTATCCATTTTGACTTCGGTGCCTGCATATTTCGCAAAGAGCACTTTCTGTCCCACCTGCACCTCCAGGGTTGTGCGCTTGCCGTTATCCAATACTTTACCAGGTCCAACGGCCAGTATCTCACCCTCCTGGGGCTTCTCTTTAGCGGTATCCGGTAGCACAATGCCGCTCTTAGTGACGGTTTCACGATCTAAAGGTTTGACTACCACGCGGTCACCCAGCGGCTGAATCTTCAAGCTCACTGTTACCATACCAGTTCCTCCCTATTTTTTCCTATATTCAGAAGACGAGTATCACCTCGCTCCTTATTTTAGCACTCTTATCATGAGAGTGCGAACCTCCCATATAATACACCATTAGAGAGGCAACCGCAAGAGGATTTTGAGGAGATATTGGGGAGAATCCTTTAGTTAGAATATTGAAGCAGGCAGGGATTAGTAGAAAAGAGTGGGAGAATCTTTGATGGACGCTCAAAAACGATGAGTGACTTTCATCTTGATACCATTCTTTGGGCGCAGAGTGACAATAGGCTCCAACTCGACTCGCTGCCCAGGGACTAATGCAAAGTTGACATGCTGAGCCAGAGTCGCCAGGACAAGATGACCCTCCATTAAGGCAAAGGAATTGCCGATACAAATGCGCTGGCCGCCACCGAAGGGAATATAAGCGTGACGGGGCAGGCGCTGCTCCGCCTCGGGTGTGAAACGTTCAGGATCAAAGCGTTCAGGCTCCGGGAAGTAGTCTGGGCGTCGATGCATGGCGTAGGGGCTGATGGCTATCAATGTTCCCGCTGCCAGGTGGTAATTTCCAATCGTTACAGGGCGTACTGCCTGACGTGCAAATCCATAAGCAGGTGGGTAGAGACGAATAGACTCCTTAAAAACTTGCAGGGTATAGGGCAGGCTGGGTAAATCAGCAAAAGTTGGTAGGCGTCCAGCCAGGACACGATCTACTTCGTCGCGCACGCGCGTATACACGTGGGGATGTTGGGCCAGCAGGTACCAGGTCCAGGTTAGAGCAACAGCAGTGGTCTCATGACCGGCCAGTAATATAGTCATTGCCTCGTCGCGCACCTGCCTGTCGCTCATAAAGCTGCCATCGTCCTCGTCCCTGGCACTGAGCAGCATGGAGAGCAGGTCACCCCGGTCCTCTTTTGAACGCCGCCGCTCCTCGATCATCTGGTAAACAATGGCATCCAGGCGAGCAATAGCTTTGCGAACTCGCCAGTTGCCCGGTGTCGGCCAGGTATAGGGAATGTGTACAACCGCTGACATCTCAGAATTGAAACGCTGCATGGCTACCTTTAGCGCCTTACCCAGTTCCTCGGCCTCCCCCAGTACGTCCGCATCGAAAAGTGTCTTGCCGACGATCCAGAGGGTCAAACGCATCATCTCGCGAGCAATATCAATAGTTTCCCCGTCACCCCATTCTTGCTGGATCTGCTCGCTATAGCTGACCATAATATCGCCGTAAGAGGCGATGCGACGATGCTGAAATGGCGGCGCAACAAGCCTGCGCTGCCGCTTATGAAACTCGTTCTCGCTGGTGAGTAAGCCATTGCCGAGTAGTGGACGTCCATGGATACGGAAAACCGGCGTCTTTTCAAAGTCGGAGGCATGGTCCACCAGGGCAGCATGTACCAGTTCAGAGGTATTGAGCATAACAACGGTACGCGACCCAAGATGAAAAACAGCAATATCGCTTGACTTCCGGCTCATGCGCAGCATAAGATCAAGGCGATTGAAGCGAAAGTCCAGCAGGTTACCGATGAGAGGTAACCCCGGCACAGTGGGAATGGTTGCCTGGGTTATTTCAATGCTCATGCTCAACGCTCCTGGTGCAATAGAACTGCCACACTTAACAGTTTGCGAGCCTCACGTAGTTCAGTCAATAATATAGTAAGGGCTTTCTTTATAGTTTGACAAGAGAATTCTTGACACGTTCATTACGCTTCTCTAAAATTGATGTGCCCAGGAAGTTTCTAACTTCATCCATTTTAGTACAGGTAAATGTAACATTTGAGGTACGTCCATGACCACCGACAACAACAGAGAACGCATGGAAACCATCTACCGGCATCTGTGGTCTCCCAGTGCCACAGAACTGTTGGCGCAGTTAGATAAGAGCCTCAATCCTCGCTCGTCAGAGATGCTCTACGCTATCGTAAAGGGACTGGGCATCAACCGCAGCCATACTGTACTTGATGCTGGCAGTGGCCTGGGTATCTATTCAGGTGGGCTAGCCAGTAAGTTTGGCTGCCACGTCGTGGGCATAGATATCGCAGAGAACAACCTGGAGATGGCACGTGCCAGGGCCAAAGAAGAGAGGGTAGACAAACTTGTGACCTTCCAGCAGGGAAATATCCAGTCCCTGCCCTATGAGGATGCCCTGTTCGACCTTGTCTGGTGTCGCGATATGCTCGTTCATGTACATGACTTGCAACAAGCCTTCTCGGGGTTTGCTCGCGTGCTCAAGCCCAACGGGGTAGCGCTTATCCATACCACATTTGCAACCAATTTAATGGAGCATAAGGAGGCGATTCGCCTGTATGACTCGCTGGGTATTGTACCGGCGAATATGTATTCTGCTTACTTTGAAGATGCTTTCAGAGCTGCCGGTCTACAGGTACGCTCTAGCGAACCCATTGGCAGTGAGTGGCTAGAATATTCCGAGGAACAACAAGCTCGGCCCTCCAAGGAACTACTGCATATAGCAAGAATGCGGCGCCTGAAGGGGAGAATTGTAGCCGAGTTTGGGCAGGAGGCCTACGATGCGATACTGGCCCTCGACCTCTGGCATCTTTACCTGCTCATAGGGAAGCTTAGCTCAACAATTTACACGTTGAGGAAAAGCAGCTGATTATCTCCGCTTTTTATTTTTCTTCCGTGACTGCTTAACTTTCTTGTTTTTAGTTTTACGCTCGCCAGAAATCCCGGAAGAGAAATAGCGTGGATTGGGAGTTGCCATCACACTGGGCGAGATTATCTTAATCTGATCGGGAGAGATAGGTTGCCCCCTCCTTTCAAACGGATCAATGAGCATTGGGGGTTCTGGTGGAGCCTCCTTCAGGCCCAGCTCAACCTGCACATCATCCCAATCGCCTGTCATAAATTCATCAACCCGGTCCGCGGCGAACGCGCGTTCGATGAGAGGTAATGCCTCTAGTACCTTCAGATCCACCAGAGAACTAATGATGGCGCTGTTCAATTCGTAGTCATTCTCTTCAAAATTTTCCAGCAGCCGGATGAGCGCTGCGACGGCTTCAGGCTTGTCTTCGGGATGCAATTTAGTCATAATTTCAAGACTCTCCGCAATCAAGCCAGTCGCTTCCTGGTGAGACTTGTCAGCTAAATAAGCTTCAATAGTTGGAATAGCTGCTGCGCCAATCAAGCCGTAAACTTGTGGCAATTCATCCATTGCCCAATCGTCTCTAACCCTTTCCACGAGAAGGTGGAGCAGAGGTTCAACCGCGTTCACAGCACGGAGCTGTCCGAGCGCGCGCCAGGCATGGACAGGAGCCCAGTTTTCTGAGGCGTCCTCGCCTGCCTCCCATAATTCTTCATCTGCCGTCATACGCAGCAGATCGGGAATGTGTTCTGGGCCAAGCCCAAGTTCGAGATAGTCAGGCCAATTTTGCGCATCACTGGGCTCAGGTCTCCCATAAGTGAGCAGTTTATCTACTGGTGGTTGATAGTCGATAGTACCCATGATAGTCTCCTTGAGATTGTCTATTATGTGGCTGCTATCATATCATCGTACACAGTAGTATACAATGCCTTTTTGCAGAATTTGCGGCCTCCTATTCCGTCGCGTCTTACTGTGATACAATAGCAAGGATTTAATTGCAAATAAACACGAAGCTAGATGCTTCTCATAATATTTCTCTTGGAGGCTGATGACGATACGATGTTGGAACAAAAAGATTTATTGGCCGGACTTAACGAGCCACAAAAGAAGGCCGTTACTATGACTGAGGGACCGGTGCTGATCCTGGCAGGGCCGGGAAGCGGCAAGACCCGCGTCATCACTCACCGTATTGCCTATCTCGTGCAGCACGAGAACATCTCTCCGTGGCGCATCCTGGCCGTCACATTTACAAATAAGGCAGCTAAAGAGATGCGCGAGCGGCTGGAAAAGCTGGTGGGGATCAATGAGTCGAAAGAGATGACCATTGGCACCTTTCATGCTATCTGCGCCCGTGTACTGCGCGTCGAGGCGGACCATCTCGCCCCCCTGGGACTCAATCGATCCTTTGTTATTCTCGATACTGACGATCAAGCTACCCTTATTAAACAAGCCATCAGGAGCTTGAATCTGGATGAGAAGCAGTACAGGCCACCTGCGATACAGGGAATGATCTCGCGGGCCAAGAACGATCTGCTTGGGCCAGAACAAATGGCCGAGCAGGCGGCAAAATATATTGAAGAGGTGGCTGCGCGAGTCTACAAGGCATATCAAAAACTCCTGCGCGCCAATAATAGCGTCGATTTTGATGACCTCCTCCTTCTCACAGAGCAATTGTGGCGTCGCGAACCGGATGTCTTGCACCGCTACCAGATGCGCTGGCACTACATCCACGTTGACGAGTTCCAGGACTGCAATCTCCCCCAATATAAGTTGATACGACTGCTTGGCTACGGTACAGACGATAGGCACGAAGGACTGGGAAACGTCTGCGTAGTGGGCGATGATGACCAGATGATTTATACCTGGCGCGGGGCCAGTTCTGAGAATGTACAGCGCTTCGAGCGCGATTTTCCGCGCACCAGGATCATCATGCTGGAACAGAACTATCGCTCGACACAGACCATTCTCGATGCCGCCCAGAACGTGGTGCGGCGCAACCGTCTGCGTAAAGATAAGAAATTGTGGACGGCGCTGGGTTCCGGCGAAAAAATCATTTATCACGAGGCCCATAACGAAGAAGAGGAAGGGCTGTTTGTAGCTCGTGAGATCAGCCGCTTGCTGGCGCGAGGTCAGATCGAGAAGCGCGGCGATGTAGCCGTGATGTATCGTACCAACGCGCAGTCACGCGCCCTGGAAGAGCAATTTATGCGGGCCAACATTCCCTACAAGGTCATTGGGAGCCGCAAGTTCTATGAACGCAAAGAAATCAAGGATATGCTGGCCTATTTGCGCCTGCTGGCTAATCCGCATGATGAACTAAGCCTCAGAAGAATTATTAATGTGCCGAACCGCAAGATCGGCCCCAAAACGCTTGGTGAGCTGCAGCAGTGGGCCAACGAAAAAAAAGTGTCGCTCTTTGATGCTATCCAGCAGATTGAGCAGCATCCGACATTGGGCAAGGGAGCAAAAAACGCCCTGAGCGAGTTCGGGCGGCTCATGACCGATCTTGCCAATACGATTGACGAGCTACATCTTCCTGAATTACTGGATAGGATTGCTGAGCGGAGCGGATATGGTCTTGAACTGCGTGAAGGGCCCGAAAGCGAACTAGACCGCTGGGCCAACGTATTAGAATTGCGCCATGTCGCCGAGGATTACTCCGAGATCGAGACACGTACAGCCCTCGAACTGTTTTTGGAGAACGTCGCGCTGGTAGGTGGCGCGGATACGACACAGACCGGCGAGAACGGTACGCTTATCCAGGAAGAGAATAACGATGCGGTGACCTTGATTACCCTGCACGCCGCTAAGGGATTGGAATATCCGGTCGTCTTTATCGTTGGCATGGATGAAGGCTCCCTGCCACATGCTCGTTCAGTAGACAAACCGGATCAACTGGAAGAGGAGCGCCGCCTGGCCTATGTCGGTTTTACCCGCGCCATGTACCGTCTCTATCTTATACGTCCTCGTCACCGCTCGTTCTATGGCGAGAGTCAATATACCGAACCATCACGCTTCCTCGAGGATATTCCGCTAGAACTCGTCTCAAGTAATAGCACGAGCAGTCGCACAAAACGTCGCAATACCTGGGATGACCGGGACTCCAACGACTATAATCAAGATACCTCTTCGGCCCGTGATACCGGGCGTACTTTCGGTAGTGGCAAGGCAAACACCTATGGCAGCGGCCAGTCCAAACCTGGAAGTTCCACGCCACCAAAGTGGACTCCACGTCCAGGGTCATATTCATCACCGACAGTGCCTCCATCTTCGCCACCGGCAAAGAAGGTAACACCCGCGCCTTCGCAAAAAACACCTCCAGCGCAACAACCAATACCAGCCGCGCCAAAGGAGCAGCAGTACAAGCCAGGCGATAGAGTACTTCATAATCTGTTTGGTAGAGGTACCATCTTGAAAAGCGAGATGGAGCAGAATACCGAGTTCGTTGAGGTGCAATTTGAAGGCAAGGTTGGTAAAAAACGGCTGAGTATGGATTTTGCAAAACTGGAAAAAATATAACCATAGTACCACCCGCCCCGAAAGCCTCTATAGATCACGTTGATTTGTTTCAGCAGGGTTAATCTATAGACCATATTTGGGGAGGTATTTTTTATGTTTTCATCTCGTTTTCCAACGCAACGTACTCTTACCATCGTTGTACTTTTCTTAGCTAGCGTTCTACTCTTCACCGGCTGCTCGCTGCCGTGGCAGCATTCTAATGCCGTAGCCAACAGCCAGAAGCCAACGACGAAGCAGCTGCTAGCTGCACTACAGAAGAACTTCCGCAATGTGAGCGCATTTCATGTTACCATGCAGGTAAACAATCCTGGCAAGGCAATTACTAACGGGATTCAGCTTCTTAACGCCAATGGCGATATCGTTATGCCTGATAAAGTCAAGGCGCAGGCCACTGTTGTTCTCTCCGGCCAATCTATTACGGTGAACCTGATTAGTATCGCCAATAACCAGTTTATTACTGATCCTATCACTGGCCAATGGCGAGTCATCAAGGGTCTCCTCGATCCTCGCACCCTTACCAATCCTGATACCGGCATTGCCTCGCTGATCGGCAGAGTTCAAAATGTCAGCCAACCGGCTGATGACACTGTTAACGGTGTACCATGCTGGCGCGTGACGGGTCAACTTGATGCAAAATACCTGGCATTTTTCACCGGTGGGGGTGTTCCATCTGGTACAATGTTACAGACAACTGCCTGCATTGGCAAAAGTGATATGTTACCCTACCAGTTGAAAGTGACGGGGCAGGCCGCCTCATGGGATATGACAAATACATCGCGCACATTTTTAATCTCGAACTACAACGAGAATATCAGCATTACACCCCCACAAATTTAAATCGTATTATTACTTTCCATCCTTCATCATTATGACTGGGGAGAAGATGTATACACTAGAAGACGATAAAGAAACGACTTCAAGCCTGCGTCAACGTGACCTACCAACCACGTTACATGCACCAGGGGATCCTGCAAGCGGGTCGCCAAATTCTGCCCCTACGGAAGCGAATAACGGAGAAACAAGTGATGCTCAGCGGCTTTCGCTGAGCGCACAGATTACACAGTCTTTCAAGAAGATCACTACCCCGGCTGCATCCAGGCAGGCGCTACCGGGCAGCAAGGGCATTGCCCTGACCGCTCTCACCATTGCCTGTATCAGTGTCTTCTTCACAGCAATGGATCAAACCGTGGTGGTAACTGCCCTACCACCAATTGTGACCGATCTGAACATTGGCCTTACCAAGCTCGATCACGCCGCCTGGATTATCAGCGCGTACCTGCTGGGATTTATTATTGCTATGCCCCTCATGGGTCGCGTCTCCGATATATATGGAAGGCGGCGCATCTTTTTACTGTGCCTGAGCATCTTCGGTATTGGCTCCATTTTCTGTGGCCTGGCACCCGTGTTTGGGCAGATGTGGGACCTGGGCTTCTTGAACTCTATCAACATTGATACCTCGTCTCCTGGACTGATCTGGCTGATCGCAGCCCGTTTCATTCAGGCCATTGGTGGTGGTGCGCTGGTGCCGGTGGCTATGGCCATCGCAGGCGACTTCTATGGACAAGGGCGGCGCGCCCTGGCCCTTGGTATCATCGGAGCGGTGACAGAAGCCGGCGGAGTTATCGGCCCGCTCTATGGCGCTATCATCGTACAGCAATTTGGCTGGCAATATATCTTCTTCCTCAATGTGCCCATCGTCATCGGGCTGATGGTAGGGGTCTGGATACTTATTCCTAAAGGAACGCACCTCCACGAGGGCATCGACTGGATTGGCGCCGTCCTGCTTGGTTTAGCACTGACCTGCCTGAGCCTGGGCCTGGCCCAGCAGGGAACTGACATTGGCCCTACACTGCCAAACGCGCCTGCCCCGCAAAATAATCCTATCTCGCTTGGCCTGGCTATCATCCTCCTGATCGCCTTTGTACTGGTCGAGCGTAAAGTACGCTGGCCCGTAGTAGACCTCTCGCTTTTCAAGCGCCTTCCATTCAGTGCGACTTCCCTGGTAAGCCTGTTTGTCGGCGCTGCACTTATTATTGCCATGGCCGATATTCCCATCTTTGTCGATACGGTGCTCCGGCGCTCGGTACTCGATAGTGGACTGGCACTCCTGCGTCTGACAGCCATGATTCCCCTGGGCGCCTTACTCGGTGGCTGGTTGTGCAGCCGCATCAGTTGTCGCTTCACAGCAGTGCTAGGCTTGCTCTTCACCGCGACAGGTTTCTACCTGATGAGTCGCTGGCCTATCCATGTTGACTGGACGCAAATTACCATCAGCACCGTGACGGCCGGTTTCGGCTTTGGCCTTGTAATTGCTCCTATTGGTACAACAGCCATAAACGCCGTGAGAGCTACGCAGGCAGGCATGAGTTCCGCCATCGTCACCTCGCTGCGTATGGTGGGTATGATGCTGGGACTGGCAGCGCTGACTTCCTGGGCACTGGCCTACTTCAAACAGCTGGTCTCGACCTATCCCTCGCTTCCCCTGTCTGCAACGGCTGCACAGTTCACGCAGTGGTCGAAAGGTTATGCCACCCATATCATCTCATCGGCGCACACCGTCTATAGTGCAGTGTTCTTCACATCGATGGTGCTCTGCCTCATCGCCATTATCCCCGCCTTTTTCCTGTGGGGTCGCAAAACAGCGCTCGTTGAGCAGGAAGCACCCGAGGTGGAGGTAGAGGCAGCACCAGTACCGGTACCTGAGGAGCCAGCATCCCCCGAGGACGAAACTGTTCCGATTACAGCTCCACCTCTGACCGGCATATCGGTTGCCGCCGCTGACATATTGCGGGACCCCAGCCTACCCACAGAACTCGCCCAGCCACCTCTTCCGCCGACCAACGATAATGAAGGAAACGATGGTAACGGCGGACGCAATCCAAAGAAGCGGCGTCGCTTAATTATAGCAGCGGCAAGTATTCTGTTAGTCCTACTGCTCGTAGGAGTGGGCGTTTTTGCGGCCTTCACATGGCAAACACCCGGTACAGGCACGACTAATCCCAATACTCCAGCCGGCGCAACAGCGACAGCCACCCCCATCCCGGGCCCGCGCCTGTTTCAACTAGCCCTGGATCAAGGAGCAGTCACCTCGCTCTTTGTCAAGCAACTGGGCTTGCAGCAGGGAGCATTAACAGACTTAAAAGTTGTTCCTACACCTCACGATGGCTTGATCCTGAGCTTGAACCTGCACATCGATGCCAACAGCATTCATCGGGTGATGACCGTAGAGATGGATGGCAGCATTGGCCTTGATAAGCACCAGAACATTCAGGTGAATGTCTGGCATCTCAAGCGAGACGGTATAGATGCTGGCCCGGCCGCTGCCGCAAGCATGGGACAGGCAGTCAACCAGATGTTGCTCAGCTCGGTCATGCCATCCCTGCGCGGACAGCTTAAAGGCATAAAACTCCTCTCTGTCCATACGAGCACATCTATCGGATGTGCCCGGGGCACTGAGGTGCTTGTACTGCTGGTTGAAGCGCCACCCATCCAGGGTCTCGCTGCACAGCCCACGCCTGTCCCGTTCTGTTTTAAAGGCTCTATCGATATCAATAAACTGCTGCCACATTAATATGAGAGGAATCAATAGATGAAACGTATACGCTATTTGCAGGCGGGTTGGGTGATGTTGCTGGCAGTCCTCTTGCTGGGATTGGTAGTAACACCGGCAGGTGCCACGAGCAAGGCGATGCAGCACACCGCCCAGCACGTGGATAATACAACATCTGTTAATGCAACCATTTACATTACAACAGGGACCCTGGAACCGATATTTCAGAGCCGTATTGAACAACAGGTTCCGGTAGCAGTTAACGGCGCTATCAGCAACATAGTAAGTAAGCTGCCACAACGCGACCAGGGCTGGGCAACACAGATGGCGTCAACGCTTATCCAGCCTTCGGCATCGTTGACCAGCCTGACGACAGAACAAGGAGGGCTGGCCACTTCCCTGCATGTCACACTCTATCCAGGCGATCCACAGCCAATCAATGCTAACATTCTGGTGACCTTAAGTGTGATAGATTCATCCACGGTGCAGGTCAGTGCAAAACCCCTGAATGGTAGCCCGGCACTGGTTGATGGACCATTGACAACTTTTCGCATTCCCATCGGCCAGCTTAATAGTATTAATACGACTCCAACTTGCGGCAACTCCGCTTTAGCAGTAAGGCTACTATTTCCGGTATCCCTGGGGCAAGGGCAAGCCACAACGCAGCTACAACGAACTGCCTTGAACTCATTTGTAAGCAGGAACTCGCACCAGCAGACCCTTAGCCAGGCGAATCCAGGTGAAGCACCCGGCAGATCGCCCGCAAACACCAACTCCTATGTTGAGCTCCCTGCTTCGTCGCTGGCCTCAATGGGTAATAGTGTTAGCGCTTTGCCGGTGGGTAATAGTTTGACAGCAAAAAATATTCAGATTGGTGTGCAGGGAAGTAATCTGCTCATCAACTCTGATATCTATGACTCCTTTTTGGGCAAGATCGGTACGGCCACTACTACCGTAGCTCCTACGGCATACGGTGGGAACCTGACAGTTCACGTATTGAGTACAACGATCAGTATATTCGGTATCTTCACCTTCCCATATAACACTTACAATCAGCAGATCGAGCAAACGCTCAACTCGAAGCTGAACGGTGCGCTTGGGGGCAAGTTTTATGTTGCCCGCGCTGCCATTGGCCCCAATGCTCAATTACCCTGTGCGGCAGGCGACAGCCTGGTGTTGACAGGATCGGCCCCGCTAGGATGATAGGCTAGCAGAAGTATGACAAAAAATGGGCGCCTCACGAGGCGCCCATTTTTTGTCATACTTCCGCTAAATCTGCCTGCTTCCTATTTTGCCTATTGCTTTTTAGCAAAAGTAATTGTAGCGTCTATCATACTATTTTATGCGATAAAGAGAGGTACCTCCCTATGCCTACGCTTGAAAAAAGCATCGATAAACCTGCACCCATCAAATTAGAATATCATCCAACCATTCATGATATGCCTACCGACGAGCGGCCGCGCGAGCGGCTCAAACACTATGGCCCTCAAGCTCTCGCTAATGCAGAACTTCTGGCTATCATCCTGCGCACAGGAACGACACGCGATAATGTTGTCGAACTCGCAAGTAAACTCCTGACCAAATACGGCGGGCTAAGTGGACTCATGCGCGCCGAATTGGGAGAGCTCTGTGCAGAATACGGGCTTGGAGAGGCAAAAGCTGCGCAGTTGAAAGCCGCTTTGGAGATAGGCCGGCGCCTTGGTAGGCTACAGCCTGATGAGAAGTATCAGTTCAAGGCTCCCTGTTCGCTG
>WNGM01001621.1_pt1 | contig 18611 bp, 15 predicted proteins | sample 5400571 | NCBI WGS metagenome assembly WNGM01 (sample SAMN13153378, study PRJNA577476) | soil metagenome | isolation source: 100 cm soil or saprolite under Garry oak tree replicate 2 | place: USA:California | collected 2016-06-15 | reverse complement strand
GTGGCGCTTCGCATTCGGACCCACCCGCATCCCCGGAGCTCCCACCGTGCGCATCTACGTCACGCCGCTCGGCCACGTGGTCGAAACCCAGCCGGCCGATCTCGAAGCGCGAGTGAAGTTGCTTCATCCGAACTGACAGCATGCCGGATGCGGGTCGAAGCCGCCCGCCCCGACTTCCTCCTTAGAAGATCTTGACCCCGCTTCCGCGATCCCTGACACCGGTGTCGCGAAACCGCCCCTCGGTGCCGCAAAAACGCCCTACCACGTCGCGCCCGCGTTGGACATTATCCTGCAACGATGGCTGCACTCCACTGGGCGCGCATCAAAGCCGAAGGCTCATATCCGCTTCGCCGCGGTGCGTGGTATCGGGTCACGAAGCTAGCCAACGACGACGTGATCCTCGACGTGCATCAGCAGGCGGTCAGCGTGCCCCGGGCGGCGATCGAGTTGGTCGCGACGCCGCCCCGGCGCTGGACCGTGGTTTCGCGTCCCGCGGTGGCGCTTCGCATTCGGACCCACCCGCATCCCCGGAGCTCCCACCGTGCGCATCTACGTCACGCCGCTCGGCCACGTGGTCGAAACCCAGCCGGCCGATCTCGAAGCGCGAGTGAAGTTGCTTCATCCGAACTGACAGACTGCCGGATGCGGTTCGAATCCGCCGCCCCGACTTTCCACCTGCTGTCTGCCACGCGTAAGGCGGCGCCACTCACCGCCCGACGAGCTCGTCCACGATCCTGGTTGCGCCGTACGCCGTGCGCAGCGCCGCGAGGATCGCGCGCGCGTCCACCGAGATCGCGCGCGCCCGGTCGTCCGTATAGATGAAGTCCCCGGGCAGGGACTCGATGTTGCCGTCGAAGATCAACCCCACGAGCTCGAGGTTCCGGTTCACTAGGGGCGACCCCGAGTTGCCCCCGATGATGTCGTTCGTCGAGACGAGATCGAGCGGCGTGGCCAGGTCGAGCCCGGCTGGTGGGCGCTGCCAGCGGCGCGGCAGGCTCCACGGCGCCTGCCCGCCCGCCGCCGCGTATCGGTCGTACATGCCGTAGAAGGTCGTGAACGGCACCGCCCGCGTGCCGTTGTACGGGTAGCCGCGCACCACGCCGTCGGCGAGCCGCAGCGTGAACGTGGCGTCGGGCGGGAGCGTCTTGCCGTACACGTCGAACCGGACCCGTGCGAGCCGCGCGGCGAGGTTGTCGGCGCGCGCCGACAGGCGCGCCGCCTCCTGGCGCAGCGGTACCACCACCCGGCTGGCCCGGCGCGCGAGCAGGAACGCGGCGTCGCCCGAGGCCGCGAGGTCGCCCTGGAACAAGGCGGGCACGCGCGCCGAGTCGCTTAGCGCGGTGTGCGACAAGAGGTCGGCCGCCGCCTGGTCGGCCGTCCGGCCCGCGAACAGTGCCGCGGCGAGCGTGTCCCGCTCGCCCAGCCCGCGCTTCAGGTCCTGGAACTGCGCGGCGGCGAGCAGCCGCTCGAGCGCGGCGGGCCTGTTGGCGATCGCCGCCGCGCGCTCGGCGATCTCCTTGAGGCGCTCCAGCGGGGCCCTCGCCGCCCTGGCGTCCGCGTACTGGACCGCGAGCGAGGCCCGCGCCAGTGTGCTCGAGCCGAACGAGGAGCTCGAGAGGAAGGCGTAGATCCGCCCGCCGATTCGCGTGAGGCCCGCCTCGACCGCCGCGATCGAGTCGAACAACGCAGCCTGCGCCGCGATGGGCGGCCGGCGCGCGATCTCCGCGCGGAACGCGGCCTCGCCCAGCCGGCGGCGGCCCAGCAGCACGGGGTCGCGCAGTCCCGCGAGCTGGCCCTCGTAGGCCTTGACCGAATTGGCGTAGCCGAAGATGTCGGTCGCGACCCGCCGCGCCGCCGCCTCGGCGGGCGCCGCGCGACTGAATGCCTCCAGCGCTGCGATGCGGCTCTTCAGGATGTCGAGCGTCGCCGGGACCTGCACGTCGCGCGTGTACTCGAGCTGCGCCACGGTCTCGAGTCGGCTGGTCGAGCCCGGGTTGCCCACCACGAAGACGGCATCGCCGTCGCTCGTCCCCGCGCGGCTCCAGCGGAAATAGCTCGGGGTCTCGAGCGGCTTGCCCGACGCGTCGTACACGCGGTACACCGAGAAGTCGAGGTCGTAGCGCGGATAGGTGAAGTTGTCGTCGTCCCCGCCGAAGAACCCCATCCCGAGCTCGGGGACCAGGACGAGTCGCACGTCGCCGTAGCGCCGGTAGGTGTAGGCGAAGTATTGCGCGCCTTCGTACAGGGACACGATCTGCACGCTAATGGTCGAGTCCCGCGCGGCGGCCGTGAGTCGCTCGCCGAGCGCGTCGATCGCCTGGTCGCGGGCGCGGGCCAGCGCCTCGTCGCCCGTCACGCCGCGGAGCGCGCTGTCCATCCGGGCCGTGACGTCCGCGACCGAGAGGAGTTGCTCGACGAACAGCCCGGGCACGCGGCGCTCGTCGGCGGCGGTCGGGGCGTAAAACCCCGTGGAATCGAAGTTCTCGCCCGGCCGCATCACGCCGCCCGTGTTCTCGCGCGAGCAGTGGTGGTTCGTCAGGACGAGCCCGTGCGGGGAGACGAACGAGGCCGAGCAGTAGGTCGCGAAGCGGAGCGCGCCGAGCCGGGCGCGCGCCAGCCAGGCCGAGTCGGGCCGGAAGCCGTAGGCCTCCTGGAAGTAGTCGAGCGGCGGGTTCTCGAAGGTCCACATCTTCCCGGCGTCGAAGCGCCCGGGGCGCATCGCGGCGGAGTCGAGGACGACGACGCTGGGCGCGGGCGCGGTGGCGGCGACCCGTACGCCGGGGGCGCAGGCGGCGAAGCCTGCGGATGCCACGGCCGCGAGCACGAACGGGAATCGCATAAGAGACAACCTTGGCCCGCTACCGGTGGCAGGCGCAAGGGCCTGCGGGGCTTGCCTTCGCCTACCCCGTTTCGTATAGAGAAGGTGATGCCTCAACCACATGCCAAGGAGGACCCCATATGCCCGAGCTTTGTCTGCCCGATGTCTCCCGGAACCCCGTTCTCGAGCGCCAGCTCGTCAACCGCCTCAAGCGGATCGAGGGCCACGTGCGCGGCGTGCAGCGGCTCATCGCCGAGCACCAGGCTTGCGAGGACATCCTGATCCAGCTCGGCGCCGTCAAGCAGGCGATCAACGCCGCGACCCTGCAGCTGCTGGAAGGTCACGTCGAGAGCTGCATCGCCGATTCGGTCGAGAGGGGACAGGGCGCGAAGGCCCTTGCGAGCCTGAAGGGCACGGTCGCCTCGATGCTGCGTCAGGTGGGATGACGGCGTAGCGGGGGAGGGGAGGGGTTCGGCCGCCTCGGACTACTCCCCGTAGGGGATCCAGATGTTCTTCACCTGCGTGGCCTCACGCAGGAACTCCCGGCCCTCGCCCTGGTGGGGGTCCAGCCAGTCGCGCGCGTGCCATTCCGCCCACGTGCGCTTCATGTTCCCGGCCGACGCGCGCTCGACCTCCGCGGCCGCGACCTGATTCCCGAAGTACCACATCGCGTCAACGTCGAGATGGTCCGCCAGCACCTTGGAGAGCTCGTCCTTTGATCCGGTGACGATGTTGATCACGCCGGCCGGGACATCCGAGGTCTCGAGCACGCTGTACAGCTCCGTCGCCGCGAGCGGGTGGATTTCCGACGGGATCGCCACCACGGTGTTCCCCACCGCGACGGCCGGCGCCACGAGCGAGATGAACCCGAGCAGCGGCAAGTCCTCCGGCGCCGCGATGCCGACCACCCCGATCGGCTCGTTCATCGCAAGCGTGACGCCGCGAATCGTGGTCGGGTGGACCTGGCCGTCGTACTTGTCCGCCCAGGAGGCGTAAGTGAAGAGCCGCGAGACCGCCGCGTCCACTTCGGCCCGGGCCCGCTCCAGCCCGCAGCCCGTCATCGCGTCGATGCGCGCGGTGAACTCGTCCGTGCGGGTGGCGAGGTTCTCCGCGATGTAATAGAGGATCTGCCCGCGCGTGTGCCCGGTCGTGTGCGCCCAGCCCTCCGCCGCGCGCGCCGCCTCCACCGCGTTCCGAACGTCCTTGCGGTTCCCCTCGCCCACCTCGGCGAGCCGCCGCCCGTCCGGCGCCACGATCGCGCGGGGATAGGGCGCGTCGGGGCGCGCCTGCTTCCCGCCGATGAACATTTTGTAGGTGCGATCAATCGGGGGAAGGGGAACGGGGGACGAGGGACGGGTTCTGCGGGACGCGCCCTTCGCGACGCTCCTCTTCGACCCGTCCCCCGTCCCCCGCCCCTCGTCCCATTGAAGTTTCAGATACTCCCACATCCCCTCCCGCCCGCCCTCCCGCCCGAACCCCGATTCGCGATACCCACCGAACCCGCTCGCGGCGTCGAACACGTTCGTGCAGTTGATCCACACCACCCCGGCTTTGATCTTCGGCGCCACGTCGAGCGCCAGGTTGATGTTCTCCGTCCACACGCTGGCGGCGAGGCCGTACGGCGTGTTGTTCGCCAGCTCGACCGCTTCCTTGGGCGTGCGGAAGCTCATCGCGACGAGGACCGGGCCGAAGATCTCGACCTGCGCGATCGTCGCCGCGGGGGAGACGTCGGTGAACAGGGTGGGCGGATAGAAGTAGCCCTCGGTGGGGCACGCCCACGACGGCTGCCACATCGTGGCGCCCTCTTCCACGCCCTTGCTCACGAGGCCGCGGATGCGCTCGAGCTGCACCGGCGCCACGATCGCGCCCATGTCGATCGCCTTGTCGAGCGGCGGGCCTACCCGGAGCTTCTCCATCCGCGCCCGCAGCTTCGCCACCAGCCGCTCGGCGACCCCCTCATGCACGAGCAGCCGCGAGCCGGCGCAGCAGACCTGCCCCTGGTTGAACCAGATCGCGTCCACCACACCCTCGACCACGCTGTCGAGATCGGCGTCGTCGAACACGATGAACGGGCTCTTCCCCCCGAGCTCGAGCGAGAGCTTCTTGCCGGAGCCCGCGGTCGCCTTGCGAATGACGCGGCCCACCTCGGTCGAGCCCGTGAACGCGATCTTGTCCACGTCCGCCTGGTCGACGAGCAGCGCGCCGGTGCGACCGTCGCCGGTGATCACGTTCAGCACGCCGGGCGGCAGCCCCGCTTCCGCCACGATCTCGGCGAACGCGAGCGCCGTGAGCGGCGTGAACTCGGCGGGCTTCAAGACGACGGTGTTTCCGGCGGCGAGCGCCGGGGCGACCTTCCAGGCCACCATGAGCAGCGGGAAGTTCCACGGGATGATCTGCCCGACGACACCCACGGGCGTCGCGCCCGCGAACTCGCTCTCCCGCAGCTGCGCCCACCCCGCGTGGTGGTAGAAGTGGCGGGCGACGAGCGGGATGTCGAGGTCGCGGGTCTCGCGGATCGACTTGCCGTTGTCCATGCTCTCGAGCACGGCGAGGAGCCGGGCGTGCCGCTGCACCTCGCGGGCGAGCGCGTACAGGTAGCGGGCCCGCGCGTGCCCGGGGAGGCCGGACCAGCCGGGGAAGGCGGCGCGGGCCGCGGCCACCGCGGCGTCCACGTCCGCTTTGCCCGCCTGCGGCACGCGCGCGATGCGCTGCGTGGTCGCGGGGTTGATCACGTCGAACCACTCGCCGCTGGCTGGCTTCACCCAGCTGCCGCCCACGAACAGCCCGAACTCGCCCCCCCCCCCGACCCCGCCCTCGCCACCGTGCTTCGCGAGCCACTCCCGGGCCTGCTTGTCCGACTCGGGCGCCGGCCCGTACGCCATCGTCTGGAAGATCTCGGAAACGGTCGTCATACCATGGGATGGCGGTGCACGGCCGAGTAGCGACCGGTGACGAAGTGCTCGAGCTGGCGCTCGATGTCGGTGAGCAGGGCGCTCGCCCCCAGCCGGAACCGTGCGGCGCGGAGCCACTCGTCGCCCAGCTCTTCCTTCATGAGGATGAGCCACTCCAGCGCCCCCTTGGCGCTGCGGATCCCACCCGCCGGCTTGAATCCGACGGCGTGGCCCGTCTCCTCGAGGTACTCCCGGATCTGGCGCGTCATCACGACGCCGACGGGCAGGGTGGCGTTCACGGCTTCCTTGCCGGTGGATGTCTTGATGAAGTCGGCGCCCGCCATCATGGCGGTGCGGCTCGCGCGCGCCACGTTCGTGAGGGTGGCGAGGTCGCCCGTGCCGAGGATCACCTTCAGGTGCGCGTCGCCGCACGCCTCGCGGAACGCCTTCACCTCGCGGTACAGCGCCTCCCAGTCGCCCGCGAGGGCGTGCGCGCGGGTGATTACGACGTCGATCTCCTGCGCGCCCGCTTCAACCGACGCCCGGATCTCCTCGAGCCGCTGCGGGAATGGATTGAGGCCGGCGGGGAAGCCCGTGGAGACGGCGGCGACAGGGATACCGGAGCCCGCGAGCGCGGTGAGGGCCGTCGGCACGTAGCGGTGATAGACGCACACCGCACCGACGACGATGCCGAGCTCGGTCGCGCCCAGCGCCGCGATTAGGTCCTGGCGCACGGGGTGTTGGGCCTTGGCGCAGAGCCGCAGCACGTTGCTCGGGGTGTCGTCGCCCTGGAGCGTCGTGAGGTCGACGCAGGTGACGGCGCGGAGCAGCCAGGCGGCCTGCCATTCCTTTTTGACGGTGCGCCGGGTGGGGATGGTGGCGGCGCGCCGCTCCACCGCCGAGCGGTTCACTCGCACCGCGCGGACCCAGTCGAGGTCGAGCGGGACGCCCGGGTTGCGCCCGGGCTGGGCCGACACGCGGAGCGCCCGCTCGTACTTCTGTTTGGTTTCCATCGCCCGGCTTCCAATCTAAGAGATTGGCGCCGGGGCGCAGCCGGGATCAGTTCGGCGGCTTCTCTTTCGCACTGTCGCGCTCCGCCTTGCGCTCCTTCGCGGGTTGCCGCTCCGCCGCCGGCCGACGTTCGGGCTGAGGTCGCTCCGGCTCGGCGCGAGCGGGAGGCGGCCCTGGGGCGGGCCGCTCCGTCGGCGCAGGCCGCTCCGCCGGAGCAGGCCGCTCCGGTGCGCTGGGTTGCCGCGCGGGTGCCGCGCTGGGAGCGGGGCGCTCCTTTCGGCCGGGGCGCTCGCTGGGAGCGCCGGTGGGCGCAGGCCGCTCAGCGGGTGCGGGTCGCTCAGCTCGCCCCGGGCGCTCAGCGGGAGCAGCCCCAGGTGTGGGCCGCTCGCCGGGTGCGGCCGCCGGCGCCGGTCGTTCAGCGCGTACCGGTCGCTCCGCGGGGGCGGGAGGTGGGGGTCGCTCCGCGTCGCGTGCCGCCGGAGGACGCTTCTCGGGCCGGGGCGCGGCGGCGCTCGCCGGCACCGGGCGTGACGCCGGCAGGCCCTCGCGCGCCGGGCGCAGCGCTGGTGCGGGGCGGGCGCTGGTTGCTGGGACGGCAGGTCGCACCAGCGGGGCTGCGCGGGTCCCGGGCGTGCGGGCGCGCAGCGACGCCAGCGCCGAGTCGTCGAGCGGCCGGCCGGGGTGCGCCCGCAGCGCCTGCTCGCGCGCGGTGAACGGCACGAGCGGCGGCGGTGGTGTCGTGCGGACGACGACTGCGCGCCTCGTCACGGCCTCGGGAGGGCGCCGGACGGCGACGATGGCGGGCTGCCCCAGGACGCTCTGCCGATTGGGCGTGACCCGTGCGCCGCCGCCGACCACCGCTGCTTCGTCGAGCCGCTCGCGTGGCACCACGATCACGCTCCGGCCGACCGGTCGCGATTCGACGAACGTCTGCTGCGTCACGACCGTCACTGCGCCGGGTGCGTTGCGATTCCGGTAGTTGATGTTGGTCACGTTCACGTTCGTCACATTGATGTTTGTGACGTTCACGTTCGTCACGTTCACGTTGCGGATGTACGTGTTGCTGACACGATACCCGGGCACATAAGGCTCTTCCGGCCCGAGCGGGAACCACGCCACGCCGCCCCCGCCGCCGAGTCCGATGGCGACGCTCCAGTTCCGCCCGCCCACGAACGCCACGAGCGCTGGGGCGTACACCGGGCGTGCGCCTACGCGGCCCGGCACCCATCCCCACCCGCCGTCCACGTACACCCAGCGCCCGTAATGAAACGGCGCGAACCCCCACGGCGCGTCGTCAATCCACGTCCATCCCCACGGATCGACCCACGCCCAGTGCCCGTAGCGGTACGGCGCCCAGCCGGCGATCATGCTGCGCGGCACCCACACCGCGCCGTACGGTCCCGTGTCGCGCCACTCACCGTAGTCGTCCAAGTCCTCGTAGCCGATCACGTCACGTGACACGTAGCGCGCCGAGCGGGCCTCGTCCCACCGGCGGTCGCGGGCGACGCACCAGTCTTCCCACGCGTCGGGCCGCAGCGCGGCGTGGATGTCGTAGCTCGGTGCATCGGTGCCGATCACGACCGCGGCGTCGTCGGCGTGCACGGAGAACGCCGAGCCGTTCGCCGTGACCTCGGCCTCGCCGTGACGCACGCTGACGGTTGTGGTGTCGCCGCTCGAGTCCACATCCACGCGGTAGGAGCCCGGGCGGAGCAGGGAGACCGCCCCATTGGGCGTGTCGATCTCGAATGATTCGTCGTCGCCGAGGTGGTGCAGCCGCACTACGAGCGCCCCCTGGGATAACCGGACCTGCGTCGTGCGGTCGTCGAGCGCCAGGAACCCGAAGGCGCTTTGGGACGCGAGTCGGATCGCGCTCGAGCCGATGGTGATCTCGGCGCGCGCGTCCGCGTCGGTCCAGAGGTGATCGCCGGTCGTGAGCGGATAGTTGATAGTCGCCGTCGCCCACTCGTCGACGCTGCCCGGACGGAATGACACCGAGCCGGAGAGGAAGCTCAACCGCCCGACCCGGCTCGGCGGATCCTGATCGGAGAGGTCCGCGAGGTGCAGAGTGGGGACGAGCGCGAGCACGAGCGTTGGCATGACGAGTCGGGCGGTACGCATGCGCGATCTCCTTAATGGGCATGGGCGGCCGGGGGCGCGCCGTCCAAAGGATAAGGCCTCGCCGACCGGACACCAACTCGCGGTTCCTGTTGGAGACGGAGCCCGGTTACTAGATTGCCAAGCGCACCCGGCGCCCGTAGCTCAGGTGGATAGAGCAGCAGCCTTCTAAACGCACACGGCCGGCGGTGGTCGACGCCGGCCGTTGTGTTTTCAACGAGTTAGGCGTGGGCGTCGCCGGCCAGCCACGGCCAACGACGCCGGCGTTGGCACTGTTTGCGGCACTGTTCGCGCTACGGCAATGGCACCGAAACAGCCTTGAGCTCCTCGCCCTTTGCGACTGTGACGTCGGCGACGGCGCGGCCATCCTTCAACGACGGTGTGACGCTGACTGCGCGGAAGCCAGCGTTGCCTCGCAGGGCCTGCTCCACCGCTGCCCGAAGGGACGCCTTCGCCTTGGCCATCGCCGCGCTCTGGCTCTGCGCAGCGGTGAGATCTTCGCTTTCGGTGATCGGCTCGGCCTTGACGACCTTACCGCTGTTGTAGTCGACAATCACCTCGAAGAACTTGCCGCCCTTCACCGTATAGACGGAGAGCTGCAGCTTGCCTTCCTCGATCTCGAATTTGGCGGAAATCGGCTGCCCCTGACTGGCGCTCGCCGCCAGACCGCGCTCGAGCGACACCCGAGCGCTCATAACGGCCTTTGCCACGGCAGCCTGGTTGCCTTCTTCTTCTTCTTCCTGGGCCGCGAGTGTGCTCGCCGAGCACACTGCTGCCGCGGCCAGGACCGGGACAAGCCATGCCTTCCTCGTCATGTTCATGTGATGCTCCCGATCTCGGTGTCGTGAATTGATCCTCTAGCCAGCTTTCTTGATGTTCATCTTGTCCAACGCGGCGCGGAGTCCGTGCGCCAGCTTGAGCGCGTCGTCGTTCGCCCAGTAATGCATGAAGAAGAGGTGCGGGCTGTCGGTCAGCATATGGCTGTGGAGGGCCGTGATGGCGATGCCGTTGTCGCGCAGCGCCTGGATCACGGGGTTGACCTCACTCCCGATCAAGACGAAATCCCCGGTGATCGCCGCCTTGCCCCCACCCGTCGGCTGGAAGTTGATCCCCGTCGCCAGGCCCATGGACGGAGGGACGTCGATCCCGTCCGCGGTGATCTTCTCCGCCCGCGGCACGCCCACCTGGAACACGCCACCGTTGACCTTCCCGTGATACCCGAGGATTTGCCCGATCTGCGCGGTGTCGACGCCGAAGCCTCCGGCAGATACCGCCGAGGAGGAGGCGCCGAGCGGTATCTTGGTGAGGGCCAGCGCAGCGTGGATTGCCGCCGCGAGTCTCGCCGGCGCGCCGTGCCCGCCGATGTGCATGTACATGACCCGCGGGGACTCGTGCAGGACGTGGTTATGCAACGCGGTCTCTTCGATCCCACCGTCCTGGAGCGTGCCGAGGACGGGGCCGACCTCGCTCTCGAGCAGCACGAGGTCGCCCATCAGCATCGCCGCGGTGTCGCTCACCTGCTTGAACGCGACCCAGGAGCCAAGCGCCAGGGCGGGCTTCACCGCCACACTGCCGATGGTGACGTGGAGGTCACTGCGCGGCATCCCGACCTTGTAGGCCCCGTCCGGCTGGAGCGCCCCGGACTTTCTGAGCCCCGCGTCCACCTGTTTCCAGTCGATGGGCGCGAGCGGCTGTTGCGCCTGCTGGCGTGCGGGCATGATCAGCAGCAGCGCGGCGAGCGCCGAGATTCGTTGACCCATATCTCCTCCACTGAGGTGATCCCGATCCACAGAAGTCTTGCTCGGAAAATTCTCGCATGATACACTTGTGATAGTCAAGGGATTCGTTTGGGAGGCGACGCCGACATGCCGCAGTCCGCTGCGAACCGCTGGGTCTTGCTCATCCACCAGATCCCGCCCAAGCCCGACTACTTCCGGGTGAAGGTGGGGCGCAGGTTGCAACGTCTCGGCGCGGTCGCGATCAAGAACTCGGTCTACGTGCTCCCCCGGTCGGACGAGACGGTCGAAGACTTCCAATGGCAGATGCGGGAGATCGTGGCCGGCGGCGGGGAGGCCTCGGTGTGCGAGGCCAACTTCGTGGATGGCCTCACCGACACCGAGATCGAGGCGCTGTTTCGCACCGCCCGGGATGCGGACTACCGCGAGATCGCCGCGGACGCGCAACGCCTCCTGAAGGCGTTGCCGGGAGGCGGGCGACGCGCGCGGACCGACGGCCGCGGGCAGATCACAGCCGACGTCCGCCGGCTGAAACGGCGCCTCGCAGACATCGTCGCCATCGACTTCTTCGGGGCCCCGCGCCGCCGGCCGGCCCACGAGGAGCTCGCACGGCTCGAGGCGCGGCTGCGCCCGCGGGAGACTCAAGTCCCACCACCAGCTCATCCCGCCCAGGCGCCCAGCGGCGCGACGTGGGTAACCCGGCAGGGGGTCTACATCGATCGCATCGCGAGCGCGTGGCTGATTCGCCGGTTCATCGACTCGAAGGCGCAGTTCAAGTTCGTCGCCGCCGAGGGGTACCGGCCGCGGCCGGGCGAGCTCCGGTTCGACATGTTCGAGGCCGAGTACACTCACGAGGGGGACGCCTGCACCTTCGAGACGCTCGTTACGCGCTTCGGCCTCGGCGATCGTGCGCTCCGCGTTATCGCGGAGATCGTGCACGACATCGACTGCAAGGAAGCGAAGTTCGGGCGGCCCGAGGCCTCCGGGATCGAACGACTGATCGCCGGCATCGCGAAGCAGCACGCGGAGGACACCGCGCGACTCGCGCACGGTGCCGCGCTCTTCCACCCGCTGTACGCGGCGCTGGCGGCCACCGCGGCCGAGACGGGTCGACCGCGGCCCGCAAAACGCGGCGCAGCGCTCACGACCAAGAGGTCGTCGCGACGGTGACCACGGGCCTCGGCAATGGGATGGGCGCGGGGAACACCCCGCCGACCGCCGTCGAGCGATCGAGCCTGCGGGCGTTTCTCCTCTACTTCCTGCGGCTCGGCACACTGGGGTTCGGCGGGCCGATTGCGCTCGCCGGACACATGCAACAGGACCTGGTGGAGCAGCGCGGCTGGATCAACGCGCAGGAGTACAAGGAGGGCCTCGCCTTTGCGCAGCTCGCCCCGGGCCCGCTCGCGGCACAGCTCGCGATCTACCTCGGCTGGGTGCGTGGCCAGGTGCTCGGCGCGACGTTGGTAGGGATCGCGTTCGTGGCGCCCTCGTTTCTCATGGTGCTCGTTTTATCCGAGCTGTACGTCCGCTTCGGCGGACTGCCATGGATGCAAGGGTTGTTCTACGGGATCGGCGCCGCGGTCATTGCCATCATCGCCCGCAGCGTGCTGAAACTTGTGCGGATGACGTTGGGCCGAGATCAACTACTCTGGATTCTCTTCGCGGTGAGCGCGTTGGTGACCGCCTGGACCGAGTCCGAGATCATCTGGGTCTTCCTGGTGTGCGGGTTCGTGCCGATGTTGCTCCGCGGACGGCAGCGAGCTCCGGCCACACGCGCTCTCGCGTTCCTGCCAGCCGCTCCGGGGCTCGCCATCGGTCTCGCCGGCCCGGCGTCGGTGGGCGTGCTGTGGAAGATCTGGGCGTATTTCGCCGGCGCCAGCCTGTTTGTATTCGGGAGCGGGCTCGCGATCGTGCCGTTCCTGTACGGCGGTGTGGTGCAACAGTTCCACTGGCTCACCGAGCGACAGTTCATCGACGCCGTGGCCGTGTCGATGATCACGCCGGGGCCCGTGGTGATCACGGTGGCGTTCATCGGCTACCTCGTCGCGGGACTCGCCGGCGCGACCCTCGCCGCGATCGGGGTTTTCTTGCCCGTCTATCTCATAACGGTTCTTTTAGCTCGGCGCTTCCATCGGGTGGCGAAGAATCAACAGGTGAAGGCGTTTGTGGACGGGGTCACGGCCGCGGCGACCGGGGCGATCGCCGGGGCCGCCGTGATCCTCGGGCGGCGGGCGCTCATGGACGTGCCGACGATCCTCATCGCGCTCGTGACCTTGGCGCTCCTCTTGGCCCCCAGGAAGATCCCGGAGCCGGTGCTCATCCTCGCAGCGGGGGTCATCGGGTTGGTGCTGCAGGGCGCCGTTCCGGCCGCTGGGTGACTTGGAGGTGGACCCGTGCAGTGGGTGACGCGACGACAAATCCGCGTGAATCGCACGGCGACCGCCTGGCTGATCCGGCGTTTCATCGATCCGGGCGCCACCTTCACCTTCGTCGAACCGGGCAAAGTGGCCGAGGTTGAGCGCCGGACTGGCGCCATCGGCTTCGACGCTCCAGGCGCCCGATATCCGCACAAGGACGACCGAGACCGCTGCTCGTTCGAAGCGCTAGTGCAGGAACACCGTCCCGACGACTCCGCGCTGCGCGCGCTCGCGCGCATTGTGCACAGCGCCGACTTCAAAGAAGGACTCACCGCCATCCCGGAGGCGGCAGGCCTCTTGGCTATCTCCCAAGGATTCCCGCTGGTGGCGCGCGACGACCTCGACACCGTCGAGCGGGCGTCGTTTCTCTACGACGCGCTGTACGCGTTCCTGCAGTCGCACCGGCCATGGTCAAGCTGGTCCACCGAGTAGTACCGTAGACGCCATGCGGCCAACCGTTGGAGGGACAAATGGAAAAGAGACATCGATTCCGTGCGCCTGTGTTTGCCGCGATAGCCGTGAGTGGCGCCTTGGGTATGGTGTGGCGGCCGGCCGCAACTCCACCCACGACGCTGACTCAGCAAACGGCGGGGCGCGTCGTGTGGCGCTTCGATTCGCTGCCGGTGGGTGGGCCACCAGCCGGTTTCTCGTTCGGCCGCACGGGATCGGGTCGGCCCGGTCGATGGGTGGTTCGCGCCGTGTCGGACGCGCCCAGCGGCTCGAACGTGCTCGCGCAGGAGGATAGCGACCGCGCGGACTACCGGTTCCCCGTAGCGGTCGCGGACACTCCGAGGTTCAGCGACGTGAGCGTCGCGGTGCGTTGCAAGCCGCTGGGGGGGCGCGTCGACCGCGCATGCGGGATCGTGTGGCGGTACCGCGACGAGAACAACTATTACCTCGCCCGGGCGAACGCGCTCGAGGACAACGTCCGGTTCTACTACGTCCAAAACGGGCGGCGCATCCAGCTGAACGGGTGGAACGGGAAGGTGACCTCCGGAACCTGGCACGAGCTGCGCGCCGACATGCGCGGCGATCATGTCGACGTGTACTACGACGGCCGGAAGGTGATCGACGGACACGACGCGCGGTTTACCGGACCGGGCAACGTTGGCGTGTGGACGAAAGCCGATTCCCACACCCTGTTCGACGATCTCACCGCTATCCCTCTCGTGCCATGATCCTGCGCGCACTCAATACCCTGACGATCGCTCTTGGCGTCCTGCCAGCGGTCGTGTCATTCCCTGTCGCGAGCACCCACGTCCAGGGGCCACGCTGCGTCGCCACGCCGAATTCCCTAACGCCGGGCGGCTGGAACGGGGCGACCACGGCATCGCCCGACACGCCGCGCGGCCGACTGCGACTGGTTCAAGACATTCCACTGCCCGGGCCTGCGAACCGCTTCGACTACCAGAGTGTCGATCCGTCGGCGCGGCGCCTGTTCATCAGTCACATGAACGCCGGACGTCTGGTGGTCTTCGATCTGGAGTCCTCGAAGGTGGTCGGAGAGGTCACGGGAGTCGATCGGGTGACAGGCGTCTGGGCGGTGCCCGCGCATCACATGGTCTACGTGTCCGCGGCAGGCAGGCACGAGGTCGTGGGCATCGATGATCGGACGCTGGCGATCAGCGCCCGCGTCGACGGCATCCAATTCCCCGACGGCATCGCGTACGCGCCGGTTGAGCACAAGGTGTTCGTCTCGGACGAGTCCGGGGGGACAGACGTCGTGATTGACGCAAGGACGAACACCAAGCGCTCGACGATCGAGCTCGGAGGTGAAGTGGGGAACACTCACTACGACTCCGTGTCCCACTGCGTGTTGGTTGCGGTCCAGACGCGGAATCAGCTCGTCGCCATCGACCCGGCGACCGAGGGCGTCGTCGCCCGCTACGATCTGCCCGGGGCCGATCACCCGCATGGCTTCACGCTCGACGAGATGGGTCGACTCGCGTTCATCTCCTGCGAGGGGAACGCGAAGCTGCTTGTCGTTGACCTGCGCACCATGAAGGTGCTTTCGACGCATAAGGTGGGCGACGGTCCCGACGTCCTCGCGTGGGACGCCGGGTGGCGCCGGCTGTACGTTGCGTCGGAGTCCGGGGTCGTCAGCACATTCGTGGTAGACGGCACGATGCTGCGTCCAGCAGGAGAGGTTCACGCTCCTCATGCTCATTCTGTTGCGGTCGATCCACGGACGCACCAGGTGTATCTCCCACTCGAGAACGTGGCCGGCCGGCCGCTCCTTCGGGTCATGGTCCCCGGTGAGTGAGAGCTCGGCGGTGCGGCATCGCGCGAAGGTGGTGGAGTATCGTGTGGAGCAGCACAAGAAAGTCTTGAAGGAGCAGCTCGCGGCCCTGCGCGTCGGGGCAGGGAAGCATTAAGGGTTGGCACTGTTTGGGGCACTTTTTGGAAGCGCAATGAAGCACTGCGCCGTAAGTTGTTGCAGCACAATCGCGCGCCCGTAGCTCAGGTGGATAGAGCAGCAGCCTTCTAAGCTGTTGGTCGGAGGTTCGAATCCTCCCGGGCGCATCGCTACATTCCCCGTATGCTGCACCATGTGCGTGGCCACCTTGCTCTCCGGGCGATCGCCCTCGTGACGGCCGTCTCTCTCACGACGACGAGCGGCGGACTCCCCATGTGCCTCAGCGCCGTGGCGCAAGCGGTCGCCCATTGCGCCATGCATCACGACGGGCACCGTCTGGGCGGGCACGTGGTCGCGTCTCCCTCGCTGCAGCTCGTTGCTGCGAACGGCTCCCAGTCGTGCCATCCCGATGCGGACGGCCTCGGCTGCTCTGGCGCTAGCGTCTGCCCGGCGGTCGGTCCCGCCGTCCCCGCGGGAGCCGACCTCCCCATGGCCGTGCGCAGCGTGTCGCGTGCGGCGGCGCCCGCGTTCGCGGCTTTCCTCCTCTCCTACCTCGCCCCACCGCTCGCTCCACCTCCTCAAGCCTGAGTCGCATCCCTAGGTGACGTGCGCTCGCGCTGCGCGCGGCGCCTGTCATCGGCTTTGGCTTGGGGAGGGATCGAGATGCGAACGAACTTTCGCGGCCGCATGGCCGCTACGCTGGCTTGGGTCTTCGCCCTAGGGGCGCCGCTGCACGCACAGATGGACATGCAGCACGACATGCACATGGCCGAGGGGCCGTTGGGGATTCCGGAGACGCGGATGGGCTCGGGGACCTCGTGGCTTCCGGATGCGGCTCCCATGCACGCGGCCCATTTCCGGCTCGGCGCGTGGACGGTCATGCTGCACGGTAGGGCCGTTGTGCAATACGACCACCAGGCCGGCCTACGCGGCGACAGCCGCGTGAGTCTGATCGACTGGGCGATGCTCGCCGCGAGCCGTACGGTCGCCGGCGGCTCTCTCTCCCTCCGCGGCATGATCAGCTCGGATCCCTGGGGCGTCGGCTCGCGGGGATACCCGCTGCTCCTCCAGACGGGGGAATCGGACCGCGGCGTCCCGCTGCACGATCACCAGCACCCGCACGATCTGTTCATGGAGCTCGCGGCGCTGTACCAGCGGGCCGTGGCGCGCAACCTCGCCTTCTCCCTGTACGCGGCCCCGGTGGGCGAGCCCGCGGTAGGGCCGGCCGCCTTCCCGCATCGGCCGTCCGCCGCGGACGACCCGCTCGCGCCGCTTGCCCACCATTGGCAGGACGGCACCCACATCACCTTCGGCGTGCTCACGGCGGGCGTGTTCACCCGCACCACGAAGCTCGAGGCCTCGATCTTCAATGGGCGCGAGCCGGATGAAGACCGCACCAATTTCGATTACGCCGGACGCGCACTCGATTCCTACAGCGCGCGCCTCTCGGTGAACCCCGGGGCGCACTGGAGCGTGTCGGCGTGGTACACCTATCTCAAGAGTCCTGAAACGCCGCACCCGGAGGAATCGCTCCATCGACTCGGCGCCGCGGCGCTCATGGCGCAGCCCATCGGACGGCGGGGCCGCTGGGCGATGGCGCTCATTTACGGCGCCAACGCGCGGATCGGGACCGGCCACCTTGCGAACAGCGTCGTGGTAGAGACGAACTTCGATCTCGACCGGATGAATGCGGTGTTCGGCCGAGTCGAGTACGTGCGGAAGACTGCGGAAGACCTGGTCGTCTTATCCGTGCCGCCCACGACCGAGTACGACGTGGGGGCGCTCGCGCTGGGCTATCGTCGCTCGCTCACCACCGTGCGGGGCGTCACGGCGGGAGTTGGGGTGCGGGGTGCGATGAACTTCGTCCCGAGCGCGCTCGAGGAGGTGTACGGCTCCCGAGCGCCCCTCGGGTTTACCGTCTATTTCACTCTGCGGCCCGCGGGCCTCTAGCTCACTGCTGCTCGAGCTGGTCGATTGCGAACCGCAGCCGGAACATCGCGGCGTCGAGGTCGCGCCGCAGCTCGTCGTCGAGGGCGCCGGACTCCGCGACGTGCGCCACGAGCTGGAGCGCGTTGCGGATGTGCTCGGCCGCCGTTTCCTCGGTGCGTCGCTCGGTGCCGCTGCGGCGCCCGGCTTCCCCGCGACGCTCGCGGCTTCGACGGCGCTCGCCTCCGGCGCGCCGCTCGGTCTTCACCAAGGTGAGCGTCTTCCGGCGCTCGCCCGAGCGCCGCTCGACCCCGCTCCGCCGATCGGAGGGTATGCGCCGGTCGGCGAGCAGGCGCTGCTCGCTGGAGAGGCGGGGCATGCCCCAATCTGCCTCGCGGCGGGCATTCCTGCCACCAGCCCCCGGGGGCAGATTTGGCCCGTGACCCGATTGCTCGCATTCACGATCCTCCCCGGGCTGCCGCTCGGAGTTGTCGCCCAGTCCCCCCACGCCGCGAACCCCGAACGGCCCAGCGTGGCGACCCACGCCTACGCGGTGGCCCCGGGCTATGCGGAGCTGGAGCAAGGGGTGCGGGCCCAGGGGCTCGGGAACCTCCGCGACCAGACGAGCTGGGAGTTTAATCTCAAAATCGGCGTGGCGCGCGCGCTGCAACTCGGCCTATTCGGCACGGGTTACAACCGGACCGGACAGGGGAACGGGGTAGGGGACGTGGGTGTGGCGCTCAAGCTACGCCGGGATCTCTCTTCCACACACGCCGTGGCGCTCGTGCCGGCCGTGACGCTCCCCACCGGCGACGGGTCGCTCGGGCTGGGCGCGGGCCGGGTGTTGGGGAGCCTCCTTGCCGTGTGGAGCTTCGAGCTGGGGGGCTTGCTCCACGCCGATCTCAACGCCGGCCCGGTGGGCATCGGAGCCGGGCGGCCGCAGGCGTTGGGGACGGCGAGTTTCGGCCGGGCCCTGGGGAGCTGGGGGGTGGCCGCTGAGATCTACGGCTACACGAGCGGCAGCGCGGGAGCGGGGCAGGGCGGGCTACTCGGCGCCGTGACCGCGCGGCCGGCCGAGTGGCTGGTGGTGGACGGGGGCGGCGTCGTCGGTCTGGGCGCGGCGGGGCGCGATCACTTGTTCCTCGGCGTGACGACGAACCTGGGGCGTATCTTCAAGTAGCAGACCCCCTTGACTCGGGTCGCGCGGGCGGGTTAGGATTGTCGGTTGTGCAGGAAGTTTTGCCTGCGCGGCTCTTTGAGAATTGATGGTCGAGCGTGTGGAGTGCGGCCCCGATACGAGCGGTGCGCGGTCAGACGCGTGCCGCGAGGGGTTTGACTCTG
>WNGM01013133.1_pt1 | contig 18629 bp, 27 predicted proteins | sample 5400571 | NCBI WGS metagenome assembly WNGM01 (sample SAMN13153378, study PRJNA577476) | soil metagenome | isolation source: 100 cm soil or saprolite under Garry oak tree replicate 2 | place: USA:California | collected 2016-06-15 | reverse complement strand
TTGACGTGGAGGGTTACATTCTCAAGCGTTTGACCCGCCAGTTCGCACAGAAAGAAGGCACGGCGTTCATTTCGGGGAACGGCATCGCAAGGCCAGAAGGCTTGCTCACGGTGGCGGCGCTCTCTAGCTTCGGTGGCATGAATGGCTATACCTCGCCCTCTGCTGATACGCAGGTGCTCAAGCCGAACCACCTGATCAACCTCATGCACGTTGGCAAATCAGGCTACCGGCCCACCGGCACCTGGCTAATGAGTAACTCCACTATCGGTATATGTCGGTTGTTCGCTGATACCACGACCCGCCCGATCTGGACGATGTTCGGGGATGTCTTCTCCGAGACCTTGTTCGGTCGTCCGATTGTCGAGATGCCGGACATGCCCAACCAGGGCGGCACATTCCCCGCATTCACAGCAGGCCAGTTCCCTATCATCTTTGGTGACATCGGGCAAGGCTATCAGATTGTTGACCGCGTAGGACTGACGTTCCAAACGCTCAAAGAGTTGTACGCCATTCAAAATCAAGTCGCGTTTTTGGCTAGACAACGTGTCGGGGGCAAGGTCGTACTCCCTGAAGCGATTTCAGTGCTGAAGATCGGCTAATGAGCAGAGTAAGGAGAAAGAAAATCATGGCAGAAGGGGATACCTACCCTGCTTTGGAAGTAGGAGTGCCAGATGCCGCACCGGTGGGAGTCGGCAATTGCGACGGCGAACTTGAGTTGCTTCCCGATGTCGAGGGAACCACCTATCACGAGTACACGTGTGCGGTGTGCGGCCAGATCGTGCATGTTGGGCTGGAAGACCTGGAACTGAACGGCCTCCCGCCGGAACACCACAAACGTGAGGAGGTTAAATAGATGAGCTTTATTGGGCCAGTTGGAAAAAACCCGTCCAGGTATTTCTGGACAATCCAGCTTTCTGTTCCTGCGGTCTACAAGACTGCACAAACGACCGTCGTTGACCGCTATCGCAACGGCGGCTATGCGGCGCTCACGCTTGAGTTATGCCCTGGGCTGTGGACTGACGGGTCGCATAGCTTCGCCATCAACGAGAGTGATGATAACTCAACCTGGACGGCGGTTGTGGCGGCTGACCTGATGCCTAATCCCGAAGTTGGGGTATATGGCACCGCTTCAACGTTTATCAGCATCACAGCGGCCACGGCAGTTGTGCAGCGTATCGACTACATCGGCAGGAAGCGTTACGTGCAGATCGTCACAACCGAGTCAGGCGCAACGGGCGCGGCGTATGCGCTCCTGGCGCACCTGTTCTCGCCGATGATCTTACCGGCTGCATAGCGTGAGGTGAGGCATGGTTGATAGTTTAAGGCTTGATTGGTCTGTGACGGTGCCACCAACGGTAGAGCCTCTTGATATATTGGAGTTGCGCTCCACTACGACCGGCTCGTACCTGCGCGTGGACTTTACCGACGATGATCTGGTACTGAATGCTCTGATTAGGTCGTGTCGCACGATTGCGGAGCAGATTTGCAGTCTGGCATTCGCGCCTCAGACCATTCAAGCCATCTGGACTATGCCTCAAATCAACGCGGGGTCGCTGTCAGGGTTTAAGCTCCTGTACGACCAGGACTTCTACCAGTACAACGAGAGTCTAGGCGCGAACCCTTTCAGCCCTGCGCCATTCGTGTTGCAGTTGCCACAACCGCCACTCACAGCGGTCACGCTATTCGAGTACCGCATAACGGCTTTCAATGCGTGGCAAACGTGGCCTGCAACCGTTGGAAGTCCACCGGTGGCGAATTATGTAGTGGACACCCTGCCCTGGCCTGGCCTGGTGTATTTGCAGTATCCGCCACCGGCCTATCAATACCGTTTGACGTACACCTGTGGGTATGCCACGCTCCCGCCTGATCTCAAGCTGGCCTTGCTGCAATTCATTGCCTGGAAGTATGAGAACAGGATAGGTGAGGATATGCCTGCGGAGATACAAGATCAATTTATGGGCAATAAGGTATGGGTGCTGTGATGAGTGAATTTGTAAAAGACCTCGTACAGCATAAACAATGGGTTGCTGAGAATATGCAAGTCGCTGCAAATGATCTCTTTCAGCGAGCAGCCGTGCATGACAATTCGAAGTTTGAGCCTGAAGAATTTGATCTCTATGAGCAGATATTCCCTGAGTTGCAAAAGCACGCCTATGGTGCACCAGAGCTGAAAGCAGCCTACAAGCAACTTGGGCCTGCACTACAGCATCATCTCAAGGCCAATCGGCACCATCCCGAATACTTTGGAGAGAGTGGTATCAACGGAATGAACCTGATCGATGTACTTGAGATGGTGTGTGATTGGATGGCCGCGAGCAAGAGAAGTCAAACAGGGATAGATCGCGGGCTTGAAATCAACAAAGAGCGGTATGGCATCAGTGACCAACTCTTTGAGATTATCAAGCACACGGTATCTATGCTCTCGGAGGAGTAGTACATGCCATCAGCCAGTAGCAGAAAACTTGTTCAAAGCCATGCATCGGGCCGCCATGTTATTGCGCATTTCCAGCAACTCACCGGCGTTTCGAGTGGGCCTGGCTTTGCCGATGGTGGCACCTGGACAGATGTGCCAGGGTTGAGCAATGTGCCGGTCATTTTTAGGACAATGATGCCCTATGAGCGGGTGATGGCCCAACAGCTCATCTACCGCATACAGGATGTCGGCAATTATGACGAGAACAATACGGATATCATTCTGTATCTGGAAGAGTGGCAACCAACAGGAACCGTGAGGTGAAGTATGGCCGGATTCAACCATTTCGCTGCGATCGCCAACGCGCTACCCAAGGTGTTGGCGGAAATAGTCGATGAAACAGCCGATGAGTGCAAGCATAACATCCAGGGCTTCATCGTCTCCAATGGGCAGGTAGATACAGGCAATATGCTTAATGGCATTGCGAAAGAGGACGGGCCGGACGAGCAGACCAAATACATCACCAGTGCTATGTACTACTGGATTTTCCAGAATTACGGCACGCGCTACCTGCCTGCCCGTCCATTTGTGGAGCCAGGCGTGGAGATGACACGACCAGGCTTTGAAGCGAGATTAGCCAGCATTGAAAGCAGGTTGCCGCATTGAGTGAGGTTGCGCAAGCGTTTCAGTGGGTAAGCACCACGATGCAATCTGATGCACCCTTGATGGCAGCGGCTGTTGGTGGGGTGTATCGAGAATATGCTCCGGTGGACACGGTCGCACCGTTCGCATTGGTGAGCCAGCAGGCAGGAACCGATGTACTCACGGTGAACGGCGTTCGCTTGTTTGTGCATATCTTGCTACAAATCAAGGCCATTGGTCCATCAGGGTCTGGTGGGAACTATGGGGCGCTGGTGACGATTGCTGACCGCATTGATGCGCTCTTCAAAAGCGTACGCAGCGTAGGCTTGTCATCGGGCGGCGTGCTGGCCTGCTACCGCGAGCAGACGATTGCCTATGGAGAATTAGTCAATCAGCAGCCTTGGAGTCATCTCGGCGGGCTGTATCGCATAGAACTACAAGGAGTGTAAATCATGCCGTGGACACCTGAGAGAAGTAGCATAAACCAAACTCTGCAATTCGGTCTGGAGACGACACCAGGCACGAACGTTGCCGCCAACAAGCTCATCCAATGCTTTGCCATCGTCTTCGGGCCAATGGCCGATGTTGCGCCCTTTGCGGCGACGGGCCGCAAGTATCCTTCCATTGTGATTGAGAATTCGGAATGGGTGGAGGGAACGCTTTCCGGCATACTGGACTATAACGGTATCGTCTATGCGTTGGCAGGGGTTTGTGGTGCTCCGGTCATCACGGCTCACGGCGCATCAGCAACAGCGAAAGACTGGACATTCACGCCACCCTTAACAGGAAGTGTGCAACCGCAAACCTACACGATTGAGCAAGGCGAAAATAATGCCTCTGGTAATGCTATCTATAATCACAAGGTCAATTATGGCCTGATCTCCGAACTCAGCTACAAAGGTGATCGTAAGGCAGGCATTACCATAGGCGGCAAGGTGCTGGCTCAGGCACTCCAAAGAGCTATCACCATGACATCCTCGCCCACCGCGGTGGCAATTCAACCGAGTGCAGGGAAGCATTTCAACTACTATCTTGACCCGACCTTTGGCGCACTTGGCACCACGCAACTCTTGAAAGTGCTTAACGTTGATTTCAACTTTGGAAACTTGTATGGAATGTTTTTCCCATTCAATCGTGCCAATCTCGGATGGTCGGCGCATGTTGACCTCAATCCGACTAGCACGATCAAGCTGCTCATGGAAGCTGATGCTACGGGCATGACGCCGCTTACCAACCTGCAAGCAGGCTCGACACAGTTCTTGCGGGTACAGGGCCAGGGGTTTATTATCGACAATTTGCAGACCGTCACGATTGGCGGAGGTGCCACGGGCGGGACATTCACCCTTTCGTACAAGGGTCAAACCACGGCGCTCATTACCTATAGCGCTGGCTTGACGAGCGCCACGGTGAATACCGCATTCCAACTACTTTCCACAGTCGGTTCAAACTGTACCGTGACAGGCAGTGCGGGCGGGCCGTACATATTCACCTTCTCAGGCGCACTGGCCTCGGATATGTCGGCAGTCGGTGTGACGAACGTTGCGCTGACAGGTGGCACCCCGACCGTCTCTAGCGTAGCGCAGGCCTATGCCACCTTCCAGCATGATATGGCGGTGAAGGTGAGCAAGCCGAGTCCATTCTCCGATAAAGATGGGGTGTTCGCAGAGGAATGGGATTTTGAGATTGTTGAAGATGCAGGCTGGGCGAATGCGCATAAATTCTTAATCACGACGCTCCTCACGGCATTATAGAAAGGCAGCCAATGCCAATAACGCTTAGTAAGATGGCGGCCAATACCGCCTCGGTCACTATTCCAATCGGAGAAGACACCTTAACGATTGTCTATTATCCCAACGCCGTCACCGATAATTCAGTCGCGCAGCTTGATGCAGGCAGCGAGGCATTCAACGAAACGATGCCCAAGATCATCAAGAGTTGGGATGCCTACGTGGATGAGGAGCAGACGACCATGCTCCCAGTTGACTCACAGAGTTTTGCCAATATGGGCTATGCCTACAAGTTGCAAATCATGCAGGCCATTATTGAGGATATCCGCCCAAACACGATAGCGCCTCAGAGCTAAGAGAACTGAGGCGCTATCTCGCAACGGAAGGTCTCATGGGAGAGTGTCCAGACTTTTATCCGATTATTCAAGCGGCCAAGTATTTAGGTTGCAAGCCGTGGGAACTGCTAGAGCAGTCGCTCTACTGGCAGGATAAAGCAATTATCTGCATATCAGCCGAAAACGAAGCACAAAAGATCATCAGCAAGAGAGGAGGAAGCTAAATTGGCAATACAAGCAGCGCAACTTGTAGCAGTCGTCAAAACAGAAGGCGTTTCGCAAGGGAAAGCAGAGCTAGACAAGATGAGCGGGGCCGTTGAAAAGACGCAAGGCGTCTTCAAGTCCATGCTCGGCAATGCCTTATCGTTTGCCGCCGGCCAGTTTGTGTTTCAGGCTGTTGGTAGCTCGGTCGGCTTCCTCAAAGATCAACTCTCAGCGTGCTTCACCGAGTCGGAGAACGCGCAGGCGGGTATGGCACAAACCAATCAAGTGCTCAAATCAACGCACGATGCCAGCGGGATGACCGCCCAAGCAGTTGCAGACCTGGCAGGGAACCTCTCTCATCTCACCAAATTTAGCGATGATACGGTGCAGGCCAGCGAAAACATGCTCCTGACCTTCACCAATATCGGCAAGAACATCTTTCCGGCCGCAACCAGGGCCACGCTGGATATGAGCCAGGCACTTGGACAGGATACCAAATCCAGCGCCATCCAGCTCGGCAAAGCCTTAAATGATCCGATAGCCGGTATCACCGCGCTTTCACGTGTCGGTGTGACCTTCTCTCAGGTACAAAAAGACCAGATCAAGCACTTCATGGATACCAACAATATTGCGGGTGCACAAGGCGTCATCCTCAAGGAATTGCAGAAGGAGTTCGGCGGCTCTGCTGAGGCAGCGGGCAAAACGTTTGGGGGCCAGCTTGCCATCCTCAAGCAGCGCATGGATGATGTGCGGCAGAACATCGGGGATGCACTTTTGCCGATACTCACCAAACTAGTAGGCTTCGTCTCCAACAATATCGGGCCGGCCTTCGATAATTTGGGGAGTATCTTCAATGATGTCAAGGGTACAGCCACACAGATAGGGCAAATAATCAAGAGCGTGTTTTCAGACCTGGGTGTCAAAAATCCATTTGCCTCTCTGAGCGGCAGTGGAGACTCCCTGAAAAATCTGGGGAAGAGCTTTCATGATACCATGATGACGATACAAAAGGATTTGAGCGTCATCAACCCACAAGCCCTCGCCAATGGATTTAAGCAGATCGGGCCAGCAATACAATCGGCATACCCCGGTATTAAGCAAGTTGCCGATATCATTGGCAAGGAGTTATCAACAGATATCCAGTTCGCGCTCAAGTGGGGCAAGCAGATCAGCCAGTGGTTTCAAGCGGAGATGCTACCCGCTCTGAAGCAAGCGATGCCGAGCTTTCTCAGTTTGGCGAAGATACTCATTAATGATCTCGCGCCCGCGTTGGTGAAAGCTTGGGCCACCGGCCAGCAGATATATCGGCTCTTTATTGCTGATATTATTCCTATTTTTGAGAAGGTCGCGCCGATTGTCGTCAAACTGGCAGGTATTCTTGCGAAAAATCTTGGAGATGCCATTAAATTCCTCACGCCCTACTTCAATCAGGCGGTAGCGGCTATCGGCTCTTTTGCCAAAGAGATATCGGATCGGGTGATGCCCATCGTGAATGGATTCTTTGATGGACTCAATAAGAACATGCCGACCATCAAGGCTATCTGGAATGCGACGTGGCCGGTGCTGGCAAGCGTGCTCAAGGGCGCGTGGGATATTATCGTCGGGGTTGTCAAGGTCGCCTGGGCCATTGTTTCTGGCATCATCAAGATTGGATTGGATGTCTTATCGGGCAATTGGAAGCAAGCCTGGAATGATCTAGGGAATATGCTCCAAGGGATATGGGGAGGGATAAGAGATATCATTTCAGGCGGGTTGAGGCTTATTATTCAAGTCATCCTTGGGCAAGGGCAAAATGTGCAGGATGCCATTATCAAGCCATTCCAGCAAGCCTATGATTTCGTGCGCGGCCTTCTAAATGGATTGGGGGGTCTCATAAGTCAGACGATCGGCGGGCTGAGAGGACAGTTGCACGACGCGCACATCCCTGGCTTTGCCTCTGGCGTTGAGAACTTTAGCGGCGGCCTGGCCTATGTTCACGCGGGCGAGGTGATTACCTATCTCCCGCCTGGCTCATCGGTCACACCTGCAAGCAAAGTCAACAGTATGATGTCCTCGCCAAGCAAACAGCCGGTGCAAATCATCGTGAATATTGCAGGTCGGCGGGTTGCGAATGCACTGCTGCCAGATATCACGCAGGCCATTAGATACGGCGTTGGAGGTGTGCTCTAATGCCGTATGCCACTTATATTGCTGCTACGCCCTACGGCGTGGGGACATATGGTGCGGGAATATACGGGGTCAATAGCATCCCCGCTTTTGTCGAGGCTGGTACTCTCCAAATAGATAGTAGCATTGGACGACGTTCTCAGGCTTCGTTCACTGTGTATTCCGATGCCAATACGCACTTTCAGCAGTACCAGCAGGTTGCTATTTATGATAGCAACAATGTGCTTGTCTTCTCTGGCTATATCACCAATCCGCAAGAGCAGAAGCCTGGCTTCCAACCTTCGCTCATTCATACCCTCACCTGTGCAGATCAGCATTTCCTTGCGGATAAGCGCATTATAGCCGCAAGTTATGTCAACACGACGCACGCCACGATTGCACAGAGTATCCTCAATACTATTCTTGCTCAGGAGGGCGTCACGCTTGGCGCAATTGTCGAGACGGAGACGCCGCTGGCAACGCTCTACCCGTCAACGACGCTCTACCCGTCAACGACGCTCTACCCAATAAATGATCCTGCACCTGATACCATCCCAACGGTCACCTTCGCCTATTGCACGGTTGCGCAAGCTCTAGATGCACTCGCCACCGCCGCCTCAGACTCAGGCGTTCCGTTCTACTGGGCCATCGATCAAAACAAACAACTCTGGTTCGTGCCTTACACCTATATCGTTAATAGCAACACGATAGACGGGACGCAAATTGATCAAGTCCATAATCCTCCTCGTGTTCAGTGGCAAAATCCGACATATCGCAATGCGCAATATATTCTTGGCGGGACATCCCAAACACAAATCCAAACGGAGACGAGAATAGGGGATGGCAATGCAACGGCCTGGCCGATGAGCTATGACCTGGCTCATACCCCAACGATTTCAGTCAATGGCGTGAGTAAGTCAGTTGGCATCAAGGGGGTAGACACCGGTAAAGATTTTTATTGGAATGCAGGCGATCCCACCATCTCACAAGATAGCAGTGGCACAAAGCTCACGAGCAGCCAAACGCTCTCAGTTTCGTACATCGGAGAGTTCCCGACGGTCGTCACCTCTCGAAATGATGCACACTAAGGCTTCGCAGCTCCTCACGCGCTATGCCCAACAAGGCATACAAGCGCAATTCACGATGCTGGCAACTGGCTATGCGCCAGGCCAACTTGTTCCCGTCAACCTGCCTGATTTCGGACTGAACAATACCAGTATGCTCATCGAGACGGTGAGCGCATCAGATCAGCAAGATGGGCTGAATATCTGGTACACGATCAACGCAATCAGGGGGCCATATGATGTTCATTGGACGGATTTCTTTAAGAGCATATTAGGCTCTTCCCAAAACTCAACCAACATCAATGTCGGAGTATCGCAGTCACTTGCGTTGGTGCAATCCTTTAGCGGCGGCGTGACGCTCTCAGCCACACTCAATACGAGTGTCTATGCTTGCCCACTGCCAGCTACGACGTTATTCCCTAGCACAACGCTGTACCCATGTTGAGGAGGTCTAAATGAGCGCAATCACAATAACAACAGCAGGGCGCAACCTCTTGCGAGATGGTGAGTCAGGTGCACAAAACCCACGCATCACCTATGTGGCTCTGGGAACCGATAGCACTGCGCCAGTAGTCGGCAATACGCAACTTGGCAGCGAATCATTTCGTAAGTCGGTAACTAGTTACACTAACGGCACTGATGGAGAGGTATTAATAAATATGTATTTAAGTCCAAGTGATCTAGTAGGCACGTCGATTCAAGAAGTGGGATTCTTCGGCGGAAATGCTACTAAAACGGCGAATAGCGGCACGCTGCTGGCTCGTGGCTTGTACTCACACACGAAGACAAATGTTGAGTCGATACAATTCCAGATTGACTTTACCATAACCTAAAGGAGGTGTGATATCGCAGGATATACCCCAACGGGGCCATTCACAGCCGGATCCGCGCCCGGTTTGAGTGCTGCCTACAACAACGCCTTAGAAGCCTTTATCCAGCAGCTCGAAGGGGATGCAGGCGTCACGACGATCACCGGCGGCACCAATGGAACCTGTGATTGTTACGAGCCGCTGCAAGGGACGATCAAAATGGTGGTGCTCATCCAGAAATCATTTAGGACGGGTGGAGCAAACCAGGATTACACCTTGCCTGTGCCATTTACGACCAAAGGTTTTTTCTGGGCTGGCGATTGCGATACCTTCTCTTTCCTGAACGGGGGCGGAACACAAAATGTGGATGTGATTACCAGTAGTGGCAACTCAACCAACCAGGGAACAGTGACAGCTAATACCTTTGGCGGTATCACCCATCCATTCGACACCATCCGCTTTGCGAGTGGAGCAGGGAGCAATCACAACTCAACCATCATCGTAATCGGGGTGTGATCTGCATTAGAGCGGTATCCATCCCAGGAACAAGAGATCATAGATAATCAGGGCCGTGACGGACACGGCAATCAGTACCCAGGCAAGGGCCACAAAAAATCGTTTCATGGAAAGAGTATAGCAGATTGAGTACAGCGTTAACCGCGCAAACCGTTGCATTCATTATGGCGCCCGACAACCTATCAAGAGACCTCATCTTTGAGGATAGCGGAGTACAGGCAGCGATTGGGTTCAGCCTTGGCCAGAATGTGCTGATTGGACGACAGATGTATGCGAGCTTTGCGAGTGGGTTGCTGCCGCAGGTCGCCTTTACCCTGACATTTCTGGTAAGCGCGGCCAACGCATTGAACATCATTGCAGGGATACCGGCCCTGAAGATACGTATGGATGCAGCCCAGGCGGGCTTTACCGATATTGTGACCTGGGGGACACCGTTCGTATTTGGATAGTCTGGAGAAAAACAAGTGGCACGATTACCAACTATCGGGAGCGATACAAATAACTGGGGAACCGTCCTCAACCAATTCTTGCAGGTCGGGCATAATGCCGATGGCTCATTGAGCAAGGCAATGAAGGTCTACAATATCAATGACGACGCCTATGGTGGCAATATCAATACAGCAGCTACGGCGGCGGGCAATGCTGGCGGCGGTATTGTTCTTGTCCCTCCTGGCTTCTATACTTCCTCTCCAATTACCTTGCAAAATCGTGTATGGCTTATGGGCGCGGGCATGAGAGCGACTGTCATCAAGTTGGCGAATGGCTCAAATGACAGCTTGATTAAAAACTTTGTATCACCTGACAATATCATAGCCAACGCGGAATTTTGCGGCGTCCTTAATCTCATGCTAGATGGCAACAAAGCAAATCAGAGCGGCACCTCACACGGTATTTTCTTCACCTGCGCTCCGACAAATGCAGCAGCCACCAATGATGATGATTTCGATACCCATCAATTGATACAAAATGTCTTCATGAACAATGTGCTAACTGATGGATTTAATGCAACCGGGCGCAGCGGGACGCAGCTCCACAATGTCCAGGCGTACAACTCAGGGCGCTATGGCTTTAACCCTGCCTTTGACACGGAACTCGTTGGCTGCGTGTCCGGCAACTCTGGCCTACATGGCTTTTGGCTGAACTCTACCAGCCTCCGGCTCACCAACTGCAAATCCTTTTATAGCGGACAGGTTACGCCCGCGTCAGGCAACGGATTCAATATCACAACTGGCATAAACGGCGTGAGTCTTGCCGGTTGCGAAGCGCAGGACAATCAAGCCTGCGGGTTTGCATTCGACACGGTAGACCGATGTACTCTTGTTGGCTGTGTCGCAGACTCCAATAGTCGCTCCAGCGCGGGTACATATCCTGCTCTCGATTTCTGGGCCACAACGAACAGTCTCGTTGAGGGACTGGTGTGCTATGACCGCAAATCTGATGGCTCAACGACCTGGCAAACGCACGCTTTACGAATGAGAAGCAGTAGTACAGGCAATCGTGTCAGCCTGACGCATTCAGGTTCGGGAGGTGCCGTGGTAAGCACGCCAATCATGAGCGCAAGCACTTCGCTCGCGGGCAACGATATCCGTATCAATTCCCAGGCGGCATTCCAAACAATCACCTATGCGGCAAGTATCACGCCAGACCCATTTGTGGGGAATGTGGTCGAGGTGACTTTGACAGGTGCGCTCACGATTAATGCACCTGGCAACGGGCCGTATGTTGCTGGCACGACGCTGACATTTATTCTCATTCAGGACGGGACGGGTGGCCGTGTCACGACATTTAACGCGGCCTACAAGACCAACTGGACGCCGGTAACGACGGCCAGCAAGACCAATACAATCAGCTTTGCTTATGACGGTACGAGCTGGTGGCAACAAAGCGCCGTGACAGGAATGTAAGAGGATAGCGCATGATGACAAAGCAAGAGGAGGTTTCGCTCAGGGAATATATCGATACGCGTATCAAGGCGCTTGAAGATCGCTTTATTGCCATCGATCGCTCAACGGATTTGGCAGCGGCGGCAGTGATGGCGCGCCTCGAAAGCATGAATGAGTTTCGGACGCAACTTAACAGCCAGGCAAGTCATTTCGTCACGCGCTCCGAAATCGACAGCAAGATGGATGCCGCCAATGCAGTCCATGCCGAGTATCTCGAATATACAGGGGCGTATGCTTGCAACCGGCGTCGGCTTTACTGTCGTGGCGACGATCATCAGCATCGCCTTGCATTTTATCAAATGAAGGAGGAAGTATGAGCAAGCAACTCACAAAAAGTGAGCAGATAGCGGCACTTGAGGAGCGAGTAAAGCAATTGGAAGACCGCTGCGCTTTCCTCGAAAAAACGCTACAGGAGCACAACCACAATATAACGGATAGCACCATAGCGGCCATCGTGGCTTATGTCAAGCAGGACATTGTGAACACGCTCGTACCGCCTGCACCGCCAGCAGAGCAAGAAAAAGAGCAAGAACAGGCAGGATAATAACATGCCCACTGACTTCGGAACTACACCGCTAAGCACAACAGCATTAGGCGCTAATCAGTTTCCGGTAGGTTCTTGCTTCGTTCCAGGTACGGCAGCCGGCAAGATGACATCGCTTGAAGGTACCCTGATCAATACGGATGGCAACGGCTATGCATCCTCAGCGTTGCGCGTCGGTCTCAAAGATGGTGATGATGTCACGCTCGGCACGACCACGCAAACGAAAGCAACGGATGGAAGCGCTACTTCGTGGTCGAAAGCAACGGATGGAAGCGCTACTTCGTGGTCGGTGATACAGCTTCAAAAAGGTATTCTCGACAAGCTCCTCAACACCATAGCGGTCACGCAGAGTGGAACTTGGACGGTACAGCCTGGCAACACAGCCAACACAACAGCTTGGAAGGTTGACGGCTCGGCAGTCACACAACCCGTATCGGGCACATTCTGGCAAGCGACACAGCCTGTAAGCGGAACCGTCACGGCTAATGCAGGAACCAATCTCAATACATCAGCTCTTGCTCTGGATACCTCCGTTAATGGCGTGATTGTTGCACAAGGAAGCACAACATCAGGCGAAAAAGGCCCGATGGTGCAAGGGGCGGTCACTACCAATGCACCGTCCTATACAACAGCGCAAACTAGCCCTCTGAGCCTGGATACAGCAGGACTGCTGCGCGCAAGCCTGAAAGATACGCCTTCAAACACCAACAATCTCAATGTCAACCTCGCGGCCTCGGCTGCAACGGTAACAGTCACAGCGACCAACCTACAGACCAACGTGGCACAAATCGGCGGCACGAACATAGTCACTGGTGGCGTTGCTGGTCTCATGGCAGTAGGCGGGCCGGTTGCATCGGGCGCGGCCAATGCCGATAATCCTATCAAGGTCGGGGGAGTTTTCAATACCACACAGCCAACTGTGACCAATGGGCAAGTCGTTGATGCACAGATGACCGCTCGCGGGGCGCGGATTGTGGCTACAGGCGTTGATACCTTCACGGTCACAGCTAATGCAGGTACCAATCTCAATACATCTACTCTTGCCTTAGAGAGTGGCGGCCATCTCGCTAATATCGATACGCATACACCCGCGCAGGGTCAGGCAACGATGGCGAATAGCAGACCTGTAGCCATTGCCTCCGATCAATCCAATGTGCCAGTGAAGGGTGGCTTCACTGAGCAAGCATCGCTCACCGCTGGCTCGCTTAATGCTGATCTTGTAGCAGCTACAGACGTGAGTGCCTACAAATGGTTGGCACTTCAGATTAATGCGAATGCCTATGTTGGTACACTCACTTTTCAAGGTTCTAACGACAACTCCGTATGGACAAGCGTCAGCCTCGTTGAGCAAGCAATAGGCTCATCAGCAGTCACCCAAACCACCAATAATACTAGTGTATTATTTGCGGGTCCGGTCGCGTATCGCTGGTTTCGTGTGAGAATGACCGCTTATACGAGCGGAACGGCACAAGGAACGCTTGAACTCTATACCACGGCGGCAGCAGTCCTCTCGTCCAAAGTCGTCCAATCAGGCACCTGGACAGTCCAGCCAGGCAACACTGCCAATACAACAGCCTGGAAAGTTGACGGCAGCGCGGTCGTACAGCCTATTGCCATTGACTCATCGACAAAAATAAGCTATTCGGCGTCCGTTTCCGGCTTTGCACCGGCGGCAAGTGCGACTGATATTATGGCTATTTACGGCAGCGGCACAAAAACGATCAAGATCACGCATATCGAGATTGTCGGGAATACCTCGGCCGGTGCATTCCAAAATGTGCTTGCTATTAAACGAAGCACTACAAATACTGGTGGGACGCCTACCACCGTTACTGCTGTGCCGCATGACTCAAATGATGCTGGTGCTACAGCAACGGTGCAAACCTACGCCGCTAATCCGAGTCCGTTAGGTACGACGGTCGGAAACCTTAGAACGAGCCGAATGTGGATAGGATTATCTAGCCAGACGAACGCTCTTGCGTGGGACTTTACGAATAGGGCAGCGAAACCGATCTACCTGCGTGGCACAGGCGAAGGACTTTGTATCAACTTCGGTGGATCGACGGTTGCAACTCCCAATTTCTCGATCATTATCGAGTGGACGGAGGAGTAAAAGATGACGACCATCTATGTCCCTAGATTGGGTGGCACGCTCATTATCACGTACACGCCGGGGAGCGGGCCACCGCTGCAATATATCAATGTCACGTGGGTCACACGCGATATGCTCGCAGCCTGGAAGACACGCGATGTGCAGCCAACGTGGAATTCACGCGACGACAATGCAGCATGGAAAGCGAGGCAATAACTATGGCATGGTCTCCGCTCACTTCTGGCGATGGAAGGCCATCACACCATACCTTCACTACGGACTCAGGGATATTCGTCCTAACAGGATTATCAAATGGCAATCTTGCGATGCACCTGGAAGATGTCAACAACAACTTTTCATTATATGTCTGCACAGGCTCATGGAATATTACGGATGGCCCGAACGGAAAAGCCGATTTCACGCCTTCTGCCAATGATCTCTTGAGTACCAATCCGCTAGGCAAGGCAGGCTTATACAAAGCGTATCCTGTCGTAACACTTGGAACGGGGCCGGTTGCGATGGACGGACAGCTCTTGCAAGTCATAAGTGAGCCATAGAAAGGAGATTTTAATGAAAGCTTTGCTTACCGCTCAAATGGTCGTCCTGCTCTTCGTGCTCGTGCGCAGTGCTGACCTGGCGATCACCCACTCGATTATTCGGGCAGTTATCTACGGACTCGTGGCGCTCCTGGCCTTGATTGCTGTTATTCTTGTGCTTATTTAAAGAAAGGAAAAGAGCATGGCGATTATTGATCCACCCGATTCAATCGTGAATAAACGCATGTGGGTACCTCAACAAAATGTCTTTGGTGGAGCGCAACCTGGAAGTGCGCTGGTCATCCACAAAACAGGAGGAGGCGATGGCACTGCCGAAGGAACAGCGCACTACTTCCAGACAGGAACCGACAAAAGTGCTCATTTCATTGTTGGGCAAAATGGAACGGTCGTCCAATGCGTCCATTTGGTAGATGGAGCCGGGGCGAATTGTTGCCCCGATGATACACACAATAGTTGGTGGAACCCACTTATCGCGCAACATCCTAACTTGAATACCTGTACTATATCGATTGAGCACTGTGACCCGTCCCAAACAAATAGCACGCCGCTCACATCCGCTCAAAAGGCGGCATCATTCAAGCTCATTAAGTGGATTGTCGATCAGTATGGCTTTGATATCCATACAGAGATACGCCCGCATAATAGTATCGATGCGACCGTTTGCCCTGGAAACTTCCCCTGGACTGAGATGATTACCTACCTGGAAGGAGCGACGCCTGTGACAATCAACCCTGGATCCGACCCTGCATTCTTGAATACCTATTGGAATAGCGGCGTGCAACCTGCGCCAGATTTCACCACAGGCATAGCTCATGCCTGGGCCAAAGATGTATCTCAAGATTTATGGCGTGGTGTACCCATCATGAAAGAAGGCAAGATCATGTGGAAGGGCGCACTTGTGCCATGGCAGCAGTTTGGCGGGGGCTTCTATACCTGGGAAAAAGGACAGGCATTTTGGCATAGTAATAGTTAATTCGAAGGAGGCCATTCGGTGAGGTCTGGTGTAGCATTGACGCGCCCTGTGATGTCCCACTTGTCCATCCCATAGCTTGTCTCATAGAGCACATGGCAAGCCAGATCATAGGCGCGTTGAGCGATGAGGAGACGATAATTCGTGGGGTCGATTCCATCGTCAAAAACGGAGCTTACATCGATATAACCACCCTTATTTAGCTCAACTAATTCATCCCAAAGGAGCTTAGCAAAGCTTTGAAAATGTGTATCTCTAATTTCACTCATTGGTTACTCGCTTTCTAGTGAAGCATGTTACATCAGCCTACCGCCAGAAAGGATACTATCATGACAATCACCATTCCGCAAGTGGCACAGTATGCCGCGTACCTGGCCTTGCTCATCATTGCAGGCGGCCTGGAATATCTGAAGCTGTTACCGGCAGGCACGGTGGGGGGATTGTTTCTCTTGATCGTGGGCCACTTCTTTGGCAATACGCCAACCGTGGGAGCACTCAACCAAAACACGGCGGCCACCAGAGAGAACACAGCAGCCACGGCCACTAATGCGTCACAAGCTCCACAGGGGCCGTTACATGTCGTGTTACACAATGAGACGCCACCAGCGCCATCTGAGCCGCAGCCGATCATCTTGGAGCAGCCGATCATCTTGGAGAAGCCGACGAGCTAATATGTTATAATGCTCTTGTATGCTGCTTTGGAAGTCATGGACATTCCTTGTCTGGGAAGACGCGGTTAAGCCTCCGGGCGTCTTATTAAACAAACCGGAGGTTTTATTTATGTCAACAAAAAGCGGCCGTGAAAAGCCGGCCGCTCTATGAGGCTCGACAGCCTCTATTCCACACGCAGAAAGCATATCACTTTAATTGTGGCTCCTGTTTACGGAATAGCCATTTGAAAAAGTACCAAAGATAGTCGGGTGGATCAGGGATAGTAGTTGAGAATGGTTGGTAGCTGAGATTCCTATCGAGCGGAATTGGTTCACCTGTTTCAATTTCTAGATATTCTTCTAGTTCATTTTGCTCATAACACATCTGGCATTTCTGAGATTGAAGTTTCTCTCGTTTCAATTGCTTGCATTGAAGGCATTTTCGCAATGGAAGCTTGTTGAGATCGCGGCCAAATTTGCTGATAATAATATCTAGTTCTGGGTTTCCAGGACGATCAAGTAATCGACTAGGTGGAATAAACCTTGGTGGTACGAATCCCATTTTTTATTTTCCAACGCCTGCCAGCAACGCAACCCAAATGACGCCTATCACCAGGAGCACCATAATTGCAAGATAGATCGCACCGGTAAGACTGGACTTGATCGGGTGCGGCTCTGGTGGCTCCTGATAGCCAGGCTGGCGCATGTCTTCGGTGTATTGATCGTCAGGTTTCCATTCCATCATGGATTATTCCTTTCGGTAGAGCGTAATAAACACCTGTCGTATTCTCTCCTCATCCTCATCCATGCCTCCACCTAACCATCCCGCTGCCCAATAATCACTAGAATATCTTTCCCATGTCTCTCGTATCTCCTCCGCTGTGTATAGAGCCAGAAGATCAGGAAATCGTTCTTTCATGGCTTGCGCATTGCGCAAATGTCTCAACGACTTTTCGCTCGTTGCAATCTCAAGAAAGAGCGCGATCATATCACCAGCAGAGGCCAACCATAAGCGCCCGATGGCTTCTTCCTCGGTATCACCGCCTTGTGCTAGAACTTCCTTACCAGGGATGTAGGCAATCCACTCATATTGCTCTGTGTCTACATGCTTTGTCTCGATCAAGTCTGTTTTGCTTGCCATGTCTTCTCCCTTATTGTCTTCTGTCAGATACATTCGTTCTTCAAGTGCATCGAGGTCGAATAATGCTTCTAGTGTTTCCCGCTCTTCCTCTAACCATTTCAATAATTGTAATGCCTCCTCGGGTTGGAGTAACACGCTGTCAATGCCCAAGTTGTCAGCAATACGCACTTGTATATCAACTTCGTTGCTTGTGGATGGTGAATAGTAGATGCATTGTGCGTGCTGACTATTGAGATAGCCTACTCTATCTTGATGCAAAAGATCATCAATATTCATACGTACCTCCTATGCTACGTTCTCCCGCCATTCAATCAACCGACACCACTGGCAGATATATTCGTCTACCGCCATACTCACATGCCCGTTACAGATTGGCATACCACAACGAGTGCAGTCAGCAGTTGCCTTCTCGTGACAAAAGGTTATCTTACAACCTGGCACACGGTTCTCGATCACCCGCTTCCCATTGTAGATAAGCTCATTCATGCTTTTCTCTCTGCTACGTTCGTTGGCGGCTCGATTTCCCTCAGGCAACGCAACTCTGCCCACTTTTCTTTCCACTCACCGGTTTTAGGACTCTGCACTTTAATCTTAGCCTTGCTAGAGCCGATCTGCAAGATTATCCCGTGAAGATAGCCACTAGAAGTAGGGCGTGTAATCCACTCAACCTCTTGACCAATAGTCCAAATGATAGGTTTCTTCAATACCAACTTCTTTCCACTCGCGTACATCACGCAAGTTCTCGCTCTGAATCTGATGGACTTTATCCAGCAGTCGGCTCGCTTGCGCCTCATCCATCGTTTCAATCGCCTCTTGGAGCAAGTCCATTAAGTTGTCGCTATTGTTTGCCGCTGCTTCCAAGATAGTATACTCACTC
>WNGM01007014.1_pt1 | contig 18650 bp, 15 predicted proteins | sample 5400571 | NCBI WGS metagenome assembly WNGM01 (sample SAMN13153378, study PRJNA577476) | soil metagenome | isolation source: 100 cm soil or saprolite under Garry oak tree replicate 2 | place: USA:California | collected 2016-06-15 | reverse complement strand
ACGCGCATCGCACCCGGAGGGACCTGGATTTCTCCCTTCTTGCCGACGCGCGTGATCCTGTCCTGTTCAACCAAGAACGCGCCGTTCTCGAATGGCGGCCTGCTGTCGCCCACGATGATCCGCGCACCTTCGAACAAGACCGCAGCTCCTGGCGTCCGGGACGGCTGTTGTCCCGCATGCAAGGAAAGAACAGCAAGCAAAAGCAACCCACAGAACCATGTTTTTACTGCCAGCATTCACTCTCCTTGCACGCGGAAATTCACGCGCCCAGAGCCGCGAGTCCTCTCAGGAAATCGCGCCGCGATGGATGACACCGAGCGGAAAAATGAACAGCATCCATAAATACACTCCGGCGTTTTTCGGGAACGCTATACGCTAATGACTTCTGCTGTCAAGCATCGAAATCCAGGAAATCTGGTAATCCGGTAGGCAGAAAGCAGGTAGTCGCGGGATTTAGAACGTGCGAATTCGATGCAAACGCGGGCTGAAGCCCGCGACTACATGCTTGGCCGAAAGGTTGTCGCAATCGTAGTCGCGGGCTTTCGCAGGTCTTCAACTGCTTCGGTTGGTAAAGCTGCTGTGTTGCTTTACGTGGCGGCAGGCATCCGCGTTTTCTCCGTGTATTTTGGGGCCGGCTCACGCACTGGGTCATCCAGTGTTGCGCCTCGCTGCTGGGCGATTCTCTGTTGCCCCAATATCTCGCCGGAGGAAAACAAGAGAGGCCCCAGCAACTTGAATCGCACGTAGGCGAAGCGCGCCAAGGTCACGGTCAGCGCGACACCCAGTGAGGCAGCGACTGCTGTGGTCACAATCCCGATTAACGCAAATACGTAAAGGAACCCATCAAAGTTCATCAACATTCTCCTTGCTTCTTGCAAGTGGAAGAGCGCGGGCCGATCACGCGAAGTCCACAAATCCCTCCACTCGGTTCGGTTGTGCGTGCCGGTTAATAACTGGACGGCGATGGCGTATTGTCGGTTCCTCAGGCGGAATTGTCAATCGTCCCGGGCTTCTGTTTCTCTGCTGTAGGAGGAACACTGGCACGCATGCAGGAGCCTGACCCAGTGCGAGAAGAGCTAGTGTGTCTGTGGACTAGAACAATTCCAGGATGGGATAAACCGCCCAGTTGTTCGAGGTGACGTATTCGAAGCCACGGCCGAGCGGGTCGTCTCGACGGACGGTTGTGTAATCGATTCCCAGTGCGGAGTAGATCGTGGCGGCCACATCTTCGGCGCCAACCGGCCGATATTGCGACCAGCCGGGGTCTTCAACAAAGCGTCCGTCAGATGTTGTGCTGCCGATAACGCGCCCGCCCTTCACGCCGCCACCGGCGAACAATGTGAAATGCGGGAAGTAGTGATCGCGCCCTCCTCTCGCAGTCAGCGGGCCGACCGTACGTCCGAATTCGCCCTTGACCACGATGAGGGTTTCATCCAACCGGCTCCTACCCAAACTTCCGGGAGACGCCGCAAGATCCGCTATCAGATTGGCAAGCCCGGAATCGAGCTGGCTGGCGGGCCGGTAGATGCCGGCGGGCTGGTAGATATTCTGATGGTTATCCCAGCCACCCAGATTGATTTGGATATAGCGCGTACCCAAATCGGCCTTGATCAGATTTCGGGCAACAATGCAGGAATTGCCAAAGGCGGAGTTGCCGTAGAGTTGTTGCTCCTCCGGTGTGAAGCGGAATGCGGCGTTTACCGTGGGGTCATACATGATGCTCCGGCTGCCTTGATAGAAATCTTCGATCTCCGCGAACTCCGCACGAGCAATTCCCGAATGATTGAGTTGAAGGAGAAGCTCGAAGCGGTCATTGAATGTCGCTTGCCCGTCGGGATTCTGCAGGTTCGCCAGCCCGCCCGGCGCGGCGGTCACGTCGAACGGCGAGTAGCGTCCGGGTAGATATCCTTGACGGATCAGGTTGCCGCCGGTGTTCAGTGAAAGAAACCCGGGCAGAGGTTGGGACTTCGTTTTATTTCGTTCGGTCTCCAATGCGACGATCGATCCGATATTTGGCGCGATTTTGCCCGTAGCGCTCGTGGGGTTGCGCGCGATTTGGTTCCAGGCTTGTAAGAGCGAGTGAACCAACGCGGAGGCCTGGCAGCTTCTCACAATAGAAATTTTGTCGAGTTGTTTGGCAATATTTGGAAGCAAACCCTCGGGAAAATCGATTCCGTTGATCGTCGTGGGGCGGAAATCTTCCGGCGTCCACGAGCCGACGCGAAGATCGAACGTATCGAACTGACTCGGCGCGCCGGGTAGAAAAACAAAGATGGCGTTCTTCGCGGTGCCGGTGATGCTCGCCGGATTAGCGTTCGGGGCCGGCGACCGGCGAGCCAGCAGATCGAACGGCGACAGAAAGTAACCGGCTACACCGGTTCCGGCAATTTGGAAAAACAAACGTCGATGGATGATGGTTTCCATGCCGCTTCCTTAGTGCGCCCTCACCCGCCGCTTCGCGGCACCCTCTCCCAGAGGGAGAGGGACTAACCTTCCGAATGGTCCTTCTCCCCCTGGGAGAAGGTGGCCCGAAGGGCCGGATGAGGGCAAACACGTCTTATTCATTAGTAGTTGTAGATGAAGTCCACTTTATTCAGGAGCGCCCATTGCAACGCTTCAGCACCACGCGTGTTGCCTAAACGCTGCATCGTGGCGAGGGCGATGCTCAGCTCCTCATTTGTTGCATAACGGCCGAGAGTCGCAAAAAACAGGTAGCCGATGATCGCATACCGATCTGAAGTTACCGCGAGCAGCCGCTGGACCGTCGAGCCATTATTATTGGCGTGGATCCTCTGCATCACGAATGTGTTGTTCATCAAACTGAGGCCCTGGAGCACAGAGCCGCTGGAATCTCGCGCCGCCAGATCACGGTCACCGCGTCCGAAGGCGTTCAGAAATTGCGCGGTCGTGCCATTCGTCCGAGGCTCGCGAGTATCCGGGAGCTGCATCGCCCAACTGACCGGAGGAAGCGGAGTCAGCGAGCCCGCATAGTCCATGACGTAACTCGGAAGAACGCCCGTGGCTGTGACGACCGCATCGTGGATCTCCTCGGCATCCAGACGGCGCACGAAGTGCCGCGCATAAAACGGAACGTAGTCCGGTTTCCATGCACCCGGATACGCAGACGACAACTGATAAGCATTCGATTTCGCGATAAGCGCAATCAGTTGGCGCAGGTCATAGCCATTTTCACCGAACCACCGCGACAGAGCATTCAACAATTGAGGATTGGTGGGTTGCAGGGTCCAGGGCGCAGGTGGCGGTTTGTCTGGATCCAGTCGAGCGAGATCAAACGCACTCGCCGGCGTGACAAACGCTTCGACCATCAGCTTTCCCCAAATGTAGTTCACGATCGCGCGAGAAAACTGGACGTCGCCTGTAACGTCCATCGCAAGTGCCTGCCGGCGATTGGTGTCGGGCGCAATCGACTCTCCAGTGAAAGGGTACGTCGGCACGACGCTCGTCACGTTACCGATCCGCTGACGAGCGCTTCGGTTTCCATTCGTCGTGTTTAGTGTATATTCACCCGCGGAAAGATCGCTGACGACGTATTCGGACACCGCCGGAACGGGTGGATATGCCTGGCGTGCCATTCGCGTCTGGGCGAAGAACGCCGACAGACCCCACATTTCGGCCCGCTTCCGGTCTTTACCCCAAAGATTGACCGTATCGAGATGCCGCGCCCCGTCATGGCAAAGCAGGCAATCGACGACATTAATTCCCAGAAACATCGACGCAAGGTTGACAGCCTGGCCGTCGTACGTGTCCTGCGCCGGACCCATTGGCACAGTTCCGTTAACCACCCAGTTGGCTTCGCCGTGAGAAAAGTTGTCGCCTGCTGCCGTGATCAGGTCCGTCGCCATTTCGTTGTAGGGTTTGTTCTCGCTAATAGCGGTTCGCAGGTACGACACCATGGCGTCTCGTCCTTGCTGGTAGACAGTGACGTTGGTTGCCGCAGCATTCACCTTATAGAGGTCGCCGAAGAACATCGTCCACTTGTCGACAAATTCGGGCGAGGCCATTAGCGAATCGACCAGGTTGTCGCGCTTGGCCGGACTTGGATCACTGAGGAAGTTTACGACGTCGCTCACCGACGGAATACGCCCAGTCAAATCCAGCGTCACCCGGCGCAGGAATTCCTGATCGGACGTGAGTGGCGCCGGCTGTATGCCAGCAGCTTCCAGCCTGCTGAAAATGTGATCGTCGACCAGGTTTTTCCGCGGCATCGGCGCCTGGTCTGCTGATGTGAGCGGGCTTCGAACCAGAATCGGCTCCAGATAGGTGCCCAACTTTGCGGAGCGGTCCGACACTTCGCGGCGATGAAGTTCCACGGAATACGGAAACGAGTCCGGCGCCTTTAGATAAGTGCAATCGGCGGCGGTCGGCGCCAGGCGGAAATCGTTTTCCTTCTGCAAGTGATCCTGAGATCCGAGCAGCACGATGGTTGTGAGCAGCACAGAGATGGGACCCGCTAAAGCTACCCGTCCAGACGGCGACATCCTTCACCTCCAGATTTGAATCTTGATAAGGCACTCTATCACTCGGACGCCCATGCGGCCAACTCCTTCGTATGGCTGAAAGCGGATCGGAGAGTCGCGAAATCCGAGAAAAAGCGAACCGGGTTTTCAGCGACATCGATGGGTACAACGGGGCTTTAGCCCGCGACTACGTATTGCGACAACGTTTCCGCCAAACATGTAGTCGCGGGCTTTAGCCCGCGTTGGCATCGCCAAGACATGGCCATCAAAGTGCATAAGCAGCAACGGCCGGCGGCGCTGTAGCGCTGTGCTATAGTCGGTCGCCAGGCCATGGAACGCGAAGTGTCAACACAACCCAAACCTCGAATTACGCCGCAGGAATATCTCGCGTTGGAGCGCCAAGCCGAAATCAAGAGTGAATACTTCGACGGCGAGATGTTCGCGATGTCGGGCGCCACACGCGAGCACACGAACATCGTCGCAAACATCACGGCCGAGCTCGGCAATCAGTTCATCGATCGGCCCTGCGAGGTTTACCCGCTCGATATGCGAACGAAAATCTCGCCGACAGGGCTCTACACGTATCCCGATATCGCGGCCGTATGCGGCGAACCGCAATTTGAAGATGCTCATCTGGACACGCTCATCAACCCTCATCTCATTATTGAAGTGTTATCGGATTCCACCGAATCGTACGACCGCGGTAAAAAGTTCGCGCATTATCGGACCATCGATTCACTGCGCGAATACGTTCTTGTGTCCCAAACGGAATGCCGTATCGAACGGTTCTGCCGGCAAGACGATGGCAACTGGCTCTATACCGAAAATGCAGATCCTGACGGTTCGATGGAGCTGACCTCCGTCGCTTGCAGGCTTTCGCTGTCCCGCGTGTATCACAAGGTCGATTTTGAGCGCGCGAAAGGTCCACAACGCGAGGGCCATTCTTTACATCCATAAGTTTTCTGTTGTTGGCTATAATCTCGCCACATGGCTTCAGACGGAGGTGAGATCATGCATTCCACATTCGAACGATTGATCGAAGCGTACGAGACCGGCCGCATTTCGCGGCGGCGCCTGCTGCTTTCGCTTCCGGCGCTGATGATGGCTCCGCGTGCGTTCGCGCAGGCGAGCAATCCACAAATACGCGTGAGAGGAATCAATCACGTGACGCTGTCCGTGTCGGATGTGAAGCGGTCCGTGGACTTCTATCAAGGACTCTTCGGCATGCCGGTGATTAGCCGCCAGGGGATGACGGCCAATCTTCAAATCGGCGCCGGCCCGCAATTCCTCGGCGTGAGCTCTGCGGGCTCGAACCCGTCGAGCATTAATCACCTCTGTTTGGGCGTCGACAATTTCAATGTCGATCGGATCGTCGGCATTCTGGGCCAGCACGGCGTCACGAAGAATGACGCTGCCGCAGGGAACGCGGGCGGTGGAGGATTGAGCGGAGGCCCCATGCGGATGCGCGTGCGCATGCGCGGACCGGAAGCCGGCGGAGGCAGGGATGGAACTCCCGAACTCTATTTCAGCGATCCCGACGGCATTGTCATTCAGTTGCAGGATCCGCGCTACTGCGGCGGAGCGGGCGCTCTCGGCAACGTCTGCCCGAAGCCCGAGCCGTCGGCGAAGAAAGGGCTGTTGGCGGTTCGCGGCTGGAGCCATTGCACGAACAGCGTGTCCGACGCGGCGCGCTCGAACAAGTTCTATTTGGAACTCTTCGGCTTGCGGATTCAGGCCTATCAGGGGCCGACTGCTCCAGTGCTGGGCGTTGGTGACGGCGTTCAATTCCTCGTGTTCGCCGCTGGCGGTGGCGGCCGGGGTGGCGCGAATGCTGCGCCTCGTCCTGGCAGCATCAACCATCTCTGCATGAGCGTGGACAATTTCAAACCAGACAATGTCATCAAGGCGCTCGAAAGTTACGGCATCCAGCCGAGAGGGAGCGCGCAAGGCGCGCCGGGACCGCTGGTCCACTACATCAGCATGCGGATGGAGAATCGCGGAGGCGCAAAGGAAGGCACGCCGGAACTCTACTTCACCGATCCGGACGGCCTGCTGATTCAGCTTCAGGACGTGAAATACTGCGGTGGCGCCGGCGTCCTGGGCGATCTGTGCCCCTGACGCGAGATGCGATTTCCCGAATCTGACCCTCACCCGGCCTTCGCCTTCTCCCTCTGGGAGAAGGTGGCCCGAAGGGCCGGATGAGGGTGCATTTCCTGCCCTCACCCGGCGCTTCGCGCCACCCTCTCCCAAAGGGAGAGGGACATGCCCGAAACAGGTTTCCAAATAGAGAATCCCATGAAGCCCGCATCAATCCTGCTTCTGGAGCGAACCGCATCCCGTAATTTGCACAAGAGTGCTCCCGGGGGGAGAGGGCGCCAGAATCGAGATCCCTCTCCCCTGGGAGAGGGTACGCTTCGTGACACCTGCTCCCCCGCATTCAAAGTGACCCATTATCAAATCACTGGTAAACTGCTCAGCAATATTCGATGAAAAGCCTTTTGATTTTCGGCGGAATACTTCTCATTGGCGCAGGGCTTCTTCTGGGGCAGAATGCCGGCGGATCCGCGCAGTCACCTCGCGCGGTGTTGGACCAGTATTGTGTCACCTGCCACAACGAAAAAACGAAGACCGCGGGCCTGATGCTGGACAAGATGGATCCGGCTCGTGTCGCTCAGGTCTGCCGCGGCCCAGTGCCCCCGCGTATGAAGCATTGACCGTAGCGCTCGAGGACGAACTGGACCGGGCTGCCGCCGCGAAGCCGAAACTTGCTGCTCCGGGAGTCCACCGGATGAACCGCACGGAATACGCGAACGCGATTCGTGAGCTCATCGGCCTCGATATCGATCCTGCCGCATATCTACCCGCCGACGATACCAGCTACGGATTCGACAACGTCGAGAGTGGACTGCAAGTATCGCCGGCGCTGGTGGAAGGATATGTTTCGGCGGCGTCGAAACTGAGCCGGCAGGCGCTGGGTCATGAAACGGCTCCGGGCAGGAAGATTTACTACACCCGCGAGGATTATTCGCAGGAAGAACAGGTCGATGGTCTGCCGTTTGGTACGCGGGGCGGGATGCTTGTCCATCACTACTTCCCGGCCGATGGAGAGTACGTTATCTCGTGGGTGCCCGTGAGGAACACCGTCGGCACGTTGTACGGCGGCGACGCCGAGAATGAGCAGGTCGAACTCACCGTCGACGGCGGGAGGATCAAGCTGTACTCGATCGGTAAGGACATACCGCTGACTGCCAATGTCCAGGCCGACAAGAACGAGGTTCGCGTCGTGGTCAAAGCCGGCCAGCACGCGGTGGGTCTCGCGTTTATCGCGAACACTTATATTCCGCATGTTTTCTTGAACCGCTCTTACCGGCGGAGCATCCTGGACGATAACCCGATCGAGGGCATCATGCAAACGCCGCAAGTGAGCCAGATCACCATCCAGGGTCCGGTCAACGGCTTGCCTGCGAAGGACACACCCAGCCGCCGGAAGATTCTCGTATGCACCCCGTCCGCGGGAAGCGACCCCCTGGCGTGCGCCAAAACGATTCTCAGCACATTGGCGCGCAAGGCGTACCGCAGACCGCTCACTGACGCGGATACCGCGACCCTGCTGAGTCTTTACCGGACCGGCCGGGAAAACGGCAATTTTGAAGACGGCATCGAGCGAGCGTTGCAGTTCATCCTCGCGCATCCGGAATTTGTGTTCCGCACCGAAACTGCTCCCGCCAGCATCAAGCCCGGCGAATCCTATCGGATCAGCGATCTGGAACTGGCCTCGCGCTTGTCCTTTTTTCTGTGGAGCAACGGCCCCGACGACGAGCTCATCAACCTCGCCGGGCAGGGAAAACTGAAAGATCCCAAAGTGCTCGAGCAACAGGTGCGGCGCATGCTTGCAGATCCACGCTCGCAAGAGCTGGTGAAGAACTTCGCGGGACAGTGGCTGGGTTTGCGGACGTTGCAGAGCCAGACTCCGGAAGGAACGATTTATCCCGACTTCGACGATAATCTGCGGCACGCGATGCGGACCGAGGCGGAGATGTTCTTTGAGAGCATCCTCGGCGAAGACCGCAGCCTGATCGAGCTGCTAACGGCAGACTACACGTTCGTCAACGAACGTCTGGCCGTGCATTATGGGATTCCAAACATTTATGGAACCCAATTCCGGCGCGTGCAGCTGGAAGGGGATTTGGACGTGCGCCGCGGACTGCTGGGAAAAGGGAGCGTTCACCTGGTGACCTCGAACTCCGACAGGACCTCTCCGGTGCTGCGCGGTAAGTGGGTTCTGGAGAATATTCTGGGCACGCATCCTCCCGATCCTCCGCCCAATGTTCCGCCGCTGAAGCCCAACCCAACAGCCGGGGTCCAGACAATGCGGCAGCGCATGGAGGAACACCGCGCAAACCCGGCTTGCTCCAGCTGTCATAAGATGATGGACCCGATTGGCTTCGCTCTCGAAAACTTTGATGGGACCGGAAAGTGGCGCACGAGGGAAGGCGGGCAGAACCTCGATGCCTCCGGCCAGCTTGTGGACGGCAGCCGGATTGACGGCGTCGTGAGTTTGAGGCAGGCGCTTTTGCGGTACTCGCCGCAATTCGAGCGGACCATCACGGAAAAGTTGCTCACGTACGCTCTCGGCCGGGGAGTAGAGTATGACGATATGCCGGCGGTACGCTCCATCGTGCGCGAGGCAGGCAAGGCCGATTACCGGTTCTCGGCGCTTGTGCTCGAAATCGTCAAAAGCATTCCGTTTCAAGTGAACCGGAAGCAGTAGGTCAGTGGGTTAGCGGGTAGTTGGGTCGTTGGACAAGTACATTGGACATCGTACATGGGACATTCCAACAATTGACATTTAGGGGACGCAATCTCGGCCGTGCCCCGAAAATGTCAAATGTTGGGATGTCCCATATACAATGTCACACGTAGCTGTCCAACAACCCCATTACCAACTGACCGACTGACCAAATAGTCCGATCGGTCGTTTGACGGAATTATTGGAGACAACAATGTTCATCACGAAGAAACACATTCCTCGCCGGACGTTTCTGCGGGGCGCGGGCGTCACGCTGGCGTTACCGTTGCTGGAATCCATGTTTCCCGCTCTCGTCCCTTCGGCCAAAGCGCAGGCAACCGCAAAAGCCCCACGATTTGTGGGGATCTTCAATCCACACGGTTGGGAGCCTGGGCATTGGGCCATGAAGGAAGGCGGGCTCTCCGAACTTCCGTTTATTCTCAAGCCGCTCGAGCCGTGGAGGGATTCGATCACGGTGATCAGCGGGCTGGACGCGACATCATCGATGCCGGGGCCCGGAGAGACCGGCGGCGATCATTCGCGCAGCGCGGCGGTTTTCAGCGGCGTTCAACCGAAGAAGACGGTCAGCGCAGATATCCATCTGGGCACGACTATCGATCAGATCATCGCGCAGAAGTACGGCCAGTCTCTTCGGCGATGGGAGCAATGCGCAAGAGCGGGCGGCGCGCAAACAGGCAAAGGCCAGCCTTCTCGATGCGGTCACGCTCGAAGTCGCACGCCTGAACAACAGTCTTCCCGCAACCGATCGTACCCGGCTTAACGAATACCTGGAGGACATTCGCGAGATCGAACGCCGGCTGAGCAATGTGGCGAGATCTGCGGAGGCGTCCCCGGCCGCTGAGGTTCCCTTCGGCATACCAGAATCGTTCACCGAGCATATCAACTTGTTGTGGGACTTGCAGGTGCTGGCGTTCCGGGCGGATATCACTCGCGTTTCGACGCTGATGTATGCGCATGATGTGAGCATGCGGGTCTATCCCGAATCCGGAGTTATGAGCGGGAATCATCCCACGTCGCATCATGGCGGACGGCCCGCGACCCTCGAAGCCTGGGCCAAAATCAACCGGTTCCATGTGCAGTGTCTGACGCCTTTCCTGGCCAAGCTGAAATCCACACCCGACGGCGATGGCAGCCTGCTCGACCACACGTTGATCTTTTGGGCCAGCAATATGTCCGACGGCAATCTGCATAGCCACAAGGCTGTGCCAAACATGTTCATCGGCGGCGCCATGGGACAACACAAGGGAGGCCGCCATATCCAACGCACGGGGACCACGGCGAATCTTCTGCTGAAGACGCTGCACATGTTTGGAATCGAGCAGGAAAGCATTGGCGACAGCACGGGACCGTTGCCGCTTGGGTGAGGAGCACTGGTTGCGCATTTTTCATAGGAACCGGCAAGGACAGTCCAATAAGCCGCGAATTACGCCAATCGCGCGAATGGGGCGTATTTCAGATCGTTTGGCGTGCCATTCGCGTAATTGGCGTAATTCGCGGCGGACATCTGGCTTTTGGCAACGGGTCATTGCCGTATGGTTCGGGACAGCGTTGCTCTCCGTTACCAGTTTTGCAGCCGCGGCCAGCGACGTCGCGGACGCGGCCATGAAAAAGAACGGTGAAGCGCTGCGCTCCCTCCTTCAGCAAAAAGCGGACGTCAACGCTCCACAGTCCGACGGTACGACGGCCCTGCACTGGGCCGCGCGATGGGATGATCTGGAAACGGTCGGCGCTTTGATCCGGGCCGGAGCGAAGGCGCAAACGGCGAACCGCGCAGGGGCAACGCCGATGTTCCTTGCGGCTGTGAACGGAAGCGCTGCGATGATTGAGACGCTGTTGAAAGCCGGTGTTGACCCGAATGCCCCCATCCTGTCGCGGGGGGAAACGGCACTGATGATGGCGGCACGTACCGGAAAGCGGAATGCAGTCCAGGTGCTCCTCGATCATGGAGCCAAAGTGAATGCGACGGAAAACCTGCGGGGAACCAATGCGCTGATGTGGGCGGCCGAGCAGGGCCATGCCGGCGTGGTCCAGTTTCTACTCGATAATGGCGCCAACCTCGAAGCTCAGTCCAAAGTCATACGACCCATAAGACGGAACGGTCTGGGTTTCGGGCGGCCTGGGCGCGACGGGCAACCCACGGGCGACCCGATGGGCGGTCTCACACCTCTCTTGTTTGCGGCCCGGCAAGGCTCTCTCGATACGGTGCGGGTCCTGGTTGCCGCGGGCGCAGACATCAGTAAAGCTGCGGTGGATGGAAGCAGCCCCCTGCTCGTCGCGGTGCAGAATGGCCACTACGAGATTGCCCGGCTTTTGCTGGACCGCGGAGCCAATCCGAATCAGGCGAACGTCAAAGGTTGGACGCCCCTTTATCTGGCGGTCTCGAATCGCGATGCCTTAACGACAGCAATACCGGCGCCGAGCACGGACGGCGTTATGGATTTCATCAAGATGCTTCTGGACCGCAGAGCGGACCCCAACCAGCGGATCAAGGTTCGGGTAGAAGTGCATCAGGCAAATACGTCTCTCTGGTTGAAGGAAGCCGGGGCAACGCCACTGCTACGCGCGGCGCTCTGCGGCGATCTCACTGTCGTTCGCCTACTGCTCGCTCACGGCGCCGATCCACTCATCGGTACATTCGATAAGAGTACTCCGTTGATGGTCGCCTCGGGCGTGGGCTGGGCGGAAGGTTTCACGTTCCAGTACTCGGAAGACGAGACCGTGGAACTGGTGAAGCTTCTCCTGGACAAGGGCGCTGCGATTAACGATGCCAATGAGGACGGTATTACGGCGCTGCACGGCGCCGCATATAAGGGAGCGAACAAGGTGGTGCAACTCCTGGTCGATCGCGGCGCGGACCTTGCGGCGCAAGACAAAGGCGAGGATTTCGGATTCGGCGTGAGCTCGGTTCGAATGACGCCTTTGAATTGGGCGGAAGGCGTGCCCGTCGGAATGTCCTCGGCGATCTATCACGACGACACTGTGGCTCTCATCACCCGGCTGATGCAGGAGCGAGGAATCCCCATCGTCTATAACACTTTCCACGGAAAGAAACGCGGCGATACGCCAGTCATCGAAGAGCCGAAGTAAATCTGGGCTACGAATCCGAAAAGTGAATGCGAAAGCAGTTGAAGATGCGTACAGACGCGGGCTAAAGCCCACGTCTACGAGGTAAACCAAACACGCCCCGCCGGCCGGAAATTCCTGTGGGACCATGCCTAAAAACTGAGGCGTAGTTGAAGCTGAATCACACGAGCAGTGGCGGCTGCGGTCGCTTGGCCAAACCCGATCCCGCTCAGGTTCGTTGCAATGCCGTTATATTGCGTGTGATTGAGTGCGTTGGCCATATCGGCTTTTAATTCAAGCTTCGTACCTTCGTTAAGACTGAAGTTCTTCCCGAACGATAAATCGACGTCCCACATTCCCGGGCTTCTCAGCGCCGTGGCGCCTGCAGTGCCTCGGCGGATCGTTCGTGCGGAGCCGGGCACCGTCACTAATGCGAACGCGGCGGGATTCAGATACTGCAGGTTTCCAAAGCTGCAGCAATTTGTGTTGACCGCTCCCTTGACGTCCAGTAGGTCCGGCCGGCCACCCGTCTGAGTGACGCCCAGAGGCTGTCCCGTCCGGGCCTTCCAGATGCCGGAAATATTCCAGCCTCCCAGAACCTGCCGGGCTACGGGCGAGTTGGAAAACGGCGTGGGCGCCTGATACAACCAGTCGGCGGAGACGTTATGGGTCACATCGCCCGACGCAAGGCTGCGCTCGATCTTGATGTTATTGAAGTCCTCACTTAAGGTGCGTGAGTCGCCCAGATAGATTGCACCGACGTCGCCGCCTGCGTAGGCAAGGGCCTTGCCCCAGGTGTAGTGGACATTGAGCGCCAGCCCGTCGGTGAACCGCTGCCTGAGCGATGTCTGCCACGAGTTGTAGTTCGTCTGTTGGGAATTGTCGAGATAGGTTCCCTGAATGTCGCTCGGATTCGGACGAATTCCGGTGACACGGTCCACTAGATTGAACGTCCTGGACAGGTTGAACTTGACTCCGCGGGAGCCCACGTATCCCGTTTCCACGATCAGTGACGGATTCAACGCCCGCTGCATCTCCAGCGAGTAATTCATGGCGTAAGGAGATTGGAAATTCGGGTTGATGCGGGTACTCATCTGCGCCGACCTCTTTTGGGCCAGCACGATCCCCACCATGTCTTCGTTGTACGCCGGAAACTTCAAGCCGTATAAGACGGATTCGGCCCTGCTGAAGTTCACGGTGACTGGCAAATCGGGACGACGGTTCGGCGCGGTTTCGAAACTCGAGCCATCGAATCCCGAAAAATTCACACCGAAGCCGCCTCGCACGGCGAAGTCACCCTTGCTATCGGCGGTGTAAGCGAATCCGATCCGGGGGCCGAAATTCATATTGTCATTTTCAAACGGCTGCTTGATGTCGCGCAGCGGAGCCCACGTGAAGTTGACCGGGTCGAGCAGCCCATCAAAGTTGTAAAGGGCCGTGAGATCCTCCGGAGGCTTACCGGTGGCGACAAATGCCCGGAAGGTGTCATAGCGGACTCCCAGGTTCAGGACCAGCTTCCGGCTGACGCGCCAGTCGTCTTGCCCATAGAGCGACCAGCTATTCATGGTCCATCTGTAGAATTCACTCTGCTGCATATTCAGGCCAACCGCACTCGGCGCGTTGCGCATGACATCGTCCAGAGTGACGTAGCTGACCCCGGCATTGGTGCTGTCCGGCGCTCCTCCTTTTCGAAGATCGAGCTTGCCGCCAAACTTCCACGAGTGGGCGCCGCGGAACAATGAAAACTGCTGCTCGATATGGTAGCTCGGCGTAACGCCCCATTGCTTGCGTTCGCGCTGAGCAATAGCCGTCATACCGGTGTACATGATTGCGGGAACGCCGCGCCCCACGCTCCCAGGAGTTTCGGCCTTGGCGGGATCCCGCTCGTTAAAGAACTTTTCGATTCTCTGTCCTGGACTGGCATTGATGCCGAAGTAGGTGGCCGAGGTCCAGCGAGCCCGGCCGATCACATAAGATGTGTTTCCGCGCAGCATCTTGCCCCTGAACGTGCGCGGATTCAACGGCTGTTGAGCTGCCTGGTTTTGGAAAGGATGCGCTCCGCTGAAGGTGACGGAAAGATTGCCGCCCCCGATCAAATAATCCAGCTTCGTGTCCACATGATCGTCATTCTGACTGCTGAGTCCCGGCCCAAACCATCTACCCAGCAGATCGGCCGGCCCATACGGCTGGTTGGGAAGGGTGTAGTACTTCAAATTGATGTCCGTCTCAGGGAACGGCAACGCGTGGCGCAGGATGTCGCGAAAGAGCGGGGTCGGAACGTCGTTCGTGAGCGTTGTCGATGAACGCTGGCGGTAGCCTTCATACGCGACGAAGAAGAAGAATTTGTCACGTAAGATCCGCCCTCCCATGGAACCGCCAAACTGGTTCCAAACCGAGTGAGGTTTGGCACTCAGGAACGGTTGGTGCGCCGACAGCGCTGAGCCTTCATAGCGGTGGAAGAGGCTGCCATGCCAGTCGTTCGTGCCCGATTTCGTGATGAAGCTCACATTGCCGCTCAAGCCGCCGTATTCCGCCGGGATCACACCCTTGACGACCTGAACCTCGCCAACGGCATCGGCGCTCATGATGTCGATCTTGGTAAAGCCCCCATACCCGCCTAGCAGATTTGAGGCGGCGAAGCCGCTGGCGTTGGTTCCGTTGGCGGTGGCCGACATCGCTGAGCCGCCGAGCCCGTTCATGCGGAAACGCACTCCACCGGCGCCGGAGACGAGGGCTTCCCCTTTCGTCAGCCCGGTCCCGGCGTTTTCGATGACGGACGTGATATTGCGGTTGATCATTGGCATATTCGCGACTTGCAGCATGTTCAGGTTCAACCGCTGCTCGGGCGAGAGCGTGTTGACCAGCGGCGCTTCACCAGTCACCGTCACGCTGTCGGTAACGGCGCCGACCTCCAGCGTGTAGGTCCGGCGCACTCTTTCTGCGGCGCCCAAGGGAATGCCTTTACTCTCGTACCTCTTGAAGCCCGGCAGTTCGAGCCTCAGCGTGTAGGTCCCGGCGGGCACGAAGTCGAGCAGGAATTCTCCCGTCTCGTTGGTCACGGTCTGCATTACCGCAGCCGTGCCTTCGTTGATCAGCGATGCCTCCACGCCGGGCAGAACCGCTCCCGTCGAATCCTGAGCGATTCCCGCGAAGGTGGCCGTGGTTCGCTGAGCCAGGCTCACCCTCGCCATGGACAGCACCAGCAGGATCAGAAGTGCCAGTGTCCGAGTTTTAGAAACCATTTCCCCCCTCCTGATCGCGGGCTTTAGCCCGCGTTCGCATCGCCGGGACTGGCCCCGTTCGACTGCCGATTTTAGATTAAAAAGTCTTGACTAGGAACATTCGTAAGTGTACGTACCGAGGTGTGAGGCACATGAAAAAAGCAGCGCTATCGATATTTGTTCTTGTTTTGATTCCTTCGTTCGGCCGGATGAAACCCGTCTTGGCGGAAACGCAGAAGGCAGTGGAAACTCCGCAGACAGCGCAAGGAATGGTGCTCATCCCGGCCGGAGACTTCTGGATGGGCCGGACGCACTTTTTCTTGATCGACGAAGTTGGCTGGCTCGAGCGGGACCGGCGCGATGACACACCTGCTCACAGGGTTCAAGTCGATGCGTACTACATGGACAAGTACGAAATCACCAATGAAGAGTATGCGCGTTTCGCCGAGATGGCCGGCAAACCCAAACTGTGGTACTGGCCGGGGGGTAAAGTCGCCAAAGGCGAAGAGCGGCAACCGGTTCACGATGTGACCTGGTATGAGGCAGACGCCTATTGCAAGTCACTAGGGAAGCGTTTACCGACGGAAGCCGAGTGGGAGCGCGCAGCACGCGGCGGAGTGGAAAAACAGAAGTTCTCCTGGGGCGATACAGGCGTAGGCCTGGCTGGAAACGACCCAGACAATGGCGGCGGTGGCGGCGGAGAAAGAACCAGGCAAGCGCATGTCGGCTATCCCTGGGGACCTGCGGCGGTCGGCTCCTATCCGCCGAATGGCTACGGGCTGTACGACATCATTGGAAATGTCTGGGAATGGATCAGCGACTGGTACGACCGCGACTACTACACCGTTACGCCCGATCGGAACCCTCAAGGCCCGGCATCCGGGACGTACAAAGTGATTCGCGGCGGTGGATGGTCCGAAGACGATGAGCGGAATCTCATGAATCACTATCGAAATTACAGCGATCCTTCGACACGAACCTATACGATTGGTTTCCGCTGTGCGAAAGCAGCCAACCCATGAAAACACCTGTTTCCACCGCGTTCCTTTTCGCGGCAGCTTTCATTGCGCTGCTATCTTTCGCAGAAGCGCAAACTCCTCCCGCTCAGAAGTCCGACAGGCCTGCCGGCTCGACCGAGAACCCAGAGTTGCTGGTGGACCAGTGGTTCCTCAGGTTGAATGCACTCGACGACTGGTACATCTCTGTGGACGGACGTGAAGAAACCGATGCGGTGGTCGATCACTTCCTTGAATTGTACAGTCCTGACGCCTTCCACCAGGTAGGGCCATCTGAAAATCAAATGGGGCCGGTCGTTTTTCATGGCCGCGAGGGAATCCGAAAATGGGCGACCGATTTTGCGAAGAAATACGTGCAACTGGGTTACCGGATCGACTTCATAACGCGCAGCGAGAAGCCCGCACAACTGGTCTATAGCACCAGGCCGCCTTGGGGCGGAACTGCTGCGGCTGTTGAATTCACTGCGGTGTACACGAACCGGGAAGATCGAAAGCGGATTATGGTACCGGGCAGCGTTTTTTTTCTGTTCGATGAGGCTGGGAAGATTCAGCGGCTTCGGCTCTACATGCTGCGCGACGAAACCGCCGCAATCGAACCGTAAGGCTACAAACGCGGGCTAAAGCCCGCAACTACATTTGCTTGTTGGCTTTAGCCAGCGTTCGCATTAAACAATTTTAGCCGCGGATTGCGCGCGGCCTATTCGCGTATTCGCGCGATCCGCGGCTATTTTTTGGTATTTGAATCACGCCGCCGATCGGGCAGCGATATTGTGAACAGTCGAATTGGCTACGTCGTATGTTGCAAGACGCGGCGTTCCTTCGACCAATTTCGTCAGTTCCTTCATCACCTCTGGATAGCCGGCACTGTTGTAGGTGTCGGCTTGCTCCCTTGAATCCCATAAACTGATTCCTACAGCTTCCGTTCCGCCTGGAGCTATGAAGGTGATCTCATCGCGGAACCCTTTTTGTCTGCGGAGTATCGGGAGGATCTTCTTCTCAATCGTCTGAGTGAATTCCTGCGTGGTATTTGGCTTTAAACGCATCGTAACGATTCGAGCAAACATGCTGACCTCCTTTTGGAAAAGTAGACGTTCAAGAATTATCCGACTTTGTTCGGTAGGTCTCAAGGGAAAGCAACCTGAACCTGATGCCGCCGATTCATAAAATCTAAACGGTACTAAAAATGCTCGCGAGACCTGCCAGTTTACGCTTGTGGCTGAGAATGCCCCCTCAGTATCGTACTGGGGCATTTAAAGGCCGGGAAAACCGGTTCAATAAATTTGGAGCGCTTTGATGAAAATTAATCGGAGCAGTACGATTGCTCAAGGCACAGATCTCGCGCAAAATTCTCGAGATTCCTTCGACATTGGCAAATTGCTTAGCGCGTTGCAAGCGATGCGGGATGGTGATTTTTCCGTACGGCTGCCGCTGGATTGGACGGGTCTCGCGGGTAAGGCCGCCGACGCCTTCAACGATATTGTTGCCTCCAACAAGAGGATGGCGGAGGAACTCGAACGCGTTGGAACGGTCGTCGGCAAAGAGGGAACGACCCGGCAGCGCGCGCGCTTCGACCGGCAGAGTGGAGCCTGGGGAGACATGGAGACGTCGGTCAACACACTGATCGAAGACCTTCTTTGGCCGACGAGAGAAATGACCCGCGCCATTTCCGCGGTCGCGCAGGGCGATCTGCTGCAGACCGTGCAACTGGACATTGATGGGCGGCCGCTTCAAGGAGAATTCCTGCGCTCCGCCGCAATCGTAAACACGATGATCGAACAACTCGGCGTCTTCACTTCGGAGGTCACGCGCGTGGCTCGCGAGGTGGGCACCGACGGCAAGCTTGGTGGGCAGGCGCAGGTCCGGGACGTCGGCGGTGTTTGGAAGGATCTCACCGAAAGCGTCAATTCCATGGCGAGCAACCTGACGGCACAGGTGCGCAATATCGCCGACGTGACGATCGCGGTGGCCAGCGGGGATCTATCCAAGAAAATTACGGTGGACGTTCGCGGCGAGATCCTGCAGCTCAAAGAAGCGATCAACACGATGGTGGATCAGTTGCGCT
>WNGM01001516.1_pt1 | contig 18666 bp, 20 predicted proteins | sample 5400571 | NCBI WGS metagenome assembly WNGM01 (sample SAMN13153378, study PRJNA577476) | soil metagenome | isolation source: 100 cm soil or saprolite under Garry oak tree replicate 2 | place: USA:California | collected 2016-06-15 | reverse complement strand
TGGTTCGCGCCGGTGCTGGCCCGGGGGTCACGGGCATGGCGAGGACATCGGCATTTTCGAACAGGCGGGCGAGCTGGGCGGCGGCGTGCCGCCGCACGCGCTGAGCGTCGAGATAGGAATGGGCAAATGTGGTGAGCCCGAGGTCGATCAGCTCCCGCGCCCGGATCCCGTAGCGCTGGCGGTGCTCGCTATAGCGGGCACGGTGATATTGCGCGCATTCGGCGAAAGTGATGACCCGGTGGGCGGCGTGCACATCGGAGAGGTCGGCGGTGGGCGGCAACTCCACGATGATCGCCCCGGCCGCCTTGAGCTGCCCGATCGTGCGCTCAATGCTGGCCACCGGGGCCGCGGCCGTGGTGCCGAAAAACGCGCCGGTGAGCACGCCGATGCGCGGCCGGCCGTCGATGGCCGTTGCTGTTAGCGAGGCGGGTCGTCAGCGATCGCCGCCGCGACCGCTGCCGCGTCGCTGAGGTGGCGCGCGGTGATCCCGATCGTGTCGATCGTCGGCGCCACCGGGGTGACGCCGTCGAGTGGCGCCCAGCCGCTGGAGGGCTTGAACCCGACCACGCCGTTGTAGGCGGCGGGCCGCAGGACATCGCCGGCGGTCTGGGTGTCCACGGTGGCACGGCACATGCCGGCTGCGACCGCAACTGCCGAGCCCGCGCTCGAGCCGCCCGGGGTGCGGCTGTCGTCCCACGGGTTGCGGGTCGGCGCCGGGTCGTTCAGGGCCCACTCGGTGCAGTGGGTCTTGCCGATGATCGCCGCGCCGGCGGACCGCAGCCGGCCGACCACAGTCGCGTCCGCCGGGGCCGGCTCCGCGGCCGTCAGGGCCGAGCCGCAGCGGGTCGGCATGCCGGCGACGTCGATGATGTCCTTGACGCCGAGGGCGAAACCGTCCAGCGCGGCGCCGGCGGCCGTGGAGTCCGCCGCTGCCGGGTGCCCGCGGCGTGCCAGGCGATCGCGCGCAGGTCAGCGTCGAGGGCCTCGATCCGCTCGCGGCACATCCGCGCCGCCTCGGCGCTCGCCAGGTGCTCCCCCTCGGCGCGCATGGTTGGCGGGCCCCTGTGGGCAATCATGGCTTTGGGAAATTGTCCGCGCTGGCCCTGGGGATGGTGCCGTGGCCTTCCATGGGCGGCAGGGGCAGGCAGCAGCATCGTGAACCGGGTCGTGCGCTCGACCAGGGTGCCGATCGCCGAGCTGTTCAGCCCCACGATCAGGTCTCCTTCCCAGTGCCCGGGCACCGCCCGGTCCGCGGCCTCGGCGGGCCGCTCGCTGATCATGATCTCGGGTGTCACGAACTTCTTGCCGCGGCCGCGCGTGCGCGCCCGGGGGACGCGAAGCACCCGGCCGGTGCGCAGGCAGGCCGTCAGCTCACGCCGCAGCGCCCCGCGGGGCGGCCGAGACCGCCGAGCGGCACTGGCTGCCGACCCCGGACAAGGACATGAAAGCGTTCGAGCCCGGCACCTGCGGCGCCATGAGTTCCACGGCGACTGGAACTACACCATCCCGGCAGCACCGCCCCGCGAGGCGACACGCCCGGTCAGCGGGAACTAATTATTGCGCGCCTGCTTAGCGGTTCGCCGCTGAGGCTGCTGGTGCAGTTGCTCGCCTGGTAGCAGGGACGGCCGCCGCGGATGCCGCGCCCGTTCTCGCGGGCTTCGGGCACCGAGAACCCGACCCGCATCTTGTCGAAGACAATGGGGGTGCCGGGGGTGATCGAGGCGCACGGATCGGTTCCGGGACCGGTGACGTGACGCTGATGACCTCGTTGACGGCTTTCATGCCGGGTTCGGCAACGTAGGTCACGAAGCCGGCCAGGAGATCGGCCGCCGCGTCCACCCGGCCACCGGTCGCACCATGATCTACATGGCCGCCCGGCCCACGCACGGCACCGACATCTTCGTCGGCGACCGCGACGAGCTCGCCGAGGTCCGATGGGTCAGCCTGTCCGAAGCCGACCAGCTGATGCAGCCCCACGGCATGTTCGGACCCGCGCGCGAGTACCTGGCAAAAACGCTGCGCTAACCGCGGTTTGCTCATGCGAAATTGAGATGCAGCAACCAGGTGAGTAAACCTGGCTGTATGACCGGGCGTCTTAGGGGTGATAAGGCCCTGGAACGGCTGGACAGATGAAGCCCAGTAGCAAGCTTCGGCGACTGGCGGGAATCCTGGCGGTGGCTGCCTTGACGGCTGCGTGCACGGCCTCGTCCCCAGCTGCCTCGTCCCCAGCTGCCTCGCCCCCAGCTGTCCTGGAACTCGCCTGCACGACCTTGCCCATCGCCAGCACGTCGGCCGCCGGGGCTAGCGGCCAGCACGCGCGGCCGGACTGGCTGTCGGTTCCAGGATTCTTGAGCGACGTCGCGGCTCAGTCGTCCAGCAGCGCCTTGGCCGTCGGTTCGAGCTCGCCCGGCGCCCGCCATTCGAGGGCTCTGGTCGCGCTGTGGAACGGCGCAGCCTGGACGACGTTGAGCACGCGGGCGCTGCCGCGCCGGAGTGGCTTGGGCGCCGTGGCCGAGTTCCCTGGCGGCGCGTGGGTTGTTGGCGAGTACGGTCTAAGGGAGCACGGTGACGGAGGAGGAGTTGCCAGGCAGCTCATCGTGCGGGTGACCGGCACGACAGTGCGGCGGGTGCCGGTCCCTGGTCCGGTTTACGGCTCCCTGGACGACGTGGCCGCCACATCGGCGGCGAACGCGTGGGCGGTCGGTTACAGCGCTCATGGCCCGCTGATCTTGCACTGGAACGGGGCGGCGTGGAAGCGCGTGCCGCTGCCCGCCGCGGCGGGGCGCGGCGGTTTCGCTGGCGTGGCCGCCACGTCCGCGACGAACGCGTGGGCCATCCTGAACCCCGAGAATGGTGTCGTCCTCCCCGGCATCAAGGCAAGGATCGTGCACTGGAACGGCAGGCGGTGGGGAGATGTCGTCACGCCGGCTATCGGAATGTCCTACCGGCTCTATGACGTGGCCGCCACCTCAGCCAAGAATGCCTGGGCCGTCGGGTCCACCGGTTCGGCCAGGGCGGTGATCCTGCACTGGAACGGCCTGAGGTGGACGTGCGCTCTCAGCCCGAAAATGCACCGCGATCTGCCCGGCAGGTCTCTTTTTGCCGTCAGCGCGTCATCGGCCGACAATGCCTGGGCCGTGGGCAGTTCTGCCGAAAGAGCCTTGGCGCTGCACTGGAACGGACATAGCTGGAAGCAGGTCATGATCCCCCAGCCGACGACCTTCCTGGGGGGTGTCGCGTTCATCCCGCCGTCAGGCCGCGCCTGGGCGGTCGGCGGCACGGACCGCGGAACGCTGATGTTGCAGTGGAATGGCACCGCCTGGCACTGATACCCGGGGCAGCATCAACCAGTGGCGGCTGGCAGCTTGCCCTCGTAATTGTCCTCATCGCGGACGTTGCGGCGTGGTGTCTGGATGTCCGGCATCCACGAGGCCGCAGAATCGCCCTCTCAGAAGCACAAGATCAACTGCGCCGGAATGATATGGCGTCAATTCACTGGGAGCTTTGGCGGCGAGTGAGGCTGGCTTCGGCAGGTCCGGGCGATGTGTGAGTTGATTTCTGCCGAGCTGCCACGTTCGGCGGCGGCCAGCAGGGCGTGCTCGAGTCCGGCGAGGCGGATGCGAGACCAGGCCATGAGTGGGACGACGGAGCTGTCCGCTGAGGGGGAGAGGGTTGCCCGGCTCAGCCACCATCCCCCGGTACACGAGCTCTCGGCAGTCCTCCACGCTGACCTTGGCGAAGCTGGTCTTCAGGCGAGCGAGCTGGTCCCGTCTTTGCGGCCCGAACCAGCGCCGCCACGGCTCGCGGCGGCGATCGACGGTCTCTGCGAGGAAGGCCAAGGGCATCTTGATGGCCCGGCAGGGCTGCACGGCAGAGCAGGCGTTCCAGCTGCTGGTCGGCATGTCGCAGCGCGCCCACATCAAGCTGCGCGAGGTGGCCAGTGACCTGGTGGAAACGGCCAGAGACCAGGCTGCGAGGGGGCCGGGCCCCGGTCGGCACTAGCCAGGAACCAGCCCGGGAGACTTACCACAGCGGCAACGGCGGGTGCGCGGACCTTCGCCGCCGGGCGGGAAACCTCATCCCTCCAGCTCGCACTGCCTATCCAGGCCCGTCAGTTCCAGCAGCCTTTGCACCAGCGGGCAAGGTGAACGGATGACCGGCTTCCTCGCGGGAACCACAGACCCGGATGCGCCGAAGATCGCGGCGGCAACAGCGCAATCCAGGTAACTTACCGCGGCCATATCGAAGATGAGCCGGTCCGGCTTCATCGCTATCAGTCCCGCCAGCTGCGCCGAGAGCGCGGCTCGCATCGAGATATCCAGATCACCGCGCAGCCTGACCACGGCAGTACCATCGGCGAACTCGACATCGGCAGCCGCGACACGCTCATCCCGCTCCTGCAGCACGGCCCTGACCTCCCTGTCCCGCAGGCCCCGTGACCCGGCGGCCCAGACAGGGAACCAGACCGGTCACAATGCCTTCGGCTGGCTGCTTAGCCGTACGGCGACACCTTACCGGCGGACGGTGCTGCCGCCAAGACAGCAGCCACGGAATGCCATCAGGCCGGCGGGCCCATCAGGCCTGCCCCGCGGCAGGCATCACGGAGCGCTCACCGAGAGGCTCGTCGGTGTCGGGCGTGCTGGCATCGGTTCCGCCCGGGAAATCGAGCCGCACGAACTGCGCCTGGGCGGGCGTGAAGGTGAACTGGTCGGTGCCCGTCGAGGTGGCTTGAGCGGTCGCGACGACGTGCCAGACGCTGCCATCGGCGGACGTCTCGACGTTGCAGCCGAACGAGCCGGTGCTGCCGCGGGTGACGGTCACCGAGTCGATGGCCGTCTTCCTGGCGAGCCGCATTGTGACCGTGGCCTGCGCGCCAGTAGCCTGCCACGGGGCCGTCGTGCTCCCGTCGACGGCCGCGACCGGATCGTCACCCGGCACGCACGAGCTGGCGGTGACCTGCTGGCAGCGCGCGAGGTCAGTGGTGGACTGGAGGTCAGGGCGGCGGGTCGGGATCGTGATGCTCTGCCCCGGCGCCACCGTCATCAGCCCGGCCGGTGTCTGCACCGGGAGCGCCGAGCCTGAGGTGAGCCGCACCTGGGTGGACCGCAAACCGATGGTGACCGTGAACAGCCGCCCCTGCCACCGCAGATCGTTCAGCGTGATCCCGTGCAGCTGCGGCGACAGGCTCGGATCGAGCTCGGTCGCGTTCGGCGTGAACCGCAGTCCCGAGTAGCCGTAGTCGAAGACCTGCAGGAACCCGCCGACACCGGTGAGGAAGTTGAAGCCGGTGTTGTTTCCGCCGCGGGTCTCGGCGAACTGGTCATCCGGCCCCCTGAGGAACGGCTCGTAGCGGCGTAGCAGGTAGGTGTAGGCGGAGCAGCCGGGCGCGTTGAGCGCCGAGGCGTCGATCGAGTGGATCGCGGCCGTCATCGCCGGACCCTGCAGATCGGCCGGCGGCTGCACCGTGTTGATGTCGTAGCAGCCGTTCGGGTCCGGACTCGCCTTGCTGACCCAGAACTGCGCCAGCGCCTGGAGGACCGGCCAGCCGCGGTGACATCGCCGGTGGCCTCGAAGTACTCCCATTGCGCCAGGGCGATGTCGGCCTGCAGGTGCAGCTCCTGGCTGCAATTGATGTTCGGATCCGAGGTGATCGTGTCGCTCGAGTCCGTGGTGGTCCCGTAGCAATCCGCGCTGGTATATCCGTCGTCCCCGGCGGTCCAGGGGTAGAACGCTCCCTGGTAGCCGTTCGCCGCCCAGCCAAGTCGATGCCAGCCGGCTATGCCCGGTGCTGCTACGGCGCGCCCGTGCCCGGGGGCGGCGGGCCCTGAGCGCTACCGTCCCGCGGTCGCGGACCGCCGATCATGTGCGCGTATTCGGTCACTCCGCTGACGTGATGGACGATCTCGCGGATCGTCCAGATCTCAGCCGCCGGGCGAGCATCAAGAGCAAGCGCGTCGAGCTGGCTCAGCCTGGCCTGATGGCACGCCCCCAGACGGGTTAGCCGGCTGGTCGCCTCGTCGAGGTCAACCTCGGTGAAGCGCGCGAAGTCAGCGTCCAGCGTCACCATCCGGCCGTGCCACCGGTCCGGCAGCGTGAGCTGGCCCGCCAGGCGGCACTCGATCTCCGCCAGATGATCGAGCAAATGGTCCGCGACCCGGCGCAGAGCCTTATGCGGCGTCCAGGCGTTCCCGTCCCGGCAGACTGGACGGCCGTCCCAGCCCAGCCACATCTCGGCGACGCCCAGGACCTCGGCAACGGAGGCCGGCACCAGCGGCGCGACGTCCGCGTCGGTCACGGCCGGCCGGGCGGCGTAGCCGGCGCTGAACTGGTCAATAGTGAGGTATCTGACCATGGCCGCCAGGCTAACCGCGGGACCGTTGGGTAGCCGCCGACGCGTCGCGCGGGCCCGGCCCCCGGCGGATCCGCGGTGCTAACACTCAGGCGGACGAACGGGGCGCTGGCTGGCTGAGTTGCCGGCGCTTTCCCCGGCCTGTTCGGGCAAGCAGCAAGAACCTGCGGCTCGCTCAGCGCAACACCGCGAAGCGCTTTATTGGCTGATCGCCGCGCTGAGGTCGCTGAAGAAGGCAGCGATGTCACGGCTGAGCAGGTCGGGTTGCTCGGCGGATGGGAAGTGGCCGCCACTGGGCATCGGCGTCCACCGCCGGATGTTGTAAAGACGTTCGGCCCACTCGCGGGGAGGCGTGCCGTCGTCGATGAACTGGTGGCTGAAGACAGCCATCGCGGTGGGTACCGTGACCGCGTCGGCGAGGCCCAGTTCGGCTGCCAGCCAGCGGTTGTCAACGTAGTCCCGCATGGAGGACGCGATCGTCTGGGTGGCCCAGTACAGGGTCACCACGGTGAGCAGGAAGTCGCGGGAGAAAGTGGCGTCGATGTCCCCGCCGGAATCGGCCCAGCCTCGCCATTTCTCCAGCACCCAGCCAGCTAGGCCAGCGGGCGAGTCGTTGAGGCCGTAGCTGAGCGTCTGAGGCCGCGTCGACTGGATCGCGCCGTAGCCGCGATCGTCTTCACGCCATCGCTGGTACTGGGCCAGGTAGGCCCGCTCAGCCGCGGACAGCGGGCGCGACCCTGGCCCGGTATAGGGCGCTATATCAAGGTTGGACAGGTGAATGCCGAGCATAGGCGCTGGATCGTCCAGCGCCATGAACGTGGTGACGGCGGAGCCGAAGTCGCCGCCGTGCGCGCCGTACCGCTGATATCCCAGGCCGCGCATCAGGCTGTGCCACAGCCCCGCCGTATAGCGGCACGTCACCCCCGTCCGGGCCGGCCTATCAGAGAATCCGTAGCCAGGCAGCGAGGGGATCACCACGTCAAAACCCGGGCCGTCAATGCCATGCGCCGCCGGGTCCGTCAGCCGCGGGACGAGCGGCAGGAACTCGGCGAAGCAACTCGGCCAGCCATTTGTCAAGATCAGCGGGATTCCGCGGCCGCCGCGTGCCCGCTCGTGCACGAAATGCACCCGGACACCGTCGATACCGGCCCGGAAGTGACCGAACCCGTTCAGCCAGCGTTCCTGCGCGCGCCAGTCGAAGCCGTCCGCCCAGTACCCCAGCAGGTCCCGCAGGTAACCGAGGTCTGTGCCCTGCTCCCACGGCGCACCGGGCGCCGGCCCCGGCCACCGCGTGTTAGCGATCCGCGCACGCAGGTCGGCGAGGACCTCCTCTCCCACTCTGACGCTGAACTGCTCCGCCCGGAATGTAGCCATCCCACTAGCTTCACACGCGTCGGCGCACCGAGCGGGTGATAAGTGAGTGTGTCGATCTGTCGACGACGCCGGCTGGGCGCCGGGCAGCCGGTTATGGCCGCTGTCGGTTGCACGGGGGATGCGTGCCCGTGATGTCGCGGCTGGCTGACATCCAGCCGTTTAGATACTAGACGCGTCGCGACGTCTCGTCTAGTCTTATCTCATGCCACCGCCGGCGATCACCAGACAGCAGGCCCTGGCGGCCCTCGCCGCCGGTCAGGCCCGGCAAGAGCAGGGCCGAGACTCCCTGGCCGGCTTGTCCATGGACGAGCTGGCCGCCCTCGCCGGGATCTCTCGCGCCACCCTGTACCGCCTGTTCGGCAGTCAGCAGCAAGTGCTCCAAGAAATGGGCGTTGAACCGCCGCCGATCGTGCGCAGCCGCGTCCTCGACACCGCCCTGGACATGGTGGGCCGCCACGGCCTGGGCGAGCTGTCCATGGACGAGCTGGCCGCCAGGGCCGCGGTGTCCCGAGCCACCCTGTACCGGCTGTTTCCCGGCAAGGCGGCGCTGTTTGCCGAGCTGGTCCGGCGCTTTTCCCCCTTCGAGCCGATCGCGGCAGTACTGGAGACCATGGGCGACCGGCCCCCGGCCGAGGTCATCCGCGCCGTCGCCAACGCCATGGCCATGGCCATGGAGGGCCGCGTCGGCCTGCTGCTGCAGCTGCTGTTCGAGGTCTCCCGCAGCGGTCCGGGCAGCCACGCCGGTGCCGGCTTCCAGGAAGATGCGGCCAACGCGATGCGGACCCTGCCGCTGGTGACCGGCTACCTGGACCAGCAGATGGCGGCCGGCCGCCTGCGCCGGATGGACCCGCTCCTGGCAGTGCAGGCGCTTGTCGGCCCGATCGTGATGCATCTGCTGATGCGGGCGCCGGCCGAGTCGCAGTCCGGCCCTGGCCATGGCGAGACCGTTCCCGTGGGGGAGGTCGCCGACGAGCTGGCCGGGATCTGGCTGCGGGCCATGACCCCGGCGAGGGTGAGCACCACCACCGCCAGCATCGCTAGCAGAGTAAGGAGCAAGCACGATGGCCGGACTGACCCAGGCCGACGAGATCCAGGGTGACATGGTCCCGCTGGTGGTCACCCTCGCCGAGGCCGCCGGCCTCGAGCCCACGCGGATGGAGGCGCTGCTCGGCAACAAGGCGGCGAATCTTGCGCGGCTGGCCGTGGCCGGCTTCCCGGTGCCGGCCGGGGTGGTGGTGACCCCGACGGCCGCGGCGGACTGGGAGCGGGCATGCGCGCGGCTAGGCCGCGCCGTTGCCGAGCTCGGTGGCGGGACTGGCCAGCGGTTCGCGGTGCGCTCCTCAGGCACCGCAGAGGACCTGGCGGGCGCGTCGTTCGCGGGCCAGTACGAGACCGTCCTGGACGTCGGCATCGACGAGCTGCCCGGCGCCGTGCGGCGTGTGCTCGACTCGGCGGCTTCGGCGCGCGTGTCCGCCTACCGCCGGGCCCACCCCGAGGCGGCCGCCGCCCCCGCGGGTGATTCCTCCGGGGCCGGCGCCGGGATGGCGGTCCTGATCCAGGTCATGGTGGCGGCCGACGCGGCCGGGGTCGCCTTCACCGCCAACCCGCTGACGGGCGACCGCGAGGAGGTCGTCATCACCGCCGTGCGCGGCCTGGGCGAGCGGCTGGTGGCCGGCCAGGCCACCGGCGACCAGTGGATCGTCCGCGACGGCCAGGCCAGGTGCACCCGGGCGGCCGAGCAGGCGATCACCGGCGGCCAGGCCCGCCAGATCGCCACGCTCGCGCGCCGCGTCCACGCCCACTTCACCAGCCCGCAGGACCTGGAATGGGCGATCTCCGCCGGCACCGCCCGCGCCAACGGCAGGTTGTGGCTGCTGCAGGCCCGGCCGATGACGGCACTGCCCGACCCGGTCGCCTGGACACCGCCTGCCCGCGGCTACTGGATGCGCAACCTGCGTCTGGGCGAGTGGCTCCCCGAGCCCATGACGCCGCTGTTCGCCGACTGGCTGCTGGAACGGGTCGATCACGGCGAGCTGCAGGCAACCCGCGACCACCTTGGCGGGATGCTGCAGTTCCCGCACGCAGCGATCAACGGCTGGTACTACCTGGCCACGCCGCCGCTGTCGCCACGGACGATCCTTGCCGCCCTGCTGCAGGGCCGTGGCCGGCTGCTGCGCTTCCTGCGCTACGGGGTGCTCGGCCCGTCCCGCGACCCGGTCGCCGCTGACCGGCACCTGCTGGCAAGCCTGGCCGAGGAGTGGCACGCGGAGCTGCTGCCCCGCTACCGGCGGCTGGTCCTGGCGGGGGAGCAGCAGCTGCAAGCCGCCTCGCCCGAGCAGCTGGCCGGCATCATCGACCAGGTCGGCGCCGCCGCCGGCGAGCAGCTGTGGTCGCTGGAGGTGGTGGGCGGCTCGGCGTGGAAGATGGAAGGCGCCCTGGCCCGCTTCTACCGCCAGCACCTGGCCTCGACGGCCGGCACCAGTGTCCAGCGGCTGCTCGCGGGGCTGCCCGGCACCCAACCCGACCTGCCCGCCCACGCGGTGCAGAGCCTCGACTGGGCCCATCCCACGGCTGGCGAGCTGGGCTGGCCGCCACCCCGGCCATCGGACCGCCACCGCGAGCTGGCCGCCCGCCGCGAGGCCCTCACCGCCCAGTTCACCGCGGCGCTCGCCGGCCGGCCGCGGCTGCAGGAGCAGTTCCGGGCGCTGCTGGAGGTCACCCAGCGCTACGTCACCATCCGCGAGCAGCAAGCACGCCACCTTACTCTCGGCTGGCCACTGCTGCGCCGCTGCGCGCTACGGCTGGGCCAGACGCTCCGCGCAAGCGGCGTGATCGACCAGGCCGAGGACGTGTTCTTCCTGACCCGCGCCGAGCTCGGCTCCCGTACGCCCTCGCAAGACGTGGTCAGCCGGCGTCGGGCCACCTGGGAGCGGCAGCGGCGGCTGCCCGCTCCGCTGACCATCGGCCGGCCACCCCGGCTGCTCGCCAAGGAGCTGCTGGCCGCCGTGGAGGCCGTGCGCACCGGCGGCCCGGCACCTGAGGGCGCGATCGTCGGGCAGCCAGCGAGCCCCGGCCGCGCCACCGGCCCGGCCCGGATCGTCCACGGACCCGGCGACTTCGACGGCTTCCAAGCCGGCGAGGTGCTGGTGGCCCGGGCCACCACCCCGGCGTGGACACCGCTGTTTGCCCGCGCCGTCGCCGTGGTTACCGACGGTGGCACCCTGGCCGCCCACGCCTCCCTGGTCGCGCGCGAATACGGCATCCCCGCCGTGGTCGGCACCGGCGACGCCACCAGCCGCCTGCACGACAGCCAGGTGATCACTGTCGACGGCAGCGCCGGCCTGGTCGAACCCCTCGATGACGCGAGCAAGGCACCGGCTCCAGCTCACCCGTCCCCGGTTGCCGAGGGCACAGGCCTCCACATAGCCCGGGCGAGAAGTGACCGCCAAACCGGCCGTGAGTGACAGGACGCCCGACCTGCACATGCTCAACCTGGCCGTTACCGTCATGGCCGCCAGCCCGACCTTCTACCGTCGGCTGGGGGTCGCGGTGCCCGGGACCAGGACGCGGCCGGTTCCCACGTTCAGCCGGGGAAGCCCGGCAGCTTCAGCCTCGAGTTCGACACCGCCGGACCAGGCGCGACCCTGGCACGCCGCCTGGCGCGCTGATCCCGCCAGCGTGAATGTAGTCATCGGGTTCTCGCCGCCGACCCGGCACCGCCCTGGCGGCACGCCTTTCCCGGGATCAGCGAGCCAGCCCGGCTATTAAGCTGGCGTGATGCGGGTCACGGTGCTTGGCGGGTGCGGCGCCTGGCCGGCGGCAGGCCAGGCCTGCAGCGGCTACCTCATTGAACATGACGGCTTCTGGCTGCTGGTCGACGCTGGCTTCGCAACCCTGCCCCGGCTGCTGGAACGGGTAACCCCCGGCCAGGTCGACGCGGTATTCATCAGCCACGGCCACCCCGACCATTGCGCCGACCTGAACCCGCTGCTGCGGGCGCGGGCGCTGCGCGATGACCCGATGCCGCCACTGCCCGTTTACGCGCTGCCAGGCGCGCTCGACGCGGTGCTGGCACTCGACCACCCAGGAATGCTGGCGGGTGCCTGCGCGCTGCACGAGTTCAGCGCCGGCGCCAGCCTGGATATCGGCCCGTTCCGCACCGCGACGCGTCTGCTCCCGCATTGGGTGCCCAACGTCGGCGTGCGGCTCGCCGCCGGCAGCCAGGTAGTTGCCTACACCGGTGACAGCGGCCCCTGCCCGCTGATCGCGGAACTGGCCCGCCACGCCGACCTGCTGGTCGCCGAGTCCAGCTATATCGACGATGTCCCTGAAGATTCCCAGCGCTACCTGTCCAGCGCGCGTCACGCGGGGCGGCAGGCCGCGAACGCCGGTGCCGGACACCTGGTACTGACGCACCTGCTGCCCGGCACAGACCACCAGGCCGCACACGCAGCCGCCCGTGCCCAATACGACGGGGACATCAACATAGCCACGCCCGGCCTAGTCCTCGACCTGGGCTAAACACTTCCGCCCGGCCTGAACGCCAAGACCGTGCCGCTGGATCGCCAGCGACACCAGAATGCCCGTTCGCGCGCGCACGGCGCACAGTAAGCCAATCCGGTTACAGCGTCCAGAACGAAGGCGGATATCGCGCCCCGTTCAAGGGCTAACGGTGAGGCTCTGACACTACTTAACCACCCTGTGGGGTGCCAGAAGCCTGCCTGGCCGGTGAGCTGCAGCGATGCACCGGGGTCAGCGGTAGGCCATGATGATCAGCCGTGTCCCTCCGTCTGCTCTATCTGATCTTCACCCGGCTGTGCGGCGGGCCGGTCCTGCCCGGCCGCTCGCCCGCCTCCAAGAACGCGGTGTTGCTGGTGGTGCTGCGGCACGAGGTCGCCGTGCCGCGCCGCACCAATCCGCGGCCTCGCCTGGACTGGGCCGGCCGCGCTGTGCTCGCCGCGCTGATCCGCCTCCTGCCGCGGAGGCTGCGGATGCACCGGCTGGTCACCCCGGGTACCGTCCTGCGGTGGCACCGCCGGCTGGTCACCCGGAAGCGGGCCTGCCCGAACCGGGCAGGCCGGTCGCCGGCCAGCGCCGAGATCGCGGCGCTCACCGACGCAACCGCCGGGTAGCCCCGGTGCATTGCTGCACCGGGGCCCCCTCAGGACCGCGCATGCCACTCATCACGGCACGGCCCAAGCGAGCCGCTTGGGCGGTTCAGGTCTTCTGCTGCAGCACGGTGTCTCCTGCCAGCCGGGACGGATGTTTCGTTCGGTGGCAGGTGGCGTGTACGAGGTGTGTCCGGTTGCTGCGCGCGGCGCTGGGCGTGTCGTGGCAGACCAGGTAGTCCGCCGTGATCGCCTTCTTGGTGACCCGCAGGAACCAGTGTTCCCAGCCCTGGGGGGACTGGGGGAGCTGGTCAGGGGTCAGCAGGTCTTCCCCGCATAGGCTGCACCGCCCGTCCTGCCTGGACAGCAGGCGCACGGTGCAGGAGTCCAGCGGGGGTTTGACCTTCTGGCGGCGTTGCGCCCGGTACCCGGCCAGGGCGGGGTCATCGGGTGATGTCCCGCCTTTGACCAAGGTGTGCCGCTTTATCGCCGAATACCCACTGGTCGTTTCCGAACTTGCTGAGCTTTCCGAAATACCGGCCGATGATCCAGTGCCTGGGCTTGTTCGGGTGGCTCCAGCACGCCCACTTACAGGTGAGCTTCCACAGGTGATCGGTCAGGGCAGCGAACCCCCTGGGCGACACCACCGTCCGGTAGTAGGCGACCCAGCCCCGCGCGATCGGGGCGATCTTCGCCAGTACCGCTGCGACGTTGGACCCGCGGAGTGACCGGAACTCCTTCGCAAGCCCGTCTCGGAACCTCTTGACGGCCGTGGCGCCCGGCTTGATGAGCAACTTGCCGTTGGGGTAGCGGCGGAGATTGAATCCGAGGAAATCGAACCCCTCAGTGACGGGGACGATCTGGGTCTTGGCTTCGTTGAATGCGCCGCCGAGCGGGCACATCTGCCCGCCGGGGGCCGGGCACGCCCGGTCACCGCCGCTCCTGCTCGCCAGCCCCGCCCTGCCCGGCGCCCCCGGCGACAAGTTGCCAGCGGCTGGACAGGTCGGATGATACCTCAACCTGCCGGCCGCGCAGCTGATGGTGCCGCGGGCGGAGGAGCTCACGGCGAAGATCAAAGGGCCGCAAGCCCAGCCGGCCGGCCCGACGGGCGAACTCGCCCTCGCGGTCCCGCGCGCGATCTCCGGCTCGCACAGCGCGCAGCCCGCATTCGCGGGCCGGGAATGCTGGCTACTCGAGCAGCGCCCGGCTCCACCAGGCTGTGCGCTGCTCGATGTAATCGGCGTCGGCACGCCAGGCCCCGCCGTGGCCGCCCCGCCACAGCCGTGTCCAGGGTTGCGTGCCGTTGGCGGCCTGCTCGGCGAGGAAGTCATGGATGGCCCGGGTTCGGCGGGCAAGCAGCGGGATGAGGCCGCCGCGCTGCGGTCCGTCCAAGCCGTAGGCATCGACGAAGACGCGCAGCCGATGGCCAGCGTCATCGCGTTGCCAGCGTGGGGCCGCCGAGAGCGGGACGAACCCGTGCAGGGCGTAAGCAAGATCCCAGAGCCGGGACCCGGGCGCGGCGGCATCCCAGTCGATAAAGGCCCACTGCACGTCGTTGATGACAATGTTCCAGGGGGCCAGGTCGTGGTGGGCAATGATGTCGGCGCCCTCGGCGGGGATCAGGGCCTGCCACCGTGCGTCTGGCGGTGGAGTGAAGCCGGCGACCGCGTCATGGAAGCGGCGGATGAGCCGCGCGGCCTGGGCCAGCTGCCGGTCGGGTTCGAGCAGGTCAAAGGGGTCCGGCCAGGGGACGGCGCCGGGGATGAAGCTGAGGACCTCCCGGCCTTGCTCGTCAACACCAAGGGGCCGGGGTGCACCGCGGAAGCCGGCCGCGTGCAGGTGGGCAAGCAGCGCATGGACAGCAGGCGTCCAGGGACCCGCCGGGCGGCGCACCGTGTCGCCCAACCGCACGACGCCGCTGCTCATGTTCCCCCCGGACAGCGGGATTCCCTCACTGCTCATCTGGGACACGCCTGCAGCCTGCAGCGTCGCGGAGCGGGCAGGCATGGATAGAACCGGCCCGAAGCCAGCCGCCACGGTCCCTGTATCGAACCCAGGGCGGTTCGGGATTGCCCCCTCTGGACGTAAGCTGAGCATCCAAGCGATCGATCTTCCGGATCGTGCACGGAATTCGTCAGACCGCAGGGGCGTCGAGGCACGGCGGGGCATCTGCCGGCAAGCCCTGCGTGCATTGCAAGGAGCAGGATGAGTCCGGAGCCATAGGCGCATCGGCCGCGTCGTCACGGCCGCAGGCTCTGTGAACGGCGCGGCTACTGGCGCACGAGCTCGACCTCGATCTCCAGGCGAACGTTCGAGCTGAGCACGAACCCGCCGGCGTCCAGAGGCGCGTTCCAGGTCAGGCCCCAGTCCTCGCGATTGACCTCGGTCCAGGCAGAGAAGCCCGCGCGCTGACCGAGCGACGGGTCGGCGCTGGCGCCGTTGAATTCAAGCTGGAAGGTGACCGGGAGCGTGACGTCCCGGATGGTCAGCTCGCCATCGAGTACCCAGCTGCTCTCCCCGGATCCCCGGCGCACCGCTGCCGAGCGGTAGGTGATCTTCGGGTACTTCTCCACATCGAAGAAATCAGCAGAGCGCACGTGGCCGTCGCGCTGCGGGGCGTGCGTGTCCACGCTGCCTGCCTCGATCTCCACCTGAACCGAGGAGTTCTCAGGCACCTCGGCGATTTGCGCGGTCCCGTTGACGGTGTCAAAGCGACCGCGAATCCTGGCCATCAGGTGGCGGGCGACGAACTCGAATGACGAGTGATCCGGATCGATCACCCAGGTCCCGCCTGCCGGAACGGTGCGCCCGTCGACCTCACGGACTGGTGCGGCAACCGTCTCGCTCATGTGATACTCCTTTCCTGATCCGAATCTCCTGACGTTCGTAATCTTTTTCATAGGGCTGCATGAACGCCACGCAGCGATCTCGCGGCATACGGCGGTTCGCATCAGTCACGCACGGACAGCACCAGCTTGCCGCGGACGTGCCGCTGCTCGCTGGTCTCGTGGGCCCGGGCCGCGTCCCGCAGCGGGAAGACCTCATCGACCACGGGCCGGACGACACCTTCGTCGATCAGCGCGGCGAGCCTGGCAAGCTGCCTCGTGTTGTGCTGCACGCCCATGAAGACCGCTCGCACACCCGACGCGGCGGCACGATCCTCGTCCACGGGATCAACCAGGCTCACCAGCACGCCCCCGCGGCGCAGCACGCCATAGGAGCGCTCCAGCGTGTCCTTGCCGACCGTCTCGATCACCACGTCCGCGTCGCGCACCTTCTGCTCGAAGGGCTGCGCGGTGTAGTCCACGATCTCGTCGGCACCGAGCTGGCGCAGGAAGCGGGCGTTGCGGGCCGAGGCCGTGGCGACCACATGCGCGCCACGCCACCTGGCAAGCTGCACAGCGACGTGGCCCACGCCCCCGGCGCCCGCATGGATCAAGACCTGCTGCCGCGGCTGAAGGTCTGCGGTCTCGAACAGCGCCTGCCATGCGGTCAGCCCGACGATCGGCACCGCTGCCGCATGGACGTGGTCCGCGGTGGCGGGCTTGGCCGTGAGCTGCTCCGCGGGAGCGGTGACATATTCGGCGTATCCCCCGCCGGCGTCGGGCAGCCGTATCATCCCGAAGACCTCGTCGCCGGGTGAAAGGGTGAAGACGCCCTCGCCGAGTTCCTCGACAACGCCGCTCACCTCCCAGCCGAGGATGACGGGGAGCTGGCCGCGGAGCCGCCCGGCAAGCGCGCCCCCGTACCGCGTGCTCCAGTCCAGCGGGTTGATGCCGGCCGCATGCACGCGGAGCAGGACTTCGCCCGCCCCAGGGGCAGGCTGCTCGACCTCATCGATGCTGAGCGCGCTGCGCGGGGCGAACTGGTGCACCCGGACGGCGGTCATTTCCCTGGTCATCTTTGCGCCTTCCTCGCGTAGCTGACTTGACCTACCGGCCAGCCATGGGCTTTCTAGCAGGAATCAGGAAGATTGCCGCGAAGGTCACCAATGCGGCACCGGCGAGGAACCAGAGGGCGACCTGCAGCGCGTCCAGGTACACCTGGCCGTACGTAGCGGTGGCCGCCTGCGGCAACCGGGAGAGATTGCGGGCGAGCACGCTGAAGAAGGTGACGCCGAGCAGGGCAATGCCGACCGAATGACCGACCTGCTGGGCCGTGGTGATGGCGCCCGCGGCCGCGCCCGCGTCCTGGGGCGAGACGTTGGTGAGGACGATATCCATCAAGGGAGACACCATGAAGCCGGCGCTGGCGCCGTGAAGCAGCAGCGGCAGAGCGAGCTGCCAGGGATGCAGGGAGACGCCATAGCGCCGCGCCGTCCAGGCCAGGGCGAGAAGCGAGACGACCGTCAGCAGGGCTGCGAGCCACAGCAGGCGCCGTTCAAACCTCCGGACGAGCGGCCCGGAGGCCGTCGAAGCGGACGCGAAGCCAAGCGCCCAGGGCAGCATGGTCAGGCCCGCACCGAGAGCCGTGAGGCCGAGGCCGCTTTGCAGGAAGACCGTCCACACCAGGAAGAAGGAAGCTCCTCCCACCATCGTCGTCACGCTCGCGACCAGCCCGCCAGCGAAGGCCCGCCGCCGGAACAGGCCGATGTCAAGAAGCGGGGAGTTGCCCCGCTCCTTCTGTCGCGCCTCATGGGCGGCGAGCGCGACGAACGCGAAGAGCGAAGCAGCCATCAGCAGGTAGGCCCACCGGGGCCAGCCCAGCTCCCTGCCTTCCACCAGCGGATAGACGAGCATGAGGAGCGCGGCGGTGAGCAATCCGACGCCGACGGGATCGAGGCGCAGCGGGTGCGGGGCGCGTGACTCGGGCAGCACCACGCTGGCGGCGAGCAGGACTGCCAGGCCGATCGGCAGGTTCACCAGGAACACCAGACGCCAGCCGGCGTCCAGGGGGTCCCATCGGATGAGCAGCCCCCCGGCGAGCGGACCGGCGACGAACGCGAGGCCCACCATCGTGCCGAAGAGCCCCAGCGCGGTGCCCACCTCGCGCGACGGGAAGGACACGCGGATGATCCCAAGGACCTGCGGGAGCAACAGCGAGGCCGTGAGGCCCTGCAGAATCCGCATGCCGATCAGCATCTCCGGGGACAGGGAGAGACCGCAGAGCGCTGAGGCAAGCGTGAACCCGGCCGTGCCCGCGAGCAGCTGACGCTTGCGCCCGTAGATGTCGCCGAGTCGTCCGCCTGTGACCTGAGTGACGCCAAAGGCGAGCAGGTAGCCGGCCAGGACCCACTGGATCTGGGCGTCGCTGGAACCCAGATCACGCTGGATCGACGGGACCGCGATGTTGACGATGTTGATGTCCAGCAGCTCGGTGAAGCCGGCCGCCAAGACCACGGCCAGAACGATCCAGCGGCGGGGAAAGGCCGGCGCCTCCTCCGGCGCGCTCGCGGGCACCGGCTGCCGAGACGCCATCGCAGCGACATCATCGCGGGCGTTCATACGACCCCGGCTCCGCGGAGATGGCCCACGCCGATACGAGCCGCGGAGCGCACTGTGACGCAAGAGCGTCCGTGATCTCCCGCACGTGAATGCCTTGCCCGGAGCCGTCCGGCTCTTTGCGGATCGGGCCTGCATCCGCGGCCGGGTGCGCGCGGCCGGACAGGGATGCGGTCTCGCCGCTCTGCAGCTTCACCGAGTCATGGCTGGCCCAGATCCTCCGCCGGCGGCGTGGCACTCCGGTCCCTCTCCTCTCATGACCTGCAGTAACCTTCATTAGCGGTTTTCTACGTTACGCCACGATCATGTAACCGGTCAACCGGCAGGCGGAGGTGTCCGCGCTGCCGGCGGGGACGGGCCGCTGCTCTGTCCGGGCACGGGCAGCGCCGAAGCA
>WNGM01002954.1_pt1 | contig 18674 bp, 12 predicted proteins | sample 5400571 | NCBI WGS metagenome assembly WNGM01 (sample SAMN13153378, study PRJNA577476) | soil metagenome | isolation source: 100 cm soil or saprolite under Garry oak tree replicate 2 | place: USA:California | collected 2016-06-15 | reverse complement strand
GAAGCGGCGTATCGCTGTGACAACGAAAACAACTATGTCGATCGTGCCTTTCGACGGCTCTGGATGCGGACGGTACGTAACAAGTCCCTGGAATTCAATACGCTGGCTGGAGCGCTGCGGTTCTTACACACCTGCTTGAATAGCGATATCATCGACACCTTGAGAGCTCAATTACGACCGGAAGAGATGCCCTTGCCCGAACCTGGCTTCCCGGAAGAACCTGTTGCTGAGGATACCGATAACGCTCTTGAGCGGTGGGAGGCCATCAAAAGTTTGCTTCCCAATGAAAGTGAGCAAAGACTCGCTTATTTGCTCTACTATTGCGGTCTCAAACCCCGGCAAATCATACGACTCCGTCCAGAAGAATTTAGCGATGTGCAAGAAATCTTTCGCCTGACTCGCAACATCCTGGACCGGCTGAAGCGTAATAAAGATAGGCTGCGCTGGTTATTAGGCGATGAAGAGCTTTGAAGTTTCTAAAAATACGCAAAATTGAGGCGCAAAAAAAACAGGTTGTGTGCGTTTATAAAGCAACACAAACTGCATAGAGCCCGTCTGGCAGTTGAGTTTATGCTACTATGTAAGGAAATATGAAGATGGACTGTTTGCATGCAATGGCCCCCAATGACGAGGAACTTCTGAACTTTGCTCTCGATGAAGAGGCTTTGCCGGAGTCTAAAAGAGCGCACCTCGAGCAGTGCGAAGTCTGCCAGCAACGGCTCGCCAGATACAAGCAAGTCAACGCCCACCTGATTTCACAAGTCTATCGCCGCCTATGTCCCAGCGGCACGCAGCTCAGTTTCTATTGCGCTGACCTGCTGCCAGCCGTGGAGAAGACGCGCACAGCCGCCCATATTTTGGATTGCCCGCTCTGTGAAGCCGAGGTCGCGGATACGCGCCGCTTCATCAGAGAAGTGCATATCGACGACCTGGCGCTACCTGATCCCGTATTTTCGCCTGGCAAGGCTGTGCGCCGCATCTTTGCCAAACTTGTCAGGCAGCAGGCCCAACTGGTCACGCGAAATGGCGGCAGCGGCAAGCTACCAGAAAAAGGCTGGCCCCGTCAATACCGGGCTGACTCTATCGACCTTTCACTGCACCTCTCCCGGGCCAGCAGCGGCGCATATATGTTGCTCGGCATCCTCACCAGCGTAAACAGCGCCGAGAGCGTAGACGCCTTCGAGGGAGCGAAAGCAGAAATTTATCCGGCACCTTTTGCGGGTGACATGGGGGATGGAAAAGCCGCGACACCTATGCGTCAAGCCATAGTAGACGACCTGGGAAACCTCGTATTTAGCGCTGTGCCCGTAGGCGAATACACCCTGATTATCCACCTCCCGGGCCAGGAAGTGGTCATCGAGGGCGTAAATATCGAACACGGCTGACGACCCACTTATTACATCACCTGTATTTACGTTGATCTGATCGAAAGTTGGTCACTGGGGGCTAACGACGCATATGGATAGCGATCTATTTCTGCAACAACTGCGCGACTTAAGCCTGGAGGATGGGCGTGCCTACATCCAGGCACACGCCGCAGAGTTAGAGGATCATGCTACATTCGGCAATTTGCTGGCAGACGAAGCTCTAGCTCAACTTTATACTCCTTTTGTCTCACTCAAGCTGGCCGAATTGCTCATTTTCTTTGGTGAGTATGTTTCTCATGCCTCTTCTCACGCTCTCGGTCTCAAGGCTAAAGGAGATGTCCTGATGATGATTGGGCATCATCGAGCTGCTATAGAGTGTTTGGATGCTGCTGGAGAAGAGTTTCTACGGCTGGGAGATGAAGGAAACTGGGCTCACTCTCGCATCAGCTGGATTATTTCTTGTGCCTGGTTGGGCCATGTTGAAGAGGCACTACAAGAAGCGGCTCGCGCTCGCGATATGTTTTTAAGGCTTGGTGAGTATTATTGGGTTTGTGTCATCGATAATAATATAGCACTGATCTACTATTACACGGGACGGTATCAGAATGCCATCAAGCTATACGAAAGTATGCGGGATATCTATTCTACTTTGACCGATCAAAGTGAACCTTTTATCAAGCGATCTATAGGCTTGGCTGAAATGAACCAAGCGATAAATCTGGCTTGGCTCGGTAATTTTGAACAAGCGTACACTCTTCAAAGGCAGGCACAGATAAGTTTTAGATCTCTTGAAGAAATAGATCTAGTAATTAACGCGGAGGTTAACCTAGCGGACCTCGATTATACACAGGGCTATTATGGCTCGGCACTACGAGGCTATTATCAAGCCAGTGATAGTCTGGTACAGAACAACCTCGATGACCCCGTATTGTTGGCAGAACTCAACCTCTGTATAGCGAATTGTTTGGTCAAACTCAATAGAGCCCAAGAGGCTTGCCAACTGGCAAATGACGCAGTTGAGATATACCGGCAATCGGGTATGTCATTGAGTACAGGCAACACACTCCGTGAATATGCCACCACATTGGTAGCCTCTGGCAAATTAAAGGAAGCTCTGGTCGCCCTCAATGAAGCATGGGCCCTTTTAAGCCGTGGAGGATTTGATCCCCTTGCCTTTGCTACCAAGCTTCAGCAAGCCGAACTCCTGCTTGAGATGGGATGTGTTAATGCTGCATATGATCAAGCCTGCATCGTCAAAGAGTATTTTGAAGCTAAGGGTTTAGTGGCACGTTATGTTCAAGCCAGCCTGGTAATGGCCAGCGCGCGTATAGAAAATGCACGACGGGCTACAGTAAACCAGGAGAAAGAGCAGCAAACCACATTTCTACAAGAGGCTTTATTGCTATGCAAGCAGGTTGCTTTGCAGTCTCGTCAGCACAATTTGCAAGAGGAGGTCTATAAAAGCCACAACCTCCTGGGACAAATTTTTGCTCTTCAAGCAAACCCTACAAAAGCCGCAAGGCACTTCGGAGCAGCTATTACTCAGATTGAACGTATCCTGGAAGATCTTGTATATGACTTGTCTCCTTCATTTTTACACACTACATGGACAGTATATGAAGATATGATTGCTCTCTGTCTCGAGCAATCGCAGGTTGAGCGCGCTTTCAGCTATCTCGAACAGGCCCGTTCTATGGCTTTACGGCAATATCTCAACAAGTCGAGAACCTTGCCGAGTAGAAAAGCAGGACACGAAGATATTGCTTCTCTACCTGTACAAACAAATAGTGCCGCAGTACTACGAACACAATACGAACTCAGGGAGGAGCAGGAGAGACACCGCTACTACAGTGTTTTGCTTGTCGAAATCGATTCCTCGGTGTCTCCTACTATTGATCGAGAGGTAATCCAGCAGGAGCTAAAGCGATGCGAAGAGAAAATTAGCGACCTATCTGAACGCTTGTATCTCTACCAATCAGATATGCCACTCAAGTCACACATGAAGAAACGTACAAAGCGCCATACGAAACAGGTCGACAGTGCACAACTGCGTCAGCAACTTGCACCTGATCAACTTCTGTTGACCTATTTTCTCTATAAAGGGAAACTTGTCATCTTTGCAGTTACAACAGAAGGGGTGACCTCTTATGAAATTCCTGATGGCGTGGAGCAATTGGAACGTTTGTTGCCTTTATTACATGCTCATCTTCAGCCTGCCGGTTGGCCTGACATACAACATCCGCCACAGCAGGTTATTCGTCGCCTGCTGAACAGATTGTATAACTTATTGATCGCCCCTGTAGCAGATCTATTATCTTCGCAATCTGGAGCTTTGACGATTGTTCCTTATGGGCCGCTGCATAAACTGCCGTTTCATGCTCTGCACGATGGCTCTCATTTCCTGATCGAGGACTACCAGATCAACTACCTTCCAGCAAGTAATTTGCTTATACACCTTAACAGTCGTAAAGATGAACAATCGCACCGCTCTGCAGATACACTTACTACCTTCAAACAACCATTGGTGTTTGGTTACTCAGGCAACGGGCATCTGCAACGTACCATTGATGAAGCAAAGATGCTGGCGACATTGTTGAATGGCCGTTGCTATCTTGAAGGCGAAGCGACGATTGCTCGACTCGTCGAGCAAGCTCCCGGCAGTCCTATCATCCACATCGCAACTCATGGACATAGCCGGCTGGATGCGCCTAATTTTTCCTATGTGCTCCTGGCTGATGGGCAACTTAATGCAATTGACGCTTTCAGCCTGGATTTGCGGAGGTGTGAACTGGTTACCCTGAGTGGTTGTGAGACTGGTCTGGCTTTAAGTGGAGGAGGTGATGAACAGCTAGGCCTGGGAAGGGCTTTCCTGGCTGCTGGAGCTGAGTCGCTGTTGATGAGCCTCTGGCCAGTAGAGGATAACGCCACCAATGAGTTGATGCAGAGCTTTTATCAACATCTATTGAAAGGGGAGAGCAAAGTACAGGCTTTGCGGGCTGCTCAATGTAGTCTTTTACATAGCGCATCATCAGCCTACACTCATCCTTATTTCTGGGCTGCCTTCCGCCTGGTCGGAGATGTTGGCCCACTGCATTTTGAAGAAGCGAAAGAATCTTTTTTCGTGACTGAAAGTGAACCCCTAAAAATGCGATACCTCGGCGTTACATAAGTGAAAAAGTTGATGTAACTACTTACAGTGAGCCCTCTACAGATGAAAACTGTAGAAGAGAAGCATGGAGGCAAAAATGGACCCTATGGACACGATGGACGATGCAAAGGAATACATGCACACGGCATTCTGGCAAGAAGACGAGGTCGTTCTTGCGTATCATTCTGATTTACCGCTTATTACGGGCGGGAACGATGTTCCTATCTCCAGCAACAAAGAGCGTATTATTGAGGACTTGAATCTGCGCAATGTCAATGCATTTCTCAATCAGAAGGGTTTTAACTTGAAACCCTTCAGCGAGAAAGATACATTACGTTCTCAACAGTTGCCTTCATCACAACTGCAGGCTTCGGATGATCGGAATGACCTTAACAGTCCGATCGGCAAGTATCTGTTCCGTGCACCAAAGGGTGAGGGTACTAACGTCATTTGCTTCTTCCGCTTTGAATCCGTTAATGGAGGACAGCCCACAATGGCCGGTCCTACCTCTGGAATGATGCCGACTGAGATGATGTCAACGCAGACAGATGGTCAGGCTGATGACTATGCTGGTAAGGATGATAAGGGTGGAAATCCTAACATGGATACTAAAAGTGATGTAACCGATGTCGTCAATTTGCTCAATCAGAATCTGAAACAGTTTGTGACGGGAGATAGTCAACCTATTGGAGCCACGCCTAACTGGTACAGTGGTGCCACGAGTTTACCTGACGGCCCCAAACCACAAGGCTGCCCGCTTACTCCTCCTATTCCGGTACCGGCAGATAAGTATTGTCCCGATTCCCCTGGTCTCTGGCCGATTGATGTACCAGAACTCTCTCGTGATCCTAAACTCTCGCGTGAAATGCAATCCATGGCGGGCGATGGTGTGACGGTGTTTATACTCGATACACTGCCTAAGGCAGGGGAGATATCGACGGCGGTTGAAGGTGCTGAAAAGAAGAACCTGCTCTTGCTGGACGTTGCCAACAAAGTTACATTCAACCGCAACATTCTATCGGATGTACTAGATGTTCCCAGCCCGTTGCAGCCCGGGACGGGCAAGGATATCTACGGACGCATTATCGGCTTCCATATGCCAGACCATGGCCTGTTTGCTGCCGGTATCGTGCGTGACCTTGCTCCCAATGCGAGGGTTGAATGTGTTCGGGTGCTCAATGACTTCACTGTTGGTAGCATGGCTATGTTGACCAAAGCACTCGAAGACATCCATACTCGTATGTTACGGGTAGACCCTACGGGAAAAGAGGGAGATTTGCACAACAAGCCTGTTGTGATTAACATGAGCTTAGTCGTGGGACCTCCTGATGGGGATATACTGGATCAGGGATTTGACCCGGCCTTTATCCAAAATGTACGGGCCAGTCTTCTTGAATCTATCAAAAGTCTTGCTGACCTCGGAGTTGTCTTTGCTGCCGCTACGGGCAATGAAGCAGATCCTCGCAACAAAGTTATGAATCCAAAGGGGTTGCGCCCGGGACCACTTTATCCAGCAGCGTTTGCTTATGACCCTGATAACATTCAAGAGATGATTCCAGTTGGTGCTGTTAATAAGACTGGGGCAGCTGCTTCATATAGCAATTACCCAGGACTCAGAGGAATTGCAACATATGGTGGGGAAATTCCAACACCTGTAAGGCCAGTACCCCCTGATTGCATGACTGGAGCTAAAGACATCGATGCATTGATCGGCATCTATACTTCGTTGTCCTATCCGGCCCTTTCAGCGCGTGATTGTGAGTCAAGGTATCCTGTTCCCAATGCCAACGCCTGGGCCTATTGGTCAGGAACATCATTTGCTACTCCTATTATCAGTGCCCTGGCAGCACGAGTTTTAGAGTTGAAGCTGAGAGGGGGACTTCCTGCTGATACGAGTGTGCGAGACACACTTATCAACTCTATTGCCACAAGGCAGACTCAGTGGACAAGGTTGGAGCCTGCCCATAGAGTTGCAGATGGGCACATGATACTAGCCGTGCAGCAGTGTCCATCTGCAGATAACGATGGGGCAGGAGAAGATTCACAGTACACTGGTTAGTGTCATATAGGGCAAGTAGACATATGTAAAAGTACAATACCGGCATCCCCAGATGCCGGTATTGTATTATAGAACCTTTTTATTATTGTTCCCCGCTCGATACATTCGCAAGAATCCCTCCCCTTTTATGAGAAACTGGGGAAGCAACCCTGGCATCCTTTTCGCTTCGAGGTCCCTTACGCCACACGAGTTCTATCCATAGAGCGGCCAGGAAGAAACAGGCACTGCCGAGAGGCCCAAACGGAGTAGCATGAGAATAGGCAGACAATATTGCTCCTAAGAGAACAAAAACGGGCAAGCGGGACACACCAGCACCCTTTCTCTCTTTACGCCTGGATTATGGTGTCCTGCGCCGGCGTCCGGAAAGTAATTGCAGGACTGCGACCAGGATACAGGCACCGATGAAGGCGATGATAACGCTGCCCCAGAAGTGAAATGTGCCCTGGATGTCAAGGAGACTTGCCAGGTAGCCGCCAATGACGGCGCCAACGAGGCCGACAATGATATTCCCGATACAACCGTAGCCTCGCCCGCGTATAGCGGCACTGGCGAGGAAGCCGGCAATTAAGCCAACGAATAGCCATGCGAGGAGGCCTCCGGGGAAAAGGGTGGGGCCACCGGTCATAGAGATTATATAGGCTATTATCATAATGTTTATTTCCTTTTATCTCCTGTAACTAATCAAGTCGCCTCTCTTCTTGATTCCTCACTGCCTGCGGCAGTTCGCAAGGGTTTTGTGTGAGTTGCGGATTTTGCAGCCGCCGGCTGCAAAATCCGCAACTCACACATGGATGGGCAAGCCGCCCGAGGCGGTGAGAGTCTTGAAGAGTTGCTATTTCTCTTTATAAACATAGGTCGCTACAATGTATACGGAAGTCTCGGGTAAAAGTTACTCTAGAAGCTATAGCAAAAAGGGTGATCCGCTGAACGGATCACCCTTTTTGTGTTTTAGATGAACGGGATGCCTTTGAAAGGCATCCTACTACCCGGCTATAACGTCCGGCGACGGGTGTAACCACCACTGAACGCACGGAGCAGGGCAATCAGTAGACAGGCACCGAGGAAGGCAATAATGATACTGCCGACGAAACCAGATGCCCCAAGTCCAAGCAGTCCTGCTATAAATCCGCCGATGATAGCACCGAGGATACCAACTATGATATCACCGACGATGCCGAAACCACCGCCGCGCATAACCAGGCCAGCGAGGAAACCGGCAATCAATCCAACAACGATCCACCATACTAATGCTGCTAACATACTTCTTCTCCTTTTTTCAACTTATCTGATCGATCTATAGCGATGCAAATGCAAATTGTGCACTTTACCAGCTTGCATATCATTTCGGCTCATCTCTTAGCGATTTCGCCGATCTGCATTTGCTGTTTATACGATAACCCAAATACTGTCATGATACAAGTGAACAATAGCATCCCTAAGTTAATTCCAATCTTCTGCTAATATTTTTAATTTAAAGAAATAATATATTTTCTGCCGAGTCTGTTTGGGAAGGTAGCTCAGAAGCCACCTGGAAGCCACCTGTCCTTTTGTCCGTTGCTTGATATTCACGGTCTATGTTAGGCTATATCAGGTATACGTTAGAAAAGACCAGGAGAGAGACATAATGGCCTCTGCGCCCAATTCCTCAAAATCAACAACAACACAAGATATTGTGGTGCCGGAAAAACCAGCTTTCTCAGGGATGCTACATCTACCGCGTAACGTCTATCTCTTACTCTTCTTTACCCTGGGCAAAGGATTTCAACTTAGTATCAGCGCGTTAACGCTGAATTACTATGTGCACAGCCTGGGTTATCGTCCTGATTTCATTGGGCTTTTCAGTGCTATGCCTGCCGTTGGCGCACTTATCGGAGCCGTCCCAACGGGGATGCTGGCAGATCGTATTGGGCGTAAGCCGGTGCTGCTGCTGACTGCTGCCCTCACTCCCCTCTTTCTCGCAACGTGCGGGCTTGTCACAACGGCCCCACTTTTGCTGGCTGCAAGCATGATTCAAGGATTTGTGTCAACAGCCTACTGGGTCACCAATTTGCCGCTTCTGACCGAGAGCACGACTGAAAAGCAGCGGGTGGGCGTGTTCGCACTGAATGGCTTTCTCTTGCTTGGGGTCGGTGCCCTTGGCAATCTCTTAGGTGGCGCCATTCCTGAGTTTATAGCGGGCATCCTCCATGTTTCGGCTGCCAGCACGCTGCCGTTACGCTGGGGAGTATTCTCTGCCGCTCTGTTTACCTTTGTCTTTGGTCTGCCCCTCTGGTTTCTGCAAGAACCGAAGAGGGTGAAAAATGTTGATTGGGCTACTACGGTTGTCGAAGCAGAGGCAACTGCTGAGCCAGTTTCCAAAGAGCGCCGGCCCGTCTGGCTCTTCCTGCAATTGTTGCTACCTGATCTCGTCTTTACAATGGGCGAGGGCGCGGTAGTGGCTCTAATACAAATCTATTTTGTGCTGCGCTTTCAACTGCTGCCCGGCACACTCGGTATCATCTTCACCATTTCGGGTTTAGCCGGTGGTATCTTCTCTCTTACCGCTCCGCTCTTTGTTAAACGGTGGAGTAAGTTGCGCCTCATCACCTCTGTGCAGTATCTCACTGCCCCCTTGATGGTACTGATCGGTTTTGCTCCAACGCTGCCGCTGGCTATCGCCGGAGAGTACGCCCGCTCATTTATGCGTACGCTCATCGAGCCTGTCTATGCCGCCTTTGCGATGGAACAGGTTTCAGATCGACAGCGCGCAACTCTATCGGGCTTCTATTCGGTCACGTGGAGCATTGGTTTTAGTATTGGTCCTGCGGTTGGTGGATGGTTGCAGTCCAATGTGAGTCTTTCCACATCCTTTGTCTTTGGGGCATTCTGTCTCTTACTGGCTCCCAGTCTCTTGCTGACGTTCTTTGGCAAACAGCTCCTGTCACCGTGTGAGGTTGAAAGACAAACGAGAGAGGAGTAACAACGCCGCTAACGGGAAGCAGGATATCTCCGTTTGTTGTTCTTTGGCAACAGGTCTACCCGTGTGCCATTTTGAAATGCAGCCGATATGAGTAGCAAAAGCAGATAAATTTGAAACAAATGGGAACGCATTCTCGTCTAATATATTAAAGCTCTTAAATCTTGCCGCCGTTTGTGATCCAGGACACAGCTTTGATATTACCAGCATTGTATACTACCTATGCAATAGCGTTTTTGTCGTCTGGAGGAGTCCGTAATGCCGTCGAGTGTAGTCGAGTCTTATTCCTCCTCAGGTTTAGAGGTTCGAGGCCAACCCGAGTACGGACCGCACGCGCCACCCTCCCAACGATCAAAGCAGAATCCCGAAGCGAGTAAGCCGAAACGCCAGCTGGTGCCAGCACCAGCCGAGGGCTGGCTTGCCTTGCTGCTATTAGCTGTGGCCTTGTATTGCGTCGTTTACTCCATTACTTCAGTAGGTTGGGTTGATCACACCTTTATTCTTTACTGGAGTGCCACTGCCGGCTTGATAGTCGGCCTGGCAATAGCAAAGTTACAGCGTCTACCCCAGGTTATTTTGCATCTTGCTGCCTGTCTTATTGGTCACTGGTTATCTATCTGGTTGACGAGTGCCATCGCATTCAATGTCTCCTGGCATTTATTGATAGCCACGATAGGAGCAGTCATTACAGACCCGGCCAGGATCAATAACAGTGAAATGGTATTTCTCTTCTACCTCTCTTTCCTGTGTTTCTTTCTGGGCTACTTTGGAACATGGCTGATCTACCGCGCTCATCTACCCTTGCTGCTTGCCATCGTTTACTGCTCCATTTTGCTGATCAATCTGAGCTATGTAAAACATGATATATCGCTGATAGTAACTATCTTACTGGCTGCCCTGATCCTTCTGATTGCTCGTATACAGCTGACAGCAAAATTAGTGCAGTGGAAAAGCGAGGGGCTACATACCGATCGTCCCTGGTTGCAAGGAATTACCAGGCGTTTCATGCAAATAGCATCTGCCGTCGTAGTGCTCACTCTGCTTTTGGGGTGGATGCTACCTACGTTGAGCCAAACGGGCGCGGGTGCCAATTTCTGGAATGAGCTGGATAATGCCTGGTTAAACATCGCCCAGAATCACCTGATCTGGCAGGACCCAGGGTCGATCCTGCAAGCCTACCAGGCTCCGACCAACTTTTTCGGTGATCAGTTGACCATTGCCGGAAGTGTTCATTTGCCTGCAGGCGAAGTGCTGAATTATACAAGCTCTGCCGCTCCGCAGTACCTGGCAGGATTTAGCTATGACCATTTTGATGGCCATACATGGACCTCGTTATCCTCCGTTAACAGCCAGAATTATGAAGCTGACACTTCGCTGCCGAACGATACGGCCCACAATTATAAAACGGCTACAACTTCCGTAACAATTGTGCTGCCGCCGGATGGCCCGAAACACTATATCTTTGGGCCTGCACAACCATCGTCGTTTGATGTAGCCACTACTGTTTATGGCATGCCCATTGTGTCGGCCTGGGTTCAGCAGAGCGCAATGACGAAAGGGGAACACTATCAAGTAACCTCCTTTATTTCAACAGCCTCTGCCCAGGACCTGTCTGCGGTATCTCTGCCACAAGACAACCTGAAGATGTGGAAAGAATATGGGAACTATAACGTGCTTGAGGGCTATTATCTCCAGGTACCTGCTGGCTTATCACCTCAAATCTGGAAGACGACCCAGCAGTGGACGCGGGGGGCAGCGAACGCCTATGACGCATTAAAACGGCTCGAGGCACATCTCAGCGACCAGACGCAGTTTACCTATGCAGTGGATAACCCTCCTGTACCGGGCAATGTTGATGCTGTATCCTGGCTACTACAGACTCGGCAAGGCTACTGTACCTATTACGCTACAGCTATGACCATCATGGCCCGCCAGCTGGGTATTCCCGCTCGCATAGTGAATGGCTTCAGCCATGGACACCTGGATATCCAGCGTAAAGTGTGGGTCGTGGATGGCAGCGATGCACATAGCTGGGTTCAGGCCTATTTCCCCGGTTTTGGATGGATCAACTTTGATCCCACACCTGGTTATGCATTAAACAACGGGAACAACCCGCGACCTACTACGTCGCCTGTGCCAACTCCGCAGCCAACGTCTACCAATCCAAAGAAAAATACTCGTCCAAATTCGTCTCATGCAGGAGAGAATCCTGCTGCGCCAGGGGCAGCTGCACAAAACAGCTTTCTAGTGAGCTTCTCCATAATAACCTTGCTATGCTCCATACTCATCCTCCTGGTAGCAATTGCGAGATACTGGTGGCGCAGTCTCTACGACGGTAGTACTTTTATCACGAGAACATTCTGGCGTCTCTGTCGCATGGCAGGCTGGGTGGGTTTGTCTCCACGATCCTGGCAGACGCCCTACGAGTATAGTCGCATGCTGTCCTCGCGTATTCCCCAGGAAGCCACTTCGCTGTGGCGGCTAACCGAACTTTTCGTACGTGAGCGCTGGGCCGCTCCACAGCACATTCCTTCCGCTCTTGAAAAGAACGAGCGCGAACGACGGCGGCTCTGGCCCGGTTTGCGTAGAACGTTCTTGCGCCTGCTCTGGATGAAAACAAAGATCAAATAATACAAGATAAGAAAAGCGTTCTTATCTTGTATTATTTATATCGGTAAATATATCGATGATCGTTACAGTACATTTTCTATCTCGTCTATATATTTTGGAAAACGGTTTTCTGCGCTATAATAGTAGGCAGATGTGGGGAGGATGGATGAGATGCAAAATGAACCACTCATAGCGGAATGTGCGTTTGGTTGGGGGAAGGTGTTCCGACTGTATCAGAACTATCTCGATGTCAATGGAACATGCTACCCTTTGGCCGACCTGACGCATGTGCGCCCCATCTATCAGCATGTTTTGGGTATTCCTTCGGTTCGTCTTGAACTCCGTTTTGGCAAGAAGAAAGTCATCCTGCGCGGCATTGCTGCGATGAAGGAAGCCCAGGCAGTGGTAGAGTATCTCACCTCGCAATACCTGGGCCTGCCAGGCGCAGATAAGGGTTGGAGCAGGACAAGGGAAGCTGAGGACCAAAGCAAAACCATACCTGAAACTGACCGTTGGCTGCGGGAAGATAGCTCGGCCAGCGTCCAGGATTTGGGCTTGAAAGAGCGAGCCCAGGCTCCTACGGACAAAGTTGAAACGCCTAACTGGCAGCGTTCGCGCCAGGATCAGCACGAACGCAGACGGAGACGCTTACAAGCCGAGCGTTCAATGCGCGAGCATGGCTTTGATGTAGAGAAGCTAGCGCAGCGTCTCAAAGAAGAGACTTTGCCAGAGGTACCTGTTCCACTGCGCCTGCTCCCAGGTGAGCGTGCTCATTACAGCACAGATGCAACTCTCTGTAGCGAGCCTACCGGTGGGACAATACGTTACATGTATCCAGCCAAGGATCACGGAAAGCTGATTTTGACGAACAAACGCCTGGTTTATATTGGACGTAAGAAACAGATCGTGCTGGATTATGCACGCCTCTTCCATGTCTCTCGCTTGCGGGGTGCGATAGCGTTTCAAGCTGAACATTGGTACAGGCGAGAGATTTTTCAGGTGCGCCGGTCTTTAGAATGTACGATGTATCTAGAATGTATCCTTGAGCGATGCAAGGGCTCACTTTATCGTGCCCAGAGCGATGAAGCGGCTCAGAGCGACGTGTGGGGTGGAGGGTGGCCCTCAGGGAGTAGAGCGCATTTCAAATCCTTAGTTTCTGGCACATACTTAGATGACAATGACCAAACCGAAGAGGTAACGGTAAATACCGACACCATGCCACTATCCATACATAGCTGGAATATGGCAGAGGTGCTCGATACAATGGATTGATAGTGTTGAGGGGCGACTGCCCTGGAAGACACCTCTTGCAGCGACGTTGGCGCTCAACAGAGGTGTCTTCCCAGGCAGCTTGTGGTCGCTTTGCAGTATTGCAGTAAGGGCTAATGTGGAGGTTGAGTGTAGTGGGGGGATAGGTTGTAAGGGCCCGATTTGTACCCAGGTGTCATAGCAATTGAGGGGAAAGGTTAGGAGATGATTGACACATTAATGGCCCTATGGAACCGTGGTTATGGTGGGCGAGGAATATTGGTTACAATAGCGTTTTCTCTGATTTGTATTAGTATATCCCTACTTTTAGTTTCAGCCGGAAGTTCCTGGTTCTCGAGTGGGGGGCGGGGGTTACCTGCTAAGCATATAAACATTATAAGTGCAGGGGACCTGACGGCCACCGCGCAATCGAACAACATTCGACCAGTTGCAGACAATACAGTGACCATCTATTCTCCAACGGCCACCGTAACGGCGAATCCTTGCCCCACCACATTCGTAGTGAGCAAGACGCCTTTAGTGCAAGCAAATGCAACCAGGTATAGAGGTAGTGGTCACTATAGACCGACTCCAACGCCGCCCCATTCTCGTACAACTCCAACGCCTGTTAAGGCGACGCCGACGCCCATCCCCAGGCGAACCCCAACGCCGACAGTGACAGCAACAAAGACGCCGACGCCAACGCCGACAGTGAGGCCGACGGAGACGCCAACGCCGACACCGACGCCGACAGAGAGGCCGACGGAGACTCCTACGCCCAGAGCTAGTGTGACGGCGACAATTCCAATAGGTCCGACCGTTATCGTAACGGGAACAATTCCCCCTCATCTTAGCGGCGGCGCTACGCCTATCACTACTGGTACCGTGGCATCAGGGCAGAACAGAACTTCAGGGGGCACAGATTGTTCGCACAATAAGCTAGTAGATAGCGTGGGTTTGAATGCCGATGGCTCGGTAGTGGCGACAATAGAGCGTCACTTCTGGATAATCCTGGGTGGTTCTACTCTTGGAACGCTATGCTTTTACATCGTAGTCTATGTAGTAGCGCGTAAAAGAGGCAGGTAAATTTCTTGAGATGCAAAACCGAAGGCCGCGGCCTTCGGTTTTGCATCTCAAGATTCCCGAATGTGATGTTTCCACTACTGCATGGGCAATTATAGTGATCCCAGGGCTACTACTTGTCCTTTCCAGGCCTTTGGGGTAGCAGTCGGGCCTGGCTCCATACTAATAACAGCGGCATCATAGCCGGTAACGTTACCGGAAAACGATAAGCTCGCACTACCGTTCCGTACGTTTAGCAATCCAATGCTGGTGATCCCTGTAAAGCTTGTTCCCTTTAGATGTACCAGCCAGCCTTGATAAACCTGAACCCCTTGCAGTTGGGGCAGTCCGCGCACAGTGAGCACCGTGGTATTTTGTTTAGGGTAGTACATTAACTGCCCTGTTGCATCCTTATCCTGGCTGATGCCTCTGACTATGTAGCCCGTTGCATCTCCCGGATAAGCAGATAGGGAAGTGACCTGTTCTTGAAGCGCAGTAACTTGATGATTGAGCGAGATATTCCAGGCAGTCATCCCGCTAAAAAGGCAGAACATGAGGACAGCAGCGGCCACCAGAATACGTTGGGTCCAGCGTTGCCTTTTCGAGAGTCCTCCCGGTTGTTCCCTGATACGTCTATTCTCTTGCCGGATAGCTGCAAGAATACGCTCTTTCAACGCCGGTGAAGGGTTCACTTGCGGGACAGATAGAGGTAAGAGAGTGACTACTTTACGTAGTTCTTTGAATAGATGAGTGCACCTGGCACAGGTTGCAAGGTGTGCTTCAGCTGCCTGGCGTTCAACAGGTGTAACAGCGTCAAGTGCAAGGGCACCCGAAAGTTCCTCAAATTCTTCGCAAGTCATTGTGACCCTCCCCAATCTATTCACTTGACCTTTATTACGACTTGTAAGATCGATTAGATTACCTTTTTGTAATCTGATATTCGGGTTTTGTTCAATATATTTATGTACGTCTCATGTTGTCCGAGTTTGCTCTTCTATATATTAACCTATCCATGTATATTTACGCAAATCAAGCTTTTTATGCATTTCTGACCTCTCCTCTCTTGCTTGCACACGTGATTTTTGTAACCGTGGGACAAAGCGGAGGGGACATGGCAAGGGGGAATATGTTATGATTACACATGATGGTAACAAATTTGCATGGCCATCCGTTCACCAGCACTTAAAGGAGCGTGTCACGATGATCGCACGAGACATTATGACCCGTAAGGTTTGCACTATCCATCCAGACGCTAGCGCGCAGGAGGCCGCGCAACTACTTGACCAGATGCGTATCAGTGGCTTACCCGTTGTCGATGAAGATGGCAAAATCATCGGTATCATCACAGAAGCCGATATCATTAGCAAAGTTGATCGGGAAGGGCTGTGCGTCGCCGACATCATGAGCAACGAAGTAATTTTCGTCAGTGAAGAGACGTCGGTTAGCGAGATTGCCATGCTCCTCACTGATCGCAAGATCAAACGGGTTCCGGTCGTCAATGATGGTAAGCTGGTAGGTATCGTGAGCCGCGCTGATATTGTGCATGCAGTTGCGCAAGGACATTTGATTATTCGACCATGGTAGTTTCTCCGGTTTCTCCAGGAAATGAACAAGCTCGAGCAGGAGGTTTCACTGCGTGCTCGGGCTTGTTCGTTTCTTGATAGCCCCTGCGACTTTAAGTCACTGCTGCTCGTTTAAAATAATAGTAAATAGTGAATTCACCATTATGCACTGGATTAGCATGCGCTTAAAGCATTTTAAAATCGGTATACACGAGATATGCGCTTTTTGCTTAATAATTTTCGCTACAGTGCTGCGCATTATATTGATAAGTCAAGGCTGGCCAGAAACCGACAGCGATGAAGGCACGATGGGCTTGATGGCCTTACATATTGCCTATCGGCATGAACATCCCATTTTTTTCTATGGTCAGGGCTATATGGGATCCTTTGAGGCATACTGTGCTGCGGTACTATTTCATCTCTTTGGCGCCTCATTGATCACTCTGCGACTGGGGCTGGTTATCATATTTGCCCTTTTTCTGGTAAGTATCTATCTTCTCACAAGCCTGCTCTATACGAAGAACCTGGCGCTGATCACTCTCAGCCTGCTGAGCCTGGGTTCTATTGGTGTGCTCTATACACAACTGCGGGCTATTGGTGGGTACGCGGAAACTCTGCTCTTTGGCTCGCTCCTATTACTCCTTGCCACCTGGCTCGCGCTCTCATACGGCCGAAATCTTCCTATCAGGAAGCGCTTGCTTCGCTACCTTATGTATGCGTGTTGGGGATATTTAGTGGGACTTGCCATCTGGACAGACCTGCTCATTATGCCCTTCGTCTTGATGTCAGGTTTATTTTTATTATTGCTCTGCTGGCCTGACCTGGACTCGTGGGCACCAACATGTGTCATCTCAAGTTTTATTATTGGTGTCTTACCTGTGTTCGTCTATAATATTGTTGCTCTACCTGAACGAAGCTCCCTGTTCTATTTTTTACTTGTCTACCGTGGAGATACAACGGGACAGTTTCTACAGCATGTTCCCCTGATACAAAGAATGGTAGGCGCTCTGCTTATTGGCCTGCCTAATGCTACTGGAGCTAACCCTATCTGTTTCACTCAAAATTTACCGCTCTTCGGGCTGCTCAGTCCCACCAGCTTCCAATGTACCCTTCGGGAGGGTAGCTGGACACTGGGCTGTATTGCTCTCTGGTTGATTGCTGTCTTTCTTGCCATCAAGGCCCTCTGGCAGCAACGACGGCAGGCGCGGACTGGTTGGGTGAATTTTGAAGATAGACAAACTGCTATCCGTCATGCTGCTCGCCTGATGCTCCTGGGTAGCACGGGACTCACTTTCCTGCTCTTTGCCTTCAGCCCGGTGGCGGCATTGGATCCCTGGACAAACTCACGCTACTTAATCTGCCTGCTTATTGCCACTCCGGCTGTTATCGCGCCGCTCTGGAAGAATGAAAGCCCAATCGGCCCGTTGTCATCGACCTGGCTGAGCAGGCTGAACTGGCTGTTGACAGGGTTAAAAGGAGCGCTTCTTCTCTATATCGGCTCCATGCTCCTGCTAGGGGCTATCGGCACTTTTAACAACATCCCGACTGTGCAGTCGATCGACCAGCGACAACAGGGGCTGATCTCTAACCTGCTGCATATTGGTTCAAGAGATATTATCTCAGAGTACTGGACATGTAATCGCATTATCTTCCAAAGTAACGAGCGGATCATTTGCAGCGTGGTAGATGAGCGTCTCAGACCCGGGTATAATCGCTATGAGCCTTATTATTTTATAGTACAAAAGGATGCTCATGCGAGCTTCGTCTTTCCCCTTGGCTCTCCCGAGGCCGCTTACTTTGCCAGGAGAGTAGCTCATTCAAGTAAGCATTACCATCGTTTCATCTTTGATGGCTATGTGGTGTATCAACCCACTTGAAGCGAATATTCTTTATTGCATCACTTTTCAGTACTATCCTCCTATCAAAACAGGAGATCAAACCTGTTCTTCGTTACATAGATACATGCGCATCATTAGAATTGCCATGGATAAGGTGGTTGAACAACCATCTTTTACTTTATAAAGTTCTGATATCACTCCAGGTGGGGACCGAGTGATATTGGCACAGCATATATCCATCCATCCATCCATCTATCACGCACTGAAACTGCATGCTGTGCCAGCAAATGTATTCAGGAGAAAAAGATTATGCCATTTACACCTTCTCCATGGGGGGGTCATGGAGACCACACACGCCGCATCTACCCCTTCCTCGTTATCCCCATGCTCGCTATTGTGCTCATCGTGGGCGCTCTGGCACTCTATGTGAAAAGCCAGGCAGCCCCAGCCAGCCGACTGGTCCAGTTGACACGCAGCCAATTACCCAGCGGCACACCCACCAGCCCGACCTGGTATTTTGATGGCGGCAGTGTCGGCGGCGGCTTCCAGGAATACCTGACCATGCAGAATCCCGATCCATCGGTTGCCTCCACTGTGACGGTGACCTACTTCCTGCAGGCCAATCCGCCCACCAATCCCACCCATGTGCGCAAGGTTACGCATAGCGTCCCTGCGGCGACCCGCCAGACCTTCGATGTGGATATGGACCTGGGCACGACGACCACCGGACCCCATATGGACGCGGCGGCCCTGGTGCAGGTGACCAGTGGTCCCGGCATCATCGTCGAGCGCCCCTGGTACTTCAACAACCTGGGCGTCAACAG
>WNGM01001513.1_pt1 | contig 18688 bp, 17 predicted proteins | sample 5400571 | NCBI WGS metagenome assembly WNGM01 (sample SAMN13153378, study PRJNA577476) | soil metagenome | isolation source: 100 cm soil or saprolite under Garry oak tree replicate 2 | place: USA:California | collected 2016-06-15 | reverse complement strand
CGGACGTCAACGAACCCTCCAGACACCCCTCGCGGCACCAAACCGCAACCAACACCAGCAACACAGCGGCCGCCCACCCACCGGACCATCCCGAAACCCGCCAACGATGGCCGCTACCAGTCTGAACGCTTGTTTTAGGGCTAGTTGGGCAGGGAGGCGTACCAGTCGACGCCGGCATCAACCCCTGGACAGCGTTCGACCAGGTTGTCTGCTCCCTCGATGCCGTGAAGCCCGTCCGGGCGCGCAGCGGCTGGACGCCCGAGCGCGTCGCCGAGCACAACGAGCTCCGGGCCCGGGCGATCACCCAAGCCGGGTGGGATCTCGTCGTCATCGACGAGGCCCATCACGTCGCCGGCTCGAGCGACGACGTCGCGCGCCACCTCCTCGGCCGCCGCCTCGCCGAGGCGGTGCCGCGTGTACTGCTCCTCTCGGCCACGCCGCACTCCGGCAAGTCCGACGCCTTCGCCCGCCTCCTCGGCCTCCTCGACGACGCCTTCCTTCGCGGCCGCCCGCTGCTACGCGAGCACGTCGTGCCGCTCGTAGTCCGGACCGAGAAGCGGCGGGCAATCGACTTGGCTGGGCACGCGCTGTTCCGACCGAGAACCACGACGCTTGTCACCGTGCCCTACGGGCAACGCCAGATCGAGCAGGCGCTCTACGACGCGGTCACGGACTACGTCCGCCATGGCTACCGGGTGGCACGAGCCGAACACCGCCCCGCCGTCGGGTTCCTCGTGCTCCTGATGCAGCGCCTGGTGTCATCCAGCACCGGCGCGATCCTCGCCGCGCTCGAACGTCGCCTGATCGCCGTCACCGCCGAAGGGCAACAGCTGCGACTGTTCAGCGATCGCGTCGCCGAATGGAGCGACCTCACCGGGGAGGAGCAGCAGGCGGCGCTGGCCGATGCTCAAGGGGCAGCGTGGGAGAGCGAGCGGGCGGAGGTTGAGATACTTGTCGATCTCGCCCGCAAGGCGACGAGCGCCGGCATCGACGCCAAGGCGCGGTACCTACTGGACCTGCTTGGCACGCTCGCCCGCCAAGAGGGCGATCCCAACCTGAAGGCCGTGATCTTCACGGAGTTCGTCCCCACCCAAGAGATGCTCCTCGAGGTGCTGGGTGGCGCCGGCATCGCGACGGTGGCCGTCAACGGGTCGATGTCCATCAGCGAGCGGCGGCAGGCGCAAGAAGCGTTCCGCGATTCCGCGCGTGTGCTTGTGTCGACCGACGCCGGAGGCGAGGGCGTGAACCTCCAGTTCGCGCACGTGGTCATCAACTACGACCTGCCGTGGAGCCCGACGCGGATCGAGCAGCGCATCGGCCGCGTCGACCGCATCGGCCAGCCGCACGATGTCGCCGCGTACAACCTTGCCCTTGAGTCCTCCGTCGATGCCCGTGTCCTTGCAGTGCTTGAGGACAAGCTGCGTGTGATCCTCGAAGAACTCGGTGTCGACAAATCAAACGATGTCCTCGCCAGCGTCGCGGCGCACATCGATGAGCTCTACACGACCGCGATCCTCGATCCTGCGGCTGTCGATGCCGCCGCTACATCGCTAGACCGCCGAACACGCGAGGACGTTCAGGTGAACCAGCCGCTGCGGGATGCGCTTGGACCAAGCCTGCTTCCAGAACGCCGGCCCAGCCCAATAACCCTCAAGCGGTGGCTCAGCGCCGCTGAGGCAGCATTGGAGCGTCTCACCGGCAGCAGGGACCCTCGCCCGCTTCCTGAGGTGCTGCCGGATGAACCGGTGCCCGCCGTCCAGGGTTCGTCGGCCGGCTGGTGGACGATGTGGGAGGCGAGCGCCGGAACCGACCTAACATGCTTGGCCTTGTTCCTCGCTGATACCGGTGCAGTCCGTCCCGATATCTCCGAGCGGCTCTGGACGCAGCTCGCCGAATGCCCCGAGTCCGGGGCAACGACCACGCTCGACCAGGCGACGTTCACGCGGCTGCAGCGGGCGGCTGCCGACCACGCCTACCGACCTGCCAACGGCGCCGTGCCGTCGTTGGTCCTCCGGCTTGCGGTTCGGGTGGAGCCGTGACTCGATGGCTCGACCGCGTGCTCGTACGGCTGCATGACGTCGTGTCGGGAATCGCGATCGTGCTCGATCCCGACATGGTCGTCCCCGCAGGTGCTCTTGGCGGCGAGGTCGTTACCGTGCAGGACTGGTGGGGCCTTCGCGCAAGTTACGAACGTGCTGGCCGGAGGCGATCCCCGCAGGCTGCGCGGCTCGTCCTGCACGTCAAGGGCGACCTAGCGACCGAGCCCCTCCCGTGGGACATCGAGCAGGCAGCCGTTGCCGTCGTTCCAGTCCGGTTGCCGGGCCCTCCGCCGGTGCGAGCAGCCCTTGCCGAGCTCGACGGCGAAGAGGCCGAGCGGGCGATTGCAGCTGTGCAGGCCGCGGCTGTGGACCCAGCTGCCGCTGTCCTAGCCGTCGTCGCCGGTGTGCCCGTTCCGTCCACCTCGCTGTTGCCTGCAGACCAGCTGCGCATCGCCGCGCGGCTCGCGCTTCGCTCAGGGCAATCAGCCGCGCTCGCCAAGCTGGCTCACCTGTTCGTCATCGACCTCATTGTTGTCGGATTGCTCGCCGACCCGCCTGATACGACTGCGCTCCAGAGGGAATGGGAGGCGTTCGCTCGCGGTGATCCCACCGCCTGGGCGTCGGTCTTCGAGGCGGCGCGGTTCGAGCTGGGACAGCTATTTGCGACAGGCTTGCTCAAGCCCGTTGCCCGGACGAGCGACTTCCCTTCGTGGGCATCGGTCGGATTGCGCGATCTCAGCGAGGAGGAGCGAGCTCAAGCACTGCTCAAGGACCTGCCTGTCCCCTGGCCGCCCGCTGATCACGCGGGTTGGTGCATTGCGGCGGAGTGGTGGGGAGACGTCCGTCGCCTCGTAGCACGGGCGCCCGACGAGCTTCGCAAGCACGCGTGGATACGATGGGACGAACTCGATTGTGCCTTCCAGCCCTGGCTCCGCGAACGGTACGGAGCCGTACTCTCGAGCGCTGCGCGCTGGCCGCCGGCCCTCCACCGTGTCGCGCACCACCTCGCCCGCCGGCTCCATCAAGGCGACGCGGACCGAATTCTGCTCATCGTGGTCGACGGTCTCGGCCACGCCCAGTGGCTCCACCTGCGCGACCGGCTGTCGCTGCGCGTTGCCGACGCAGGCTCGACATTCGCCATGGTGCCGACCTACACAACCGTCTCGCGGCAGGCCATCTTCGCCGGAGACTTGCCCATCAGCTTCGCCGACTCCCTGTGGACAACCCACCTTGAGCGTCGCAGATGGATGGCATTCTGGGCCGATCAGGGGATCGGTATCACCGGGGTCGCATACCATCGGGTCAAAGGCCGCTTCCCCCACGACGCTATCGACTTTGGCGCAGCGCGCGCCGTGGGAGTGGTGGTGAACGCAGTGGACGACCTGATGCATACCTCGGAGCTGTTTGGCGACGCCCAACTCCTGGCCAACCTCGATGTGTGGGCGGCCAACGGCTTCCTGGACGACCTCCTCCAGAGGGCGACCGCAGCCGGCTTTGAAACGTGGATCACGTCCGACCACGGCAACCTCGAGTGCGCGCCAGCCGGCACCCCGTCCGAAGGCATCGTCATCGAAGCTCAAGGTAAACGGCTGCTGCGTTATCCCAACCGCATTCTGCGTGATGCCTCGAAGGTCGACGGCATCGTGTGGGACGACATCCCCGGGCTACCGCCGTCGGCAGAGTGGTTGCGCTTCGCTCCCAGGCGCCTCGCCTACACCAACAACGCCATCAGCATCAGCCATGGCGGCCTCAGCCTCGACGAAGTGATCGTACCGCTCGTACGGGTGAAGCCATGAGCGCGGGTTCGATCGGAATGATCCTCGACCGGGCGCTTACCCCCGAGCTGCTCGACATCGCGCTTCGTGTCGCGACCGATAGTGGTGAGCGCAAGGACGCCCGACGGCTGCTTACCGTCGCCCTTCGAGACCACGTCTCAGCGCAGGAGGCCGAGGGGAAGACCAAGAAATGCCTGACCCGGGTGTGGGTTCACCCGCCCGATCCGGCTCGGGAGATGATCCGCTGGGCCATCTACCACCAGCACCTCGCCGCTGACCGGGTCGTCCTGCACCTCGGTGCGATCCTGGCGGCCTTCCCGTTCGCAGGCGCAGTAACATCTCTTGTCGGTCGCCAGCTGCACCTCGAGGGTTTCGTCGACCCGCCCAGGATCCGCGCTGAAGCGAGAGCATCGCTGGGTGACCGGTCGACCATCGACGTGGGCGCCCGCAAGGTCGTGACGACTCTTCGCCACCTCGGCCTGCTCGATGGGTCAGATGACAATCCACTCGTTCTAGGCCGACAGCCGGTCGTACCGTCGACGTTTACCGGCTGGATCACGCACAGCCTGCTGCTGACCCGGCAGCTCTCAGCAGTCGGTATCGATGAGCCGTCCCGGGCATTTGAACTCGCAACCGTCAAGGTTGAGAGCACCAGGCCGAACGACTACCCACTCCTGGAGCTACACGCAGAGGGGGCCCGAACAGTGGCGGTACCGCGAAGCTGCTGACCTCCCCAGCCCTCTCAGCTATCGGACCTCAAGTCTCGCTGTAACCCAGCTACACGAGTCGCTGACCATGGAGGGCACCGTCCAGCCCGATCACACCGTCGCTGAACGGCTTGCCGCCCTACGCCACGAGTTCCTTGCGCAGGTGGTCACCTGCCTGTCCCTATTCACCAACGAGGCCCAACTTCATTCACCAACGAGGCCCAACTTCCTATTTTGGCGGGTATCTCGGCTGCATCACATTCTGCTCCTTACGCTGCGACGGCAGCATCGCGTACGTCCCGAGCGAAACGCCCTGGTCTTCCATCTGGCGCACCACCTGCTTCCAAAGCTCGCCGATCTCGGTGAGGCTGAGGTCGCGCGCCATCTTCTTCCCCTGAGTAAGGTGGCCTGTGGTGAAGCCTGGGATGCGTACCTCAGGCCGCGCGAACCCGTTTCCGTTCCGGTCGTACGGCTGACAGGGAACGAAGCTGAACAGGTCGCCAGCCGGGTCCGGAGGCGTAGCGCCGAAGTAGAGGCGGTGGCTTCGAGTATCTGGAACGGCCCCGCGATACCACGGCTCAACCGTGACCTTCCGGTACGTGCTGGAGATCCGCCCGTCGAGCTTCTGCTCCCAGTCCTGCGCGGAGTGATCCACGAACTCGCCGACGACGAAGACAGTGTCCACCACGAAGCGCGCCTTCTTTCGGCAGGAGCCGAACAGGACGAGTGAGCCGGGTGCCAGGAATCGCAGCTGCGTCGGCCCCCGCCGGGTGTGTTGCATGCAGCCTGTGTAGTGGAATCGCTCGCCGAAAACGAACGGATCGGTGTTCTGTCGCCATGCGCCGTCGCGGTGCTCGACAAAGAACGGCTCGTAGAGGAAGTGCGGGCCGTCGGCGACCCGATCGCGGTAGCGGGCTACGACGCGCGACTCCGGCTCCCATTCCCCCAGAAGACGATCTCACCTTCTTTGAGCACGCCGCGATCGAGGTAGCGGCCGCGGCTCTTTAGGAACTTGCGCCGGTGCGCACCACGGTTCCAGAACTTGAGATCGCCGCAGTCGGGCTGGTGCTCGTCGCCTGGATGGATGAACTGCACGAAGCAGCAGCGCTCACGCATCGGCAAGCTCCAGGAGACGTAGCCAGCACGGTCTTTCGGCAGGAACGACGGCACGCTCTCGCTGACCCTCCGCTGCAGCGGTTCAGGAGGAGCCAGCAGGGAATCGAGGTAGCGACTCGTGCTCTCCTGTCCTCCTGCTGACCGAGATCAGCATGAGATTAAGGGAAGGATACAACGAGCAGAAGCAGGTGCGGCAGCCGACCCTGCCTCTGCTCGTTGCGGGTATAAAGGGCCACCGACCGAACGCAGCCAGGTTCCCCAGGCTGGTGAACCCAAGCCAGGAGACGCGATGCTTGAAGACCTCCCGATTGTGATCCATCGCCTCGACGGCGGTCCTTCGCTCATCGTCGAGGCTGCGTCGTCCTTCGCGTACGCCTTCTTCTCGAACGATCCAAGCTCGATCGGGCCGAAGGCATACGACGGGCGCGCCGGCAAGGGCGACCCCTATCGGATAACGACCAGCGACGTGCGGGCGATCAACCAGACGATGCGGGCCCGGTCTTCGCACACGGCGTGGGAGGCGCTGACAAGCGCCGGCCAGCTCCCGTGGCTGGTCGCGCTTGACCCCTCATGGGACCTGGTCGAGCTTCCCGATCGCGAGTGGGAACGGTTCGGGTGCACGGGGCTCCTCAAAGCAGCCTTCGCGGTCGCGATAGCGCCGTACCGCCAGCTCGCCGTCGCCACGAAGATGCTGCACCTCAAGCGGCCCTTGCTGATCCCGCTCCTCGACGCGCTCGTCGTCGAGCAGATCGGGGGTGTCGGCCGACCGCCGATTGATCTCCTGATCCACCTCCGCGCGGAGGCGCAGCTCAATCGCTTCGCACTGCACCAGGTCCAAACGGACCTTCAGAAGGTGCACATCACCCGAACGCTGGCCCGGATCCTTGACGCGCTCCTGTGGTCGAGTCATCCCGCAGCAGGAATCGCGGCGGCGCTGACCGGCTGGGAGCGGGTCATCCGCCCATCATCGCGTGTAGCTCCAGGGACCGATCCAGACCTCCTTGGTCCTGGCGCCTAACGCACGAAGCCGGACCGCCGAGCTCCTCGGTCGACTTTCTGACTCGTTCAGCCTGTAGGTTTCCGGCATGGCGGACGGGCGAGTCGAGGACCGCGACAGCATGCGGGTCTTACTTTGACTGGTATCCAAGTTCAGCGAGGTAGGCCACTCCGGCAGTAAAGGCCTCCTCAACGAAGGGGGCTTCGACCGCAAATGCTCGGATCTCCTCATCCGACGCCAGGCGGTATCGACTCAGCCCGCGAAGCCGCGACGTCCGGCCCAGCGCTCGGGCGTGGAACAACTCTGCCCCGGCCGGAGCATGCTCGACCTTGCAGTCCGACCAACTCCGCCGGACGTCCACCAAGACCGCCGCGTGGGAGTTGTGCCCGTACGGCCCGCGCACCAGCGTCGCCACGGGCTCCGGGCATAGCAGCCTCCTGCCGCCGGGCCGGGCGACCCACCAGGTGGTCTCGCAGATCGCGTAGTTCACCCGGTACCAGCGAGCACTCGGGCTGAAATGGCGCCGGCTTGTGACACGCTCGTCGAGCTGGTCGGCCAAGCGGATGGGCACGTTTGCCGTGGTGACCAACGGGCCCAGATCGGCCGGCAACTGCTCCACAAGAGCCGTCGCGACGCTTCAGCGTCTGCTCGCAGCGAACCTCGAGCGGAGTCGAGGTCCCCCCAGCGCGCCGCCCAAGGCCAGGATCTCGCCCCCCAGATTGGCCATATCTCCCTCTTCGGTTGCTCAATGCAGTCATACTCATCAGGCGCTGGAAGCGCAACGAAGTCCCGTAAATATTCACAAGCTGCACAGGAGGGACGAGACCACTTGTCAGATGCGGCGCATGGAACATCGGACAATTGGCCCAAAGCACTCTTACCTCCACTGGCTTTGCTCGAGGAGAATCAAATGTCACACCCGCCGCGTAAGGTCCGACTCGTACGACCGATGTTCACCGCCCGGTGGACATCACTGTGAGTAGCAGCCGCGGGAGCAGGCATGGGTCTACAGGACCTCAGGACAGTGCGCATCGACGGCTTCTGGGTGGCCTGGCTCACCGCATTGGGTAAGGACCGCCACGACTCGTTGAAGGTCGCGGCCAACGAATTGTTCGAGGAAGCGATGCCGTGCCGCCGCTTTTCGTCTTACAAGGGACAGCGCCACTTTCCCGGGCACTATTGGTTCGCAACGACCGGCCAGCATGTTGGCTACGAGTCGCTGCTGGAACGCGAGCACCTTACGCTGCTGGACTTCGACCTAGACGTCGCTGCCGTCGCCGCGCAGCCATTCATGCTGCTGTGGCCGGAGGGCCGCCGTCTGGCGCGGCATATCCCCGACTTCTTCGTTCGGCATGCCAACGGCGGCGTGAGCATTGTCGATGTCAAGCCCAAGGCCGCAATGTCGGATCAGGACCGCTCGGTGTTCTCGGTGATGAACGAGGCGTGCGCACTGGCTGGCTGGAGGCACCGGGTGTGGCATGAGCCCGCGCCTCGTCTCATGCGCAACATTGAGTGGCTCGCTGGCTATCGTCGCGCGCTCTGCCATGACCCCCGGATCGCAAACTCGCTTTTTGCGGCATGCTCCTCCCCGACTCCACTCGGCGAGGTCGTGGCAACTCATTCAGTCGCTGAGCAAGCCCGTCCTGTGCTCTACCACCTGATGTGGCAGCAACAAATCGGCTGCGACCTGACCGCTCGGCTCTCGGACTTGTCCCTGATCGTCGCATCGGAAGCGGCATGACCGGTGGTGCCGTCCGCGTTGGCGACAAGGTGCGCTTCCAGGGACGGGTCCACATGGTTGTGAGTATCGGCTGGGAGCATGTGACGCTCTTGGACGACTCGCTGGTTTCGGTGGCCGTGCTGCGTGGGTTTCTACTGGGCGACCCCACCTTCGAGGTGCTCGATCGCCAGGTGACATCCAGCCTAACGGTGGAGCCGTTGGCGCAGCTTGGCTTGGTCGACGAGGCCGAGCTGCAGCGGGTACGAGAGCTAGAGCGCCACCTGCTCGAGGTCTACGCCCCCGAGCTTGCCGGCGAGGCGCGGCCCGACTACGACTCGGGATTGCCGATCGGGAGGCGGGAGCGGAACAAGGTCCGCGAACTGGCCGCACTTGGAATCAGGGTGTCGCTGTCCACGTTACGGCGCTGGCGTGCGCAACACGATGCCGAGGGACTGATCGGCCTGCTCGACCACCGCCATCTCCGCCGGATTCAGCCGATTGGGCAGGTCGACGACCGCGTGGTTGAGGCGCTCAAAGAGGTGTTGAACCGACAGCGGGATCTCTCCACTGGCACACGCGGGCGCGTGATCTTGCAGGCGCAGCAGTTGCTCGATGAGCGTCACGGCGCTGGAGTGATCCCGCTGCCTTCACGCGCCACCCTCTACCGAGTGATAGCGGTCTTGGCGAAGGGCACCTATGCCTTCGACCATGCTCGCACGCGCCGCACCAACGCCAACCGCCCGCACGGCAGCTACACACGCACCCACGCCACCCGGCCCGGTGAGGTCGTGCAGTTCGACACGACCCGCATGGACGTGCTCGTTCTCTACGACGACCACACGGTCGGGTCAGTGGAGTTGACTATCGCCCTCGATATCTGCACTCGTTCGATCCTGGCGTGGCGGTTCACGCCAGCCGACACCAAAGGGGTCGATGCGGCCCTGCTGCTGGCGCAGATAGTCAGTCCGGAGTTCATGCGTCCGGGCTGGCGCGAGACGCTGCAGATGGCGCACGCCTCCGTCCCCTACCAGCGGCTCGTTTCGCTGGATGACCGGCTCAGGTTAGCGGCAGCTCGGCCGGTTGTCCTTCCCGAAAATGTCGTCGTGGACCGCGGCAGCGTCTATCTGTCCGAGACGTTCACCCGGGCGTGCGCACGGCTGGGGATCTCCGTACAGCCCACACGCCCATACACTCCAACCGACAAGGCCATCATCGAACGCACGTTCGAGAGCATCAATACGCTCTTCTGCCAGCATCTCGCCGGTTACAAAGGTTTCGACGTGTCTCAACGAGGCGTCGACATAGAGTCGCAGGCGGCTTGGACGTTGGCCGAACTAGAAGACCTATTCGCCGAATGGGTCGTGATCGGCTGGCAGAACCGCCCACACGAGGCCCTGTGGCTGCCAGGACGGCCGGAAACCAAACTGTCCCCCAACAAGGTCTACGACCACACGATCGCCGTCAGCGGCTATGTCGCGTGCCCGCTTGGCGAGCAGGACTACGTGCAACTCCTGCCCTGCCACTGGCGCAAGGTGACCCGCGAGGGAATCCGCGTCGGCAACCTGACCTACGACTCTCCCGCCCTCGGCCCCTATCGAGAAAAGGACTCCGGGATCGTCCGCCACAACGGCAAGTGGCCGATCCACTGCGATCCAGGCAACCTACTCGTGGTCTATCTCTACGACCAGCACGACCAGATCGCGATCCCCATCCCTTGGGTCCACGCGGACACCGTCGGGGAACCCTTCGCAGATGTGCTTTCCCGGTACGCCCGCGCCGTAATGCGCAGCCACGGTCATGACGATGGCGATGAGCGTGCCCTTGCCGAGGCGCTCCGTAACCTCCTGGACAGGCTTGGGGGGCCGGCGCGTGACCGGCGCGAGCGGCGCGCCCTTGGCCGCAACGCGATCCGCGTCGCCAAGGCCGAGGCAACCGCCAGCCGGCTTGCCGGTGAGCTCTCTGCTCCAGAGAAGATCACAGCTCCCGACGCTGATACCGAAGAACCCGACCGTCCGCTGGGGGTGTTTGATCCCTACGCAGAGCGAGACGAGGGTCTGCTTTGACCTCCAAGTACAGCCCGACGCAGCCGCTCACCATGCGGGAAGGCTGGCTTCACCTTGTTCACAGCACCCCATCCGCCGCTCCCGAACGTGTCGGCCGTGACGACTTCCTGGCATGGAGCCCTGCGAAGCGCAGGGACTACAACGAGCAGCGACTGTTTCACCACAGCCGTCTAGTCATCGTCGAGACCCCCTCCATGACGGAGGCGCACAGCAAGGCCCAACAGCTCCTGCGCATCAACTTATGCGAGCAGGGCGCTCGCCGAGGACTGGTGATCTCCGGGCCACCTGCGATGGGCAAAACGACCATTGCTACGCAATTCGGCAAGACACATCAGATTCGGGCCGAGCGCCGCGCCTCCCCTGAGACCCTGGAGCGGGGCTTCATCCCAGTCGTCTACATCAGCGTTCCCCCTGGGACGACCGCGAAGATGCTGTCGCAGGAGGTCGCCCGCTTCGTCGGCTTGCCCTACACGCCGCGCCAGAATCGAGTCGAGATCACCGACGCGGTCTGCCGCACCCTTGGAGAAGCAGGCACATCACTGGTCATTGTCGACGAGATCCACAACCTCGACCCCAGGACTCGGGAGGGCAAAGAAGCCAGCGACCACCTCAAGTACCTCGCGGACCGAGTCGCAGCCACGTTCATCTACGTCGGCGTCGAGGTGCCCCAGTCCGGCATCTTCGGCGGTGTACGGGCAAGCCAAATCGCCGGGCGGTTCCTCCTTCACGAACTCGAGCCGTTTCAGCTGCACAACGGCCGCAGCCGTCAGCTCTGGTCCAGTGTCATCGCCGCGATGGAGCAGGCACTCGTCCTCTTGGAACATCCGCCAGGATCACTGGCCGAGGAGCACGCCACCTACCTGTTCGAGCGGACCGGCGGCCGCATCGGGAGCCTGTCGCAGCTCGTTCGCGCCGCCGCGGTCGAGGCCATCGCCATCGGCCGCGAGGCAATCGACCGTCAGCTCCTCGACCGCATCGAAGTCGACTTCGCGGCTGAAGTCTCGTACAGACGACAGCAGGTGAGGCAGCGCGGCGGACGCCGGAGCAAGCAGACTCGACCGGACGGCGCTGGCCGAGGGGCCGCATGACGTGAAGGTAGCTGAACAGGTGCGGGCACCACGCTTGCGACGCCTGCCGCTCGCCATCCCACCGGACCGCGAGGAGCCGCTGGAGAGCTACCTCACCAGGGTCGCCTGGACGCACGGAATAGCCTATGACGTGCTCCTGGAGCACCTCGCATTTCCCAAAGGGACCGCGCGGCGCCCCATGACCTCCCAACTGGGCATCGAAGACCTGGAACGGCTCAGCGACGCCACCGGACTCGATACAAACCAGGTCACTTCGCTGGCCACTTCTCCGACCCAGCCGGATGTCAGCCGCGACATCTGGCCGGACCGCCCTCCAACGCATCAATGGCGCAGCCATCCGCAACGCTTCGCGGGCGAGCAGCGCACGTGGGCATGCCCGACCTGTCTACAGGAGACTATGGGTGCGATCCGCCGCCCGTGGCTCACCGGCCATACGTTCGTTTGTCCCGACCACCAGATAACGCTGGTCGCGAGGTGCCCGAGCTGCAACGGCTTGCTTGTAATGCCGCAGCGATCCTGCCCGGCGGACCCGGAGCGTCGCTGCCTGGACATCGTGGCGTCAGTGGAACCACGGCACGCCACCGATTCCGATACGCTCAGCGCGCAGGCCGCCTACTCGACGACAGCCGCCGTCGACCTGGTCCACACCGCCTGCGCGCTCGAGCCCTTTCTGGAAACCTTGCTCGATGGCGCGGCTGCGCGTCCAGTCAAGGCAAGACTGCAGCGCCGCGCCGTCGCCCTCGGACACCGTGGTGTGCTGCCAGCGGCCGGCCCGACCTACATGGCTCTCATCGCCCCGGAGCTCATCAGCCTCGCCCGCTTTGTCCAGACACCGAGAGTCGTCGCCCCTTGGCAACTGGTCATCAACATGGCCGAAGTGCTCTGCGCCGACACTGACCGGTTGTCGACCGGCCTACCGCAGTTCCTCCAGGAGACGGCCGTCGACATCCTCGAGTTCTGGTGGGGCCCCTACGGACGCAACGCCTGGCGGGCGAAGATTTCCCATGTCCACTGAGACGGACCGCCTGCGGTATTAGAAGCGTCCCGCGTGTGGGCGATCACGGTATTCACCAGGGGCGTGTTCGGCGGGCTGGTCCCTGACCAGCTGCTCCGGGCGGTGCTGTACCCGGAAACCGTCGCGTTGGTCGCTTCGGCTGGCACTGGACCCCGCCGGCCGACGACAGCGCCCCGGCTGCTCACATGGCTCATGACGAACGACCCCTGGTCTGACCTGTGCCTGCGCGGGCTGCAGCACGAGAGTCCACTGCTCGAGTTCCGCCAGCGAGCTTGGGCATATCTCACGGACGCGACATGAGGTCGTCACCCCCAAGCCCGCCACCCAGTAGTCAGCATCCGAACCCCTTGCCTGCTCGTTGCCGGCCCCCGGATCCGCCTCAGCGGTCGCCACGCGAAAGTCCGGCGAGAGGGCTGCCACAGGCGGTAAGAACGGCAATCACCTCGAACAGCGTGACCACGCACGCCACCACGCTCACTCGTGGATCATGGTCTGGGCAAGCCCGAGATGTGGCAGGCTACTGGCCGGGCCGTCTGAGTCGAAAGCCTTGAGCAAGACGTGCCGGTCACGATGGGCAGCAATTCGAGTCGAGCAGGTTGTTTCAGCTCAGGCCGGGAGTCCGCCGGGGCTCGCGCCGCGAGGTTGCTGTTGTGACGTGGTCATCCCACTCAGCCTGCTCAGTGTAGGAAGGCCCGTTGTGCCATCGCCTTCCTGACGTTTCTGGTCCGACCCTGGCAGATCATCATCGGTGAGAACCCCTCTCGCCTCGGCGAGGAGGTTGCCAAGCTCCTCGGTGTTCATGCGTCCCTCACCCCAACGCACAAGGGCCTCTGCCATGACGGGGATCGGAACCAGCAGCAACCGGCGCGGACCCGACTCGCGCGCGATCTCATCCGCCCTGCGCTCGGCCAGAGACTCGAAGCTGGGCCGCCCCACACAGACGTAGTTGATGGGATTGAGGCCGGCCCCCGTTCCCAATACCTCCCGCGCCTTGTTCCACTTGATGGGTCGCGCATCGCCCTGCGAGGCGGTCACCGAGATCACGACGGTTCCGTTCGGGCGAGTGAGCTGGATGTCTTCCTCTCCGGAGGGCTGACGGATCAGCCGCGTCGCTGACAGTCCAACATGGGTGAGCGCATCGGCGACCGCCTGCTCAAGGCCGCCACCCGTTGCTGAGTAGAGACCCTCGACCAGACGAGCTGGAAGCTGGGTCTGCTCGGCTCGCGTCACCTGTCCGGCGCGACGGCGGCGCAGGGAGTCCTCGACCTCGTCAAGGATCGCCTGCTTGAGGCGTGCAACCTGCAGAGGTGTCAGCAGACCCTCGAACTCCTCAGCTGAAGTGTCGAGGATCACCTCTGGATCGTATAGTTCGACACCGCGAGCATTCTGGTACAGGCGCAGGAGCGCGCTGCGGGAGATCCCCGGCACCCGCAGCCGTGCAAGCGGAGCCAGCACGAAAGGCAAGCCGTAGCGGGCCTCAACGGCGAGTTCGTGAATCTCTCCCGCAAGGTCAGCATCCAAGCCCTGCACCTCGGCTGCCGACGCGAGCACCTCCAGCAGCCAAGCGGCATTCCTGCCCAATGCCTGAACACGCGGTGGTGCGGCACCATGACCATAGAACTGCCGGGAGATCCCTCGTAGAGGTGCGCCGCTCATCCACTCAAGTAGACACCTGGTCTTCAGCAGCGCCCTCGCCTCAGTTGAGGTCAGCGACAATTTGGCCAGCGTCGCCACCAAGCGCGAAGTGGGCGAGCAACCGACGCCGTCCGGAACGAGCGCGGAGCCGGGATCACGGCGGGGATCAAACTCAGCACCGCGCTGTCGCCGTGGCCACGGGCGGTCGCCGGTCTCGTCGCTCCAGGCCACCTCGAAAAGGAGGTCCTCCCTGCACGGCCTGGACTGCTGGGTGGACTCCAGCAGCCCCGCAAGGCGGGCGGAGGTCGCCAGCGGCACACCCGCACCGGCGAACACCTTCCCAACCTGTGTGGGATGCAGCCGCCCGTCCTCGCGGACGATCAGGCCGGTCTCGACACATCGGGCCACAGCCTGATCGACTCCCTGTCGGACCGCGCGGAGACCACCATCCTGCCTGGCGTAGAAGCTCCGATAGGCAAACGTCGCCGTGATGAACTCCACGACGCCAGGCTCATCGAGCTCGCGTTCGACGGACAGGACGCTGAAGACAACGTCGGCAAACGGCCGCTGCGGAATCTGTGACTCAACCTGCTCGACCTGCCCAAGGATGTAGGCGTTGACGAGCTGACGGTTTTCCCAGGGTGCGTCGGCGAGCAGGATCGCCAGCCCAGCACTGCCTTGGCCGAGCCGCCCCGCCCGCCCGGCCGCGTTCCGGTACTCAGCGACACTGATCTGCTCCGGCGCCCAACTCCCGCGACCCAGAACAGGCCGCCGAGAATCCGCAACGATCACAACGTCGCAGGGCAGATTCACGCCCATCGCAAGCGTTGTGGTGCCCACGAGCACACGCGCGTCGCCAGCACGAAACGCTGCCTCGACAAGCTGGCGCTCCGGATGCGACAGATCAGCGCTGTGGAACGCGACCCCAGAGGCCAGGCCGAGACGGAGATCGGCGACCGCATCGGAGTCTGAATCGTCGAGTTCATTGAGGCGCTCGGCGAGGTGATGAGGAAGACCATGAGCACGCAACCGGCCTCGAAGCTGGCGGGCGGTCTCGACGACATCCTTAATCGTCGCTCTGAAGACCAGGACCTGCGAATCCTTAGCGACGAACTGCTCACAGAGGGCAAGAAGGAGACTCTCACGATCACCTTGGGATGGGACCAGGCGCTGGGGGGAAGCCTGGCCGTCCTGGCCAATCACCGTCGCGTTACCAGAAGGGTCGCACACGGCTTGGCTGAGCGGGACGGGACGCTGCGTCGACATCACCAGCCGCGCCCTCAGCCAGCGGTCGAGCTCGTTCAGCTCATCCAGCGACGCCGACAGTCCAATCACCTGCGGGGGCTGGGCGTCTGTGAGCACCTGGGTCAGCAGCATCTCCAGCCGGGCGCCGCGCTCCCCATCGCTCAAAGACTGCACCTCATCGACCACCAACGCCGTGCAGTTCGCCATCAGGCCAGGCTGGTGAACCAAGAAGCCCATCAGCTTCTCGTAGGTCATCACCGCTAAGTTGAAGTTGCCCGTGCGGATATCGGCGTCATGCTCCGACCAGTCTCCGGTCGAGATCACCACTGACAGCAGTTGACCGTAGCGCTCGCGGAATAGCAGGAAGTGTTCCTCGGCGAGGGCCTTGAACGGCACGAGGAAGATCGAGTGCCGCCGGCGCGTGAACGCGGAGGTCGCGGCGGCCATCTCGCCTACAAGCGTCTTGCCGGAGCTAGTCGGCGCCACCACGAGCAGGTTGGTGACGCCATCGAGCACACCGGCCTTGACTGCCCGCTCTTGGATCTCGGTTAGGCCGCGAATGTGGCTTCTCCAGACCTCTACCAGAGCGGAAGGCGCACCATAGGAGGCAAGACTCGCAACAGGCAACACGTTCGCTTATACCTCATTTGGAACAAAGAGATAAGATTGCCCTTCTTCTTCATCTGAGCTGTGAGCAGCCTGCAGCACTCGCATCACGTGTCTGGGGTCGCCTCGTGAGGGAAGACGCGAACCATACGTGAGCACCCGGTCTCGCCGAAATGCGCTGCTCTGGACGAAGCGTTTCAAACTCGCGACGGAGCGTAGCACATCCCGCTGCACCACGAATGCGTGGCGCTCATCAGGGGCTAACGATGCCTGCGCGACGCTCGCGGGTCGCTGATTGCTGCGTTCGCTCTCGGGGCCGACCCATCCTCAGCATCCAAGAACACACGCGGCCGCCTATCGCCAGCTTCGCCGAAGCCCGCCCGGCCGAGCCACTGCCACTGCTCGTGCTCGTTACCGCTACCGGCGCCGCCCGGACTCTAGCAGCGCCTCGCCACGGTCGCCGCGCCCGACCGCCGCCTCGGGATCGGGACAGTCCTTCTCGGTCCCTCACCGGACGGACCGACCATCGAAGCGGAAGTCCTGCACCTCGACAAGTGGGACCTCAACAGGCACGACGTGTGGTTCGAGAGATACACCGGCCACCCCGCCCCGGCTGATCCCACCCGCGGCGAGATGGCTGGACGAATGAGACGGCGGAGCCCGAGCCGGCCGTCTCGCCGCCGACCGACCAGCCGATAACGGAATGGGCAGTGGCTGACTGGACTTCCCGCTGCCAAGACCACCCACTGGTCTCCATCAAACGTAAGTGGCGAAGATTTCCCAGGTCCGCTGAGACGGACTGCCTTGCGCCTTGGGAGTCTCCAGCGAAACGCACAGCTCAGTGGTACGCGATTTCCCATGTGCGCTGAGACTCGACAGTATGGTGTAGAGCGCAGCCAGAATGTCAGTGGAAACGCAGCAAACTGTCAGCAGCTCGCGCAGCTTGATGTCAGCGGAAGCGCAGCGTGGTTGTCAGTCGTCGCGCACGCTCAAGGGACGAGCGATGCGGGCAGGGTCTCCGCTGAACGGCTCAGTCTTCGCGCTCTTCATCGTCGGCGCGCACCAACGGTTCAAGGTGGAGGCTGTAGACCACGTCCGCGGTTGGTGCGAGGTGCTCGCGGCCTGTTCGCTCGATGAGCCCTTGCCGCATGAGCAGTTCGACGCCATTGCGGTCGGCTGCTGGGAGTCGGTGAAGCCAGCTTTCGCGGCCGCCAGCGTTGATGACGCCGAGCAGGATGAATGCCACCTTGGGGTTGAGGGATGCTCGGCCGCTGTGGGCTCGGTGGAGTTCCCGCCGCAGCGTGTCACTGAGAGCGTTCAGGCTTGGACGGAGTGTGTAGCTGTTCCAACCGGTGAACGATGCCCAGTTGCGGAAGTTGCCGTGCGCGAAGTTGTCGTCGATGAACAGCAACAACTCGCCGTCGACGTGCTGGTAGAGCCGGTGGTAGCGAGGGAGCACGTCGAGGACCTCCCGGCTTTCGAGCGGCCGGAAGGTGACCCGCCGGTAGATGCGGGAGCGCAGCATCGGCTCGCGTGACAGCACCTCCCAGCAGCCGTCGCCCCCCACCAGCAGCAACGCGAACGTGGTGGCGGGATGGTCGTGCAAGTGCCGCAGGCACTCGATGCACTCGCGGTTCAGGCGCTGCGCCTCGTCGATCACGACCACCCGCGGCCGGCGGGCGAGCTCGTCGATGAGCAGGGCGGTCGCGTAGAAGCGGTTGCGCTCGGCGCTTGGCACGCGGGTGATTAGCTCAAGCAGCGTCGTGGTGACCTGCCGCATGGTCGGCTGGCTCGGGAAGGCCGCCCAGCAGGACTCGATGTCGGGCCAGCCGCCAAGTGCCTGCTCCACCGCGAAGGTCTTGCCGAGCCCGGCCTCCCCATGGATCACTCCCATCGCGGCGGCTTGATACACGTCGGCGATGGCTCTGCGAGTGAGCTTGAACGCGCCGGTGGCGACCGTCTGCGCCCCTTTCAGGTTCAGGAAATGTCGGGCCATCAGGCAGAAGGTCCGGGCGGGTCAGCCGGCCCGCCGCGGGGGTCGGCGTCCAGGTCGAGCAGGTCAGTGCGGGCGAGGCGGCGCAGCTGGTCGTCGTGGTACCGGGCTCCTTCCACGGCCGCATCGGCGCGGGCGATGACGGTGACCTCCTCCACTTCCCCACCGGGCTCGGTGATGGGGGCCAGGCGGAGCCGCAGCAGTCAGCAGCCCCTGAGGTTTGGCCGTGGTCAGCCAGGTGCCCTTGGAGAAGACCTCGATCTCCCGCAGGTCATGCGGCATATAGCGGACCTCGACCTCCTCGCCGCCGCGGCCGTGCAGCTCCGGGGCGATGAAGGTGAGGCCGCCGAAGCGGATGCCGTCGCGGCCGATAACACGTCGCTCGCCGGCCAGGAGCAGCCAGCGAAGCTCGCTCTTGGGGATCTCGTGAATGGGAGTCGCATCCGCCAGCCAGCGGGCCAGCGGCGTCATCCCGCTCAGGCCCTGATGGGGGCGTTCGGTGTTGTAGCGGCGTACCCAGCCGGCAAAGTCGACCCTGGTGGCTAATTCTCGACATGCTGGGCATGATCATGCGTTTTGTGGCCTCTTCCTGGTCTTCTCCTTCGTCGGGCCGCAGGATGGAGCATGTGGTGTCTGTGCAGCCTCGGCCGTGGCCGAAGCCTTCGGGTGTGATCGTTGCGGCGGTGCGG
>WNGM01002795.1_pt1 | contig 18697 bp, 12 predicted proteins | sample 5400571 | NCBI WGS metagenome assembly WNGM01 (sample SAMN13153378, study PRJNA577476) | soil metagenome | isolation source: 100 cm soil or saprolite under Garry oak tree replicate 2 | place: USA:California | collected 2016-06-15 | reverse complement strand
AAAGGGACCATCTCTCTCTGATGCCCGGCATGGAGACGACAACGCGCATGGCACCGCGCAAGAAGGAACGCTCTGGATGGATGAGCGCCCCTCAGCTATTCCTACCCAACTACGCTTGCCACTGGAGTAGGGGCTACGCTCCATGTCTCCGACAAACGACTACGGAGGAGTGGCAGAAGCCGCTCGGTTTCAACCGAAGCGGAGTGTCACAACCAGCTAAAACAAATGTACCATTATGACCGGGCATTGCTCTTTTAGCACCCCGGCCCAGCAGAGAAGATAAAAGAGTACATAGAAAGGCGGACGTAAAATGGACAAGATCATCACCCAATCCGTTCGACTGCACTGCTCTCCCCAGCACGCCTTTGAAATGTTTATCATCAACAAACACCTCGAATCCTGGCTCACTCAAGTCGCTGAGGTCGAACCAGTGGTGGGTGGAAAATACGAGTTATTCTGGGCCCCTGGCGACAGGGAGAATAACAGCACCCTTGGCTGCAGGGTAACCGCCATTGAGCAGGACAAGTTTCTTGCCTTCGAGTGGAAGGGGCCGCCACAGTTCAAGCACTTCATGAACAATGCCGACCCGCTAACCCATGTTGTTGTCTTCTTCGTTCCCTGCGAGGAAGTATTAACTCCGTGTACAGATGTCTATCTCATTCACTCCGGCTGGGGAAGTTCAGCAGAGTGGGAAAAAGCCAGGCAGTTCTTTGTCAGAGCCTGGGAGGAGGCATTCGAGGAACTCCGCCAGCAAGTGAATGATTGAGCTTGCTGCAAGGAGCTTGCCAGCAAGTTACAAGCGAGGATCAACAGGCTCGCTTTCCAGGGCCAGCACCCCAAAGGCGCACTCATGCACACGGCGCAAAGGTTCGGCTTGGACAAAGCGTTCCAGGCCCTCGATACCTAAAGCAAACTCACGTAGGGCCAGAGAACGTTTTCTGCTCAGCCCACGCTGGCGTAATTGTTCCAGGTTCTCAGGCACGTCGTACTCCGGGCCATAGATGATGCGCAGATATTCTGGTCCGCGGCATTTGACAGCAGGTTGTATAATGCCGCGTCGTCCCCTGGCAATGAAATCATACGGCTTAACCACCATCCCTTCACCGCCGCGTCCAGTTAGTTTCAGCCACCAGGCTACCCCTTCTTCCATACTGGCGGGATCACTTACATCCACCAGCTTATAGGGTGTAGCCAGCAGCAACTCTTTATCAGCGCTGTACAACTCCGCAAGAGTTTCCATATGCCATACATGATTCTTACCCACATGCGCTTCCCCTTGCGTTGCCAGGATGTGAAAAGGCGCCAGCTTAAGATCAGCTACAGAATGGACAGGCCAGCAATAATGACGATAAGCAGCCACGTATTGACCCGCCAGCTTTTTCTGTGCACGGTATTTTGCCAGCAGCAAGTCCGTATTGAGACCATGTTCCGCTGCCCTTTCCAACAGGGCTACAGCCTCGCTCAGGGCAACGCGAGAAGCAGTTCCTACAGCAGCATACTGCTGGAGCAGCAATGCCTGCGCCTTAACCGACCATGGCATAAGTTCACAATCCAGGCAGACCCAATCAGTGGAAAATTTCTCCCAGAACCCGGCAGCAGCCAGGGCAGAACCTACTCTCGATAACAACTCAGCTTCAAGCACTGTATCATCAAAGAAGCGCCTTCCTGTGCGGGTATAACAGATACCTATGCCTTCACCGGTCACTCCAAAGCGCCGGCGTGCCGCATCCTCATCCCGGCACACAATAACTACTGCACGCGACCCCATATGCTTCTCTTCACACACAACATGCGCGATACCCTCAAGTCGATAATAGGCAAAAGCTTCAGCAGGGTGTTCCAATAATCCTGGCTCCTGGCTCGTTTCGCATGGCGACATGGTTGGAGGCAGATAGATGAGCCACCTGGGATTAGCTGCAAAGCGGCTGATAACTTCCAGTGCGGCAATGGCGTTTTCTTCGCGAATCGTGATCGCTTGTTGCAGGCGGGTAGTGATGATGCGCTTGCCCGAGACATCCTCCATGTCCAGGACGTCATCATGCTGTTGTTGTGCTGTAAGGGTTGAAGTCTGCTCCTCTTGTAACATGAAAGGCCTCGCTGGCTCACAGTAGGTCTGCGCAGCCGGAACAGAGACAAGTTCCAATTCAGGGTAGCGCAAGGCTGTTAGCTTACCGCCAAAGACACAACCTGTGTCGATATTGATGGTACGATTCAACCATTCAGGCTCAGGCACAGGAGTATGACCATATACCACCATAGCCTTACCACGATATTCGGCTGCCCAATTGTAGCGAATCGGCAAACCAAATTCGTCGGTTTCACCCGTCGTTTCACCATACAATGCAAAGTCACGCACAGCTGCAGAACCACGCCCCTGCATGGACTCTTTCATGCCTGCGTGCGCGACCACCAGTTTCCCATCATCCAGGACATAGTGACTCACAAGATTGTCGAGAAAGCCTGCTATCTTCTGGCGGAACTCCTGTGGCTCTTTGTCTAGCTGCTCCAACGTTTCCGCCAGTCCGTGGGTAATCCTCACATCCCTCCCGCGCAACTTGCGCAGTAGTTTTACATCGTGATTACCTGGAATGCAAAATGCAGTGCCAGACGACACCATATCCATAGTCAGGCGGAGTACATCTAGAGCGCATGGACCTCGATCAACCAGATCACCCAGGAATACTGCTTTCCGCTCCTGGGGATGCTTCACCCGAAAATGAGGGATGCCTTCTCCTTGCGTCTCAACCTCATAACCAAGCTGCTTGAGTAGCTCTTGCAATTCGTCGAAGCAGCCATGCACATCACCAATGATATCGAATGGTCCGTGTTCTTGCTTGAGGTTATTCCACAGTGACTGGCGCTCGATATAGGCTTCATCAACCTGCTGTGGTGAATTGAAGGTATAAAAGGTGCGGAAGCCTTCACGTTTCAGATCATGAATGGAGCGCCGCATCTGACTCATTTGTCGACGCACTACATGAGCTCCAAAGTTCCGCTCTGGCCGGTGCCGATTGCGTTCATAGCAAATCTGCTCCGGCAGATTAAAAACAATCGCAACAGGCATAAAATGGTACTCACGAGCCAAAGCCAGCAGAGGCTTACGATCCTCAAGTTGAACATTGGTAGCGTCAACGACGGTTAACTTGCCAGCAGCCAGGCGCTTAGCAGCAACGAAATGCAGTACCTCAAAAGCATCATTGGTAGCATGCTGATCATTTTCATCGTCTGAGACCAGCCCACGACAAAAATCTGACGAGAGTACCTCGGTGGTCTTAAAGTGAGAACGGGCAAAGGTAGACTTACCAGAACCAGAAGGTCCAATAAGTACAACCAGTGAGAGTTCCGGGATAGTCAGTTTCATTACACTTGCCTCGAGAATACTCCCATCTGTGATGGTGCTCCTACTATCCCATCTTCTGGTCCTACGGACAGAAAACGTACAGCATATCCGAAGTGTTCTGCTACTCTATCAGCCCAGGCCTTAAATTCTTCACGAGTCCATTCAAAGCGGTGATCTTTGTGCCGAAACTTCCCAGTATGTAAGGTTTCAAACTTGACATTGTATTCTGCATTCGGCGTTGTCATTATCACCGTTGCAGGCCTGGCAAATTCGAAGAGCACACGCTCAAAAGCAGCAAGACGAGGCGGGTCTAGATGCTCGATTACCTCCACCACTGCAGCAGCATCAAATCCCTCCAGGCGCTTGTCACGGTACGTCAAAGCGCCATGAAGCAAAGATATGCGCTCCTTTTGTTTAGTTGGTAAACGATCGATATGCAAGCGATGCTGGGCAAGTTCCAGAGCACGATAGGAAACGTCTACCCCCAGAATCCGCTCGAACCTCTTATCTTGCAGGAGCAGCTTCAATAGCTTGCCCTCGCCACAACCCAGGTCCAGTACGCGCCTGGCTCCGCAATTGCGCAGTACAGCCATAACCGCTTCCAGCCGAAGCAAGTGCAGATTCAGACGTTCCTTCTGCTTTCCAACGATGACCTCTTCTACAACAGGCGCCTCCTCAAGCGTATCTTCCTGGTCGACCTTCTCCTCGACGACTAGACGGGCAATCGCGTCGCGTGCAAGGCTATGCTTGTGCTTTAGATAACGATAAGCAATTTGCTGGCGTTCGGGATGTATCTCCAGCCAGCCTTTACCATGCCGCAGGAGCTTCTCGACTTCGTCATCACCTATCCAATAGTGCTTATCGTCGTCCAAAACTGGCACCAGCACATAGAGGTGCGCTAACAGCTCGCTCAGGCGGCAGGTAATCTCAAGCGTGACTGTAAAATAAGAACTCATCCCCCATTCCGGGCGCTCTTCGTCCAGGGTGTGGCCGGTTACCATCAGCGTATAGCCCAAAGGCTCAAAAAGGCGCTTGAGAAAGCCTTCGCCGCCACGACACGGTACAACAGAAAGTGTTGCTTGCAGCGGAATCCTGGCCTCGGCCAGCTCAGGCCGACTGGTACAACGTCCGTTGAGAGCTGAGCCCAAAACTTCAGAAATTGCCACGCTCAAAAACGAGGACGCCACATAGGGACGATCATTGACATACTGTTCCAATGCAATAGAACGGTCTCTGCCGCGAACAAGATGCAAAGAGTCAATGTCAAGTAGCAGCGCAGCCGTACATCGCTCATTGGTGGCCTCGGGATAGAATATATGGGCATGGCCAAATGAGAGCGTAAATGACTGAAGATGCGCTGGATTTTTATGCAGCAGATATCCCAGATCAGTCGCTGGCTGGTACGTCGTTGTAATCGTCAAAAGCATGAGTTGCCTTGTTCAACCCCCAAGTAAGAAAGAACATTACGCATGTTCTAAGCGACGCAGCTCAATTTGCCCATTGCGCACACGCACAGCGAAAGTCGGCTCGGCATAAACCGCCGGCCCATTGACCACACTACCGTCAGTCATGCGGAAGCAGGAGCCATGCCAGGGGCACTGCACAACATCGTCATGTAATGTTCCTTCATCTAAAGGCCCACCAAGGTGCGAGCAGGTGGCACCAATGGCGTAAATTGATTTGCCCTTTTTCAACAATACCGCTGGAATACCAGCCGCATCCACCCGTGTAAGCTTCCCTTCAGCAAGGTCTTGTACGCTCATGACCACCACAAAGTCATCGGAGCCGCCTTCAAACGCCACATGGTTCACACCGATGCCCTTGGCAAAGACCAGCTCACCTCCCAGGTAAGCCGAGAAAAGAGAGGCAAGATAACCAACAGTCGAAAAAGCTATACCTGCACGACGTTGACCTAGACGTCTCAGGATAAGTGAGACCAGATACGTGATCGAAATAGTGCCGTTGAGTAACCCATGCATCAGGCCTACGCGCCGGTCGGCGCCAATCTGGTCGCTCCAGTCGGCCACACCGGTAACAACAGAGCCTGTTGCACCCAGCAAGCCGAGCAATAATGTGAGATCGGCACCATCGGCCATCCCTTTGCTCTCCTGATTGAGCCAGGCAAGGTCAAGCAGCATCGTACCGCTCCAGGAACCAAGAGGTATATCGGTCAGAACGGGGTGTACAGAGTGCCCAAGCCACGTACCATTTAGGAGATCCTTGAGTTTGCGAGTAGGCTGGCCGGGCTGGCCAAAGAAAGCTAACAGCCAATTCTGAATTGGTTCTCCGAGTTTATCAAGCCATGTTTGACTCTCCACAAACTCCCCGATAACATGCCGAATTGGCGGATTGAGCGGCGCTGTATCAGCCCAACTTTTTTGTTCCGGCATCACTTCTGAAGACATTGATTTTCTTCCTTTCTGAGACACAAAATACAAATTTCTCGTTTTGCCATTCAAGTCACAATAAGCCAACAGTAATCACGCGGTGGGTTAATGCCCAATACAGAGAAAGGAACTTCTGGTTGTCGTCGTTCAAGTATGTAGGAAGCAACTGCCGTATTGTGAGCATAGAACAACCGGGCGCAGCGCAAGGCGCTTTGTAATGAACGGAAACGCACCCGCATCTCCTGGTCTAATGGCAACACTACATACTGAAAACCATGGCCAACCAACCAGTCGTAATCTTCCCTACGGGGCCAGATAACCACTATTTTACCACCTGGCCTGGTCACCCGCTTGAGTTCTGCTAAACCTACTTCACCCCCTTGCCCTGGCTCAGCAGTGAAAGCCGAGCATGAGAGCGATACGTCAACGCAGTTATCCTCCAACGGTATTTGATCGAAGCGTCCCTGGTAAGGTACGATGCAACTACCAGGCGGGCCGGTAAGCAGGCCTGCTAGCTTGCGTTCAAGGATGCGCAATAAGCCCGGCGAGGGCTCTACAGCATAAACCAGAGCGGCTCCATGACGTACACACTCAAACGAGGCTCGCCCGCTGCCCGCACCTGCGTCGAGCACAGTTTTGCCTCGCAGGTCCGGCTCTAACTGCTGAAAAATACCTGGATGTACTTGCTCCCCCTCCGTCAGTTCCTCATACAATTCAGGCGTTTTCCAGTACGTCAGTTCCCAGAAAAGACCATCGAGCACACGCCGTCGGGCAGCTTCCGCCAGGTCCCTAGAGATGGGACGACTCAATTCTATCTCGAATTGAGTGCGCTCTTGCAACGGCATGTTGTCCCTGATACTCTCCACTAACGCTTTCGATGCACCATGCAAACTCCACGCCAGGTCTTCAAGGGTAGGTCTTAAGCTTTTTGTGCTGAGCATATGCTGCGTGGCAGCGTCATCGAAAACCAGCAGGTCTTCTATAGAAAACGGGTTCTCAAACAACGCAGCACCCCGAGCAGGATCTGATCTTTCTTCACCTATTAATCTGGGAAATGTTTGAGAAGGTACATGCCCGGCTTCCGCATCGTTTGTACTGGTATCTTGCGCAGGTGATACGTCCAAAAGCAACTACCTTCCCAGGCACCTTCAGGTACCTTGTACACAACTCTGCATGCTCCGGCCTCCCAACGATTTTAATAGTAGCCGTATAATTGACAAGAGGCAAGTCAACAATAAGGATACACAAACCAGCTAGCTATGCGGGAGTGAAATCGTTATAATGCTTAATAAAGGAGAGCAGTTGATGGCACTGAAATTTGTAACCCGCGAGCGCATCAAGGTTGATCGTGTTGCCTGTCCATGGCTCATCAAACGTTTCATTGATCCGGATGCAGAACTTTTCTTCGTAGCAAAAGACCAGGTACTTGCTGTAGCCGAACGTGAGGGAGCGCTTCCCTACGATATCAGCGAGGAGATCGAACTAACCCATCATGGCGATGAGTGCAGCTTCGACGCCTTCATCCACAAGTACCACCTCGAAAGTGATAAAGCGCTGATGGAACTGGCAAAGATTGTACGTGCCGCCGACGTACTTTCCCAGCGAGAGATAGCTCCCGAAGGCGTGGGACTGGAGGCAATTGCCTTTGGCTTCCGCCTGAGCGGTAAAAGCGATCAGGAACTACTCGATCTACAATATCCTATTTACGATGCTCTATACCTGTACTGCAAACAAAAAGCCCGTGGTAGAAAATAAAGTACCCAAAGGAGTTGCCGATGTTGATTTCTCCAGCCCCACTTGCACCAACGGTCGCCACGCTGCGTAGTGGTCAGCTTGACCTCTTAACTTATATTGACGAGGTGTGCAATCGTATCGACGCAGCCGAACCTCTTATCCATGCGCTGCTGCCTGAACAAGATCGTCGTCAACGTCTACTTACAGAGGCTGGGGCCTTGCAAAAACGCTTCCCCGAACCCGCCAGCCGTCCTCCCCTCTATGGGGTCCTGCTAGGCGTCAAAGACATATTTCGTGTGGCTGGCTTTCCTACACAGGCAGGTTCACAGCTTCCAGCAGAGCTTTTTGACGGACCTGAAGCTGCATGTGTTACTCTGCTCCGTAATGCCGGAGCGCTCATACTGGGCAAAACTATTTCCGCTGAATTTGCCTGGATCGAACCTGGGCCAACCCGCAATCCGCATAATCTTGACCACACTCCCGGTGGGTCGAGCAGTGGCTCGGCTGCAACGGTGGCTGCTGGCTTCTGTCCTCTGGCGCTGGGCTCACAAACCATTGGCTCCACTATCCGTCCCGCCGCCTTTTGTGGCATTGTCGGGTTTAAACCAACCTATGGACGTATTCCTACGACCGGTGTGATTCCATGCGCCCCATCACTCGATACTGTCGGGGTCTTCACCCAGGATGCAGCAGGCATGGCCTTGGCTGCGCCTCTCCTGTGCGAGCACTGGCATAACAGCACGTTGGATATGATCCCCGTCCTTGGCGTGCCGGAAGGCCCTTATCTCAACCAGGCATCGCCTGAGGCCCTCGCCGTCTTCGAGACACAACTTTTGCGCCTGGAAAAGGCTGGCTATAGCGTGCGCCACGTGCCTGCCTTGAATGATATCGAGACCATTAATCACCGCCACAGACTCATTAACTTTGCTGAGATGGCACAGGTACACGCTGAATGGTTCGCATCTTACGAGACACTCTACCGACCATTGACAGTTAAAGCCATCCGTGATGGGCAGAAAGCAGGTGCTGAAGAATTGCAAACAGCTCGTGCTGGACGAGCCGCCCTACGTTCGGAGTTAGAAGCGCTGATGAGTCAGCATGGTATTGACCTGTGGGTCAGTCCTGCAGCTCCTGGCCCTGCACCGGAGGGAATTACGACGACAGGCAACTCGAACATGAATCTCCCCTGGACCTATACCGGCACGCCCGCCATTACGCTCCCCGTCGGCCATGCTGCCAATGGTCTACCGCTTGGACTGCAAATAACAGGAGCAGCCATGGCAGACGAAAAGCTGGTTGCATGGACTCAGCAGCTAGCTGAACTACTGGGGTGAGTGCAAACTCACCCCAACCTCTACATTAGATATGATGGACGTATTGATACAAAATGCAGCTTAGCGCCCACTGCGTGCCTGCAGGCGGCGCAAAACAGCATCGAAGGTCACAGCTATCAATAATACAAGACCTTCAATCATCTCTTTCACATTGGTCTGCTGGTTGAGTAGTGTGAGACCATTTTCCAGGCTACCAATGATGAGCACCCCCAGCACAATAGACCAGGCTGAACCACGGCCGCCAAAGAGGCTGACGCCTCCAATCACAGCCGCTGCAATTGCATCGAGCAGCAGCGTTGGTGGAATCTCGCTTCCGACTGCCGTTTGACGAGATGCCAGCAAAATACCTCCTACGGCAGCAAGTAGCGAACAGAGCGTGAAGGCGGCAATGCGTATACCAACAACATTAATACCTGCCCGGCGAGCTGCTTCGGCATTACCCCCCACAGCATAGACATGCCGGCCAAAGGAGGTCTTCGTCAGGATGAGCCAGAAGATCACGATCAAGCCAAAAAGGATGGCGATTGAATTGGGAACGCCAAAGTAGCTTTGAAAAAGAACCACAACTCCTTCGATGATTATGGCAGCAAGCACAATCTGAATAATAAGTTGTGGCAGCGCTATCGTTCTAAGCCCTAAACGTCGACGCCTGGAATAGTTAAAGATAAGACTGCCTGCATACAATAATAAGCCCAGGGTTGGCAGACCAATACCAAGGGGATTAATGAGAAAGCTGGTAGGGGTACCGGCTATGGAAAGGATGAAATTGTTGCGAATGGGGAGCGTATCCTGCCCGTTCAGTAGCGTGAGCAAAAGTCCTGCATAGCCAATAAAGCCTGCCAATGTCACAATGAATGACGGAACACGCAAAACAGCGACAAATAAACCATTGACGCAGCCAATCAAGGCCCCGGCGAGCAAAGCACCTCCAATGGCCACAAAGGCAGAAGCTCCCATACGCTCTGAAAGGACCGCCATAACAACGGAACAGAGCACACTTACAGAGGCTATTGAGAGATCAATTTCTCCGAGCAGCAGTACGAGAGTGACACCCAGTCCAAGTGAGCCAATAGTGGCAATCTCCTGCATCAGCTCTGAAAAGTTACGAGGCGAGAGAAAAATTCCACTCGTTGCGATCGCGAAGAAAATCACAATCACAATAAGTGTGATCAATACAGGAATAAAGCCGAGGTCCACTCGTAGCAATTGTCTCATTGTCTGGCGAGGAAGATATGATGGCACCTCTACGGAACCAGCCGAAAGGGGCTGCTCGCTCTGAGTAGTTGAGCTACCAGAAGTATCTTCGTTAAGAATCTCACTCATTGTTCGTAACCCCTTCCGACACTCCATTACCGTTAGTAGTCGCTGACCTCAATTGGCCAAACTCTGCTCCAGTAATGGCAGACACCACTCGTTCGGGCGTTGTAGTTTTGACATCAAATGTGGCAACTCTTCTACCTAGTCGCAGCACAATGACGCGGTCGACCACCTCAAAGACATCTGCGAGGTTATGGGAAATAACCACCACGGCCAGACCTTGATCGCGCAGTCGCAGAATCAGGTTGAGTACCTGGCGCGTCTGCGCTACACCGAGCGCAGCCGTCGGTTCGTCGAGCAAGACTACCCGGGCATTGCGTAAAATAGCTTTAGCCACGGCAATCGCCTGGCGCTGACCGCCAGAAAGCGAGGCCACGAGGGAACGTACCGAGGGAATTTTTACGTCAAGCGTGCGCAGCACCCCTAACCCACGCAGTTCCATGTCATTCTCTCTTAAAGAGCGTGCCGGAGTATGTTCCTCGCGACCCAAAAAGAGATTGGCAACAACATCGAGGTTATCACAAAGTGCGAGGTCCTGGTAGACGGTCTCGATACCCAGGCGGGTAGCAACCTGAGGACTGGCGATCTTGACTGGCTGGCCCTCGACGAAGATCTCACCTGAGTCAGCCGGTCCGACACCTGCAATCGTTTTGATCAGGGTTGATTTACCGGCACCATTGTCACCAACCAGCCCAACAACTTCCCCCGGATAGACCTCAAAATCAACGTCTGTAAGCGCTCGTACTGCGCCAAAGGATTTGTTGATGCCGCGCATGAGGAGTCGTGGTTCACCTCTTGCTGGCTGCTCCGGTACCGGAGACGTCATATCACCGGCCGAAGGAGTAATACTATCGGCCATAGGCCCTCCATTCAAGTTGCAAATCGGTAGTACTTCATCAAAAGGCGGTAATCAACCTAGATTATACCACCTCGGATTAAAAAATTGGTAGTAACCTGGTTACCTGTCCGTGGGGATCGGTAACCAGGCGAACCATTTAACTAACCTATGGGCAGATGCCGTTAGAATTTGTACCCGCAGGAAGACCCGAACAAATTTCAGATTTGGTCACGAAACCATCAGCAATAACCGTTGAAGCAATATTAGTCTTGTCAACGGACACCGGAGTTTCAAGGACTGAAGGAACGTTACCTCCGTCCATGGTCTTCGTAGTAGAGCCACTGGTCAATGAAGAGGTGTCTGTCCCGTTGCTTATGGCGGCAACGAGCTGGGCAGTAGCCGTAGCCTCTTTGGTGATGGCCTTGTAGACGGTCATTCCCTGGTCGCCGGTGAGAATGTTCTGAATACCTGTAACCGTCGCATCCTGGCCAGTGACAAGCACTTTCCCATTCAGGTGCTGTGATTTGAGCGCGGCAATCACCGCGTTTGCCATACCATCGTTGGCAACATAGGCAATCTGAATGTTATTCTGGTGCGCGGTCAGGGCTCCTTGCATCTCATTTTGTGCAGTGGGATTGTCCCAATTAGGAGTGTACTCGTCCACGAGCTTATTGAGTTGACCACCGCTAATAAGTGGCTGGAGTTTGTTCAACGCTCCCTGCCTGAAAAGGATGGCGTTGTTGTCGGTCTGCGCACCATTAATCATTACAAGATTGTGATTGCTGCCTTTGAGGTAGCTCTTGTAGTGATCAACAATGTACTGGCCTTGCAGTTCGCCAACCCTCACGTTGTCAAAGGAGACGTAGAAGGCAGTGTCCTTGGACTGAATGAGGCGATCATAGGCGATCACCGGCACGCCCTGCTGCTTGGCCTTGGTCACGATAGCGGCCGCCGTCTGGCCATTGACAGGTGCAAGCACCAGGATACAATCACCTTTCGTCAGATCTGCATTGGCCTGGTTCTGCTGCTCAGTAGCGCTCCCTTCGGCATTGTTGTAGTCAACAGTGGCTCCGGATAGAGCATTCTTGATACCTTGTGTCAGCAGTGGTCTGTCCTTGCTATCCCAGCGGGCCGAGGTAGCAGTCTCTGGCAGCAGTACACCCACCTTTTTGCAGCCTTTACCGTTGTTACCGCTGCTGGCTGGAGTACCACTGCTGCTCCCAGTGTTGGCGCTGCCGCAAGCCGTGGCCAGCAAGGCAAGCAACACCATGCTTGCCAGAATGGCAAATGTCTTGCGCTTTCGATCAAATAGTTTCATCATAAACGTGTCCTTTCGCTCTGTGCAAATTTAAAGCCAGAAATTTACGACTCAGAAGTATACACTTCTTGAGAACCGGACTATCCAAAAATTCCAACCTTTAAGAAGGTACCTGATTTACAATTGGCTTTATCGCCTCCTTCCTGGCATAAGTCGCCTCCTCATGTATGCTACCCAACCCTGACGGGAGTCTGCACTTGTGCCGCCTCCAGTTGGGTAGCTTCTTCTTCCCGCGCTACAAGGATGCGTTCCCAGGATTTGAAAAACGGATAGTAGATCAGGGCAGAGACAGCGAGGTCAAAGAACTGGAGCAAACTTCCCCTGAAGTCGCCTCCAGTTGCAAAGAAACCGCTGATGCCAATGGGAACGGTAAAAGGCTGTATAATAATTGGTACATGCACTAGCCCAACGAAGAACACGAAATAGTTAATCGTGACGATGGTTACCGGTACAAGTACAAAGGGAATCATCATCAATGGATTGAGCGCCATAGGGACGCCAAACGTCACTGGCTCATTGATGTTGAAGACCGCGGGCCCAAACGCGACCTTACCGACTGTGCGCAACTGTGCTGAACGTGACCGCAGCATATAGATCACCAACGGCCAGGTCGCCCCTGAGCCACCCAGATGAGCAAAAATATGGAAAAAAGGTTCAGTGACGATGCCATGCCCACCAGTAGCGGCATTATTCGCCAGCGTAGCAAACCAGAATGGGGCTGCAATGGCCGTAACAACATTCATGCCATGAATACCTACCGACCAGAGCAACATCATCAGCACGATTTCAAGCAGTGCTGCCGGATAACTATCCTGTACCACTACCAGCGGTTCAAACACGCGCATAAGTAAGATGGGCAAGGTTAGTTGAACAGATTTGCCATTTACTATTATTGTATAGGAACTGATAAACCATTCAGCCCCCCATACGAGCGTCAGCAGTAAAAGCGTTGGTACAAGGGCCTCAAATGCCCGTGTCACATTCTTTGGCACACTTTTGGGCAGGCGAATGGTGAAGCGCGATCCACGGAACCAGTACATGACCTCCGTGGTCAAAATACCAATTATGATGCCAACCAGCAATCCTTGCCCACCCAGGTACGGCAAGATATCACCGAGTTTCAGCGTTGTCAGGTCAGTCACAGGCATACTGGCCACCAGAAAGAGTACCATTGCCAGTATGCCGGGCTGCACCGGCTCCGTCCGCCGGTACTGCGCCAGGCTGTAGGCTACACCAAAGGTGAGGAAAAGCGCCATCAGTCCAAACGAGAGCTGATATGGTACCAGGATATAGGAGCTATAATTTTTAACCAGTTCAGCCAGCGCCGGGATAGGCGGATTCGCTATTATGAGAAATACACTTCCCGCGATAATCAATGGCAGCGTAAAAATAATGAAGGCATCGCGCACAGCCTGCAAATAGACGCTACTAGCGAGTGCGCCTAGAGGAGGAACGAGATAGCGTTCAAACAAGTCACTACTGCGCTCGATCATGCTGCTCACGTAATGGCGAATCTGTGGCGCGATGAGCACGATGTCACAGGCGTCAACCCTCTCTGCATATTCGCCAGCACTCAAGGCTTCAACGCTTAGCTCACAGCCACGCTCTTGCGCTGCTGCGAGCATACTATCTACCAATAAGCTTGTAGACATCCCCCAACTGCATACAATCAATACCCGTATCATGCTGACTCCCCCCGAGTTTTGAGCTTTAAACCTGTAGCAACACGGGCGACCGCAAGGGTACAACTAGCTCTTCTCCACTCCAAGCCCTACAGTGTCATTTTCTCATTCACGGGTACACGCTTCTATTACTGCAAGAAACGTGCCAAAATGTGTGTAGCACACTTGACACACTAGAAGCTTGTGGCTATAAAAATATCTACTTGTCTGAGGATACCAACTATATTATAGGCTTCCTCATCGGGAAGTGGACGAGCTATTTGTGTGCTCAAGACCTGCAGCGCACGACGACAGATACTGAGTTCACGCGGAAACTGCTGCTCTACCTGCGTACGCACCATCTCGCTGACAAGCATACCTTTAGGCTGTATGCCACGTTCCAGGATACAGGCCAGGTGAAGCATCAGCCCGGCCAGAACTTCAATTTCAAATGTCTCTCCTACCTCAACCTCAATCAGTTCGATCATGTGATCGATCAACGGCATGGCTCGCACCGGGTTGAGAAACAAGAGTCGCTGGCTGAGCGTATGAGAAATCTCACGCACCAGTTCGGTACGCTGTGTCAGTTTGGGGACGGAAGCGGAGCCGGGCAAAGATGGCTCAGCATAGGCAGATAAGGAAAGTGAGTCCGGTTGCAGCAGGGCAGGATCAATGAGTGTTCCACCCAGGAGGGTGCGCAGGCGTGCAATACCGTCACCAAAGAGAAAATCGGTGAGGGCAATAAAAGGATAACTTTTCAGGTGCGGATTAATTGTACCAACAATTGCCACCACATGTCGATTTCCCACCAGGCGCTGGACATCAGCTTCTGTCTTACCAGACAGGTTGATATCCATGCAAATGATCTCTACCCCCTGCTGGCGCAGACCTGGAAGATGCTCTTCGATCAACTCCGCGATCTTTGCCGCGCTGCCAAATCCCGTTAAACATATTGAAAGAATAACCCGAGAAGCCTGGGAAGAAGGAAAACGGGTATCCTTCTCACTATACGCATCCTGGGTCAAGGCTAGTGTACCCGGCGTACCTGTTTTGCCAGGCTCATCTACCGTGCGGAAAAGCGTCAGGCTCGCCGCCAGTTGATCTAATGTCACATGCTCAGAACGCTGCGCCCTACGCACAGCTTCAACTACCAATGGCGCGCTGACTCCTGATACCGTGCGCACCTGTATACTCGCCTGGCGCATCACCAGTTCACCCAAAGAGAGCAACGAGGCAAAATCCACTAAAAGGAGCACTCCAGCACCTTGATCTGCTGTGCACACCCAGTGTGCTACTTGACCAAGCAGCTGCTCTGGAGATTGTTCCAGGGTAAGTTCCACCCAGCGTACAGTATTTCCGCCTACCAACGTATTTGCCAGTTCCGCAAGACCAGCCGCAATGCCACGCCCATGGGCCGCTACCACTATACCCACCGTTGACTGCTCAGTGCTCAGCAGGGCATCGGCATTAGCCAGCAATACCGCCAATACATCCGTTTCACTTTCCGGCAGAGACACACCTAAGGCCGAACGAAACTGTAACAAAGCGGCACGCGCTATCTCGTATTCAATGGAATAGGTGAAGCGGACAGAGCGTATCACGGGTTCAACAACTTGCCGGTTCTGCGCTAGGCGCTCCAATGTACTTGTCAGGTGCATGGCAAGCACCAGCGCCAATTTTTCGGGGAAGGTACGCCCCAATTGCTCTTCAGCAAACTGCACAATGTGACGGCTCACTACCGCAACGCGTTCATCAACGAGTCTCGACGCTGACCCCTGTCTTTCCTGGGAAACCTCGTCGGCAAAACGCTGAAAATAGTGCTGGATATCGAGATGGAGAAGCCTGCTAATTTCATTTTCCGGCAAACCGCTCCCGCGCAGCATACTCAAATCGCTACTTATTGTATCGTAGAGGTCCTGAGCTGACTCAGGCAAATTGCCCAGGCTCAAGCCGGTGGGGGTAAAAATATGCGTTGCCTCCAACAAGTGCGCTACAGGCTCCAGGGCACGGTTGAGTTCAGAGGTACGCAGCAGGCCATGTCGCACATGATCTGGCAAAACTCCCAGGTGCACATTCAGTTCTGCCAGGTTATGCGTACGATACTCGAGATACGCCCGAGCACAGGCCAGTTGCACATCAGTACGCAGTTGGCCAATATTACCAGGACACTCATAGAGCAATAGTGCACATAATACCTGCGGCGCAACATGGATATTCGCCCCAATACCGCTACACTCGGTCGTAAAAAAGGCGCGCAGCAGTTCATAGCGCTCCATCATCGTGCGCTCATGCAGGCCGGGCAGGGTAATCGTCATTGGAATACGCCGGTGGAACGTAGGCAACAAGGCGGTATCAGGGTTTTCAGTCGTTGCGGCCAGCAGGAGAAGCGAGGACTGCCGCTCCTTGACATCGCCCAAACGCCGGAAATGCTCGCGGTCCATCAGGTAAAACAACATCTCCTGGCCTTCGGGTGGCAAGCGATGTACTTCATCGAGAAAAAGGATACCGCGATGGGCTTGCTCTACCAGACCTTCACGGTCACGATCTGCCCCTGTATAAGCACCTCGCACAACACCAAAGAGCTGGGCCATCAACAGCTGTGGGTTCCCTGCATAATCGGCGCAGTTGAAGCTGACGAAGGGCGCATCAGCAGGCAATGCGTTAAGTTCTAGCGCAAAGGCGTGCATCAAGCGAGCAAAGGTGGTTTTGCCTACACCACTCGGCCCGCAGAGCAATGTATGCAGCCCCCGGGGAGGGTAAAGCATAGCTGCTTTCGCCTGCTGAACGGCAACCTTCAGACCCTCGCCGCTGCCGATCAACGTTTCAAAACTGGTGACAACTGCCCGCCCATGTACAGAAGCAACGACAGCAGGCGGTTTGCCAGGCTCCTGGGTCACCTGTAAAGGCAGAGAAGCTTGAGGCTTGTTCTCCCGGTAGCGAAGTCCATCAGCAGGCGACAGTATCGCCTGCTGGGATGCTGGCCAGTTGGGATGCCATTTTCCGTTGCCCCCACTTACCCGTAATGGCTCTGTTGAGGGAGTTTTGACAACAAAAAGCACCGGACGTCCGGCAATACGCTCGATCTTCCCTTCCTGGGCCAGTAAATTGAGATCGCGGCTAGCATTGGTCCGATCTACACCAGCAACATCTGCTACATCTTCAGCGCTGAAGCCAGAATGACGACGCATCGCACCACTTTGTGCTGGTCGCTGTGCACACAACGATCGTAATGCTTCAAGTATCCGATCCTTGCGGAGCACGGAACGACTCCTTACTAGGCAGGCCATGCGAGGAACACAAGGCTTATAAGGCTACTTGCCTGCCAGTGGAAACATACTGATCTATAAGGGGCAAGAAAATATTATTGATCGTCTTTGTCGCTAATCTCCAGCTCCCTTTTAAAATTCCTTATTATTACTATTACGCTCATAAAGCAGTGCAATTTCACATTATTAAGTATCTTCCTTTTGTTTTGCTAACTGGTAACCATTCAGGCTCCCTCGCCGCCTGCGGTTGCACAGCTCACAATCAACAAAAAACATATGCGAACTGCCGTAGGGAGTGAGGACTCAGGAGGGGAAAATGCAAGAATACAAATATGAAAGCACACCTCTGACTGACTTCTGGTATAGTCGAAGGCATGCTTCAAGTTCGACGTCTATTTATGATCAGGTCTGTTTAATTGAGCCTCCAGCGGATAGAAGCTGCATTGCGCAGGAGTCGATGGACAATGTTACGTCGCAGGCGATAGACTTCCCGCACCTCGCTAAACTCCTGCGGACAGAAGCAGACTATTTCTCTGGGCTTGAGACCGCAGTGATAGAGCAAATAGGCCACGCGCTGTTCCTGCACGTCAGGCAGCAGGCCGCGGATGGCTTCCCACGCCTCGCCTGCCTCGTAGGAATCTTCCACCAACGGTTCTCCTGCTTCACCTGGCTCTGGCAAGGGTACCTCTTTTGGTCGTGAGTAGGCCCGCAGAGTATCGAGAATAGCGCCATTCAGACAGGCACGCAGGTACCGCAAGGCCGCAGCCAGGGTGTCAAATTCCAACTTATCATGGCAAGCGGTTGCTAGCCAGAAACGTTCAAAAGCCTGGGCCATATAATTCTCTTCGCTATCGAAGCAATTCGCCGCCTCTCTGCTGGGATGACGATGTATCCAGCCACGCAGAATCCCGCTGAAGCACCGCTGCAAGCAATCCCAGGCACGCTGGTCTCCCTGCAATGTAGCGCGACGTAAAATTTCTAAGCAATACCGATCATTGTATGCACTTCCACGCCAGAAATTGTTGATCTCCCTCATACTGTGCTCTTCCAGTACAGATAAGCTCATAGCAGCGGGTTCTAGATGTTCGGAAAGTGAGAGGTTATCCAGGCATGTAATAGCAAGTTTTTCTGTCCAGTCAATATCGGGTTTGTAGATCGTATTATTCATCAGTGCCGATTCTCCTTGAGTGCTCATTCTCCTCGCAGATGGTCAGGGATTCCCGCTCTAGAAACCGGAATCGCTACTTAAAGTCTACAGTGCTGGACACAAAAATACATCGATACAAAGAGGTAATTTCTGCGGCTATCAAGAGCAACGAGGAGCGATCTTCAAGAAGGCATATAGTTCTAAAGAACTAGACAAGCTTATGCTCAATGGCATAGCGCGTCGCGGCACTGCGCGAGGCAATATCCAGCTTGCTATAAATCGAGCGCACATGGGCTTTAACGGTCAGCAGGCTAATAACGAGCCGCTCAGCGATCTGGGCATTGGTTAGCCCCAT
>WNGM01006349.1_pt1 | contig 18702 bp, 19 predicted proteins | sample 5400571 | NCBI WGS metagenome assembly WNGM01 (sample SAMN13153378, study PRJNA577476) | soil metagenome | isolation source: 100 cm soil or saprolite under Garry oak tree replicate 2 | place: USA:California | collected 2016-06-15 | reverse complement strand
TCGATCTCGCCCTCCGCTGCTTCGCCATGGGGATTGGGGCAGCGCTTGGCCCATTCGATCGCCTCTTCCTTCGACTTCACCTGGATTAACCAGTAGCCGGCGATCAGTTCCTTCGTCTCAGCGAAGGGCCCGTCGATCACGGTGCGCTTCCCTCCCGAAAACTTGATGCGCGCGCCTTTCGAGCTCGGTTGAAGCCCCGAAAGATCGAGCAGCGCGCCGGCCTTCGCCAGTTCCTCGTTGTACTTCATCATTGCGGCAAGGAGTTTTTCGTCCGGCATTACGCCGGCTTCTGTATCCTTGTTGGCCTTGACTATCATCATGAATCGCATCGTTGTGTCTCCTCTTCTGGTTTTGGTTTAGGGGTAGGCTGAACCCATCCTCTATTATTTTTATATCGAACGAGGGGCAGCGAGGTCGACACGCTAGAAGATTTTTTTTTCGCGGGCACTTCGCCGCGCTCGAAATAGCCGTCCATGAGCGCACGCAAGCGGCTGACCTACGCCTTGGACGATCTTCGGGTGCTCATCGTCTGTTTACTCTTTCCTGTAATCCGTCGGCAGGCCCGCGATCTCCATCACCGGCCGGATTTCGATGGTGCCCCAGCGCGCCGCTGGAATCCGTTCGGCGATGCTGATCGCCTGGTCGAGATCCCTGGCGTTGATCAGGTAATAGCCGCCGAGCTGTTCGCGCGTTTCCGCAAAAGGACCGTCGGTCATGAGCCGTTTGCCGTCGCGCACGCGGATGCTCGTCGCTGTCGACGTTGGCTGCAACGGGGCGGCGTCCAAATACTGCCCATTCGAATGGATTTCTTGCGCGAGCCGCGCGGACGTCACGTAACATTGCTCCCGCTCGGTTTCGCTCAAGGCCTGCTCCTCAAGGTAAACCAGCAACATGTATTTCATTAGTCTGCCTCCATTACTTAATGGCTGCGCCCTATCGGGCTTGCATTCGCAGCCGCTCATTTACTTAATGGCTGCGCCCTTTCTTGAGGCTGCGCGCTATCGCGCTTGCGCTTCGCGTCGGGCTTGCATTCGCAGCGGCTCATTTAGTAAATCGAGCGCCGGGTGTCTGAATCGACACAACATCGGAAAATTATTTTATGCTTGAGTATGCTCCCGGATGCAAACGTCGCTATTGAAAACGTCTATCGCTCCGATTGGGGCCGCATCGTCGCTGCACTGATTCGGCTCTTCGGCGACTTCGACCTGGCCGAAGAGGTGGCACAGGAAGCTTTTGCAGCGGCTGTGGACCAGTGGCGGTCCTCCGGTATACCGGAATTCCCACGGGCATGGATCATCCAGGCGGCCCGGCACAAGGCCATCGACCGCATCCGCCGGCGGACGCGGTTCGCAGAAAAACTCGAGCCTTTCAGATATCGAGCCGGATATCGACACGAGTGAAATCCCTGATGATCGCCTTCGGCTGATCTTCACCTGCTGCCACCCGGCGCTTGCGCTCGAGGCGCAGGTCGCGCTAACGCTCCGCACGCTATGCGGCCTCGAAACGGACGAGATCGCGCGCGCGTTTCTGGTGCCGACGGCGACGATGGCGCAGCGGCTCGTGCGCGCCAAGCGCAAGATTCGCGACGCGGGGATTCCCTACACCGTGCCCGGTGAGAACGATTTGCCCGCGCGGCTGGACGCAGTGCTGACCGTCATCTATCTCATCTTCAACGAAGGCTACGCGGCGACCCGGGGCGGGCCTCTGGTGAGGGCCGATCTCTGCGCCGAGGCCATCCGTCTTGGGCATCTCGTCAGGACATTCATGGCGCCGCAGCCTCCGTCGGAAGCGACCGCTCTCGTCGCACTCATGCTGCTTCACGATTCACGGCGCAATGCCCGCATCGACGAGGCCGGCGATCTGGTCCTTCTCGAAGAGCAGGATCGGCGCCGCTGGAATCAAGAGCAGATCGCCGAAGCGCTGCCACTCGTTGAGGAGGCGCTTCGCGGTGGCCCCGGTCCGTTCGCGCTTCAGGCGGCGATCGCGGCACTGCATTGTGAGGCGGCGCGTGCCGAAGATACGGACTGGCCTCAGATCGTCCGCCTCTACGATCTTCTCGAGCGCCTCCAGCCCTCTCCCATCGTTTTGCTGAACCGGGCTGTGGCAATCGCGATGGTGGACGGCCCTCAACCCGCCCTGGCGCTGATTGATGCGCTCGCCGCCTCCGGCGATCTGGATGGCTATCATCTGCTGCATGCCGCGCGTGCCGATCTCCTGCGCCGCGTCGGATCCTCGGTGGAGGCAGCGAAGAGCTATGCACGAGCGCTCGCCCTGGCCACCAATGACTGCGAGCGCCGATTTCTCGAGCGGCGGCTGCGCGAAGTTCAGTTCCCGGAAGCGTGACCTCCACCATTGACACCTTCTACTGTTTCGATTCACCTACATTCTCGGATTTGGCAGAATAGGCCGGCATGGCGAACCGAGAACATCTCAAGAATATTTTGGGGAGTCTTATGAACTTGAACACAAAATTTGCGTTTGTATTTTGTCTCGTTGCAGCGACTCTCACGCTTGGCCAAGCGGCCGCGCAGCAGCTGCTGCCGGGAGAGAGGGAAGCGACCGTTACCGCCATCCCCGGCGTCATTGCGGCCGGGGCAAAATGGCAACTGATCTGGGCGGATTTCGAAACCGCCGACGGTATCGTCGGCTCACCCGACGGCGGCGTGCTGTTCGCTCAGGAACAGACCGACAGCATCCGCAAGCTTGACGTCAACGATCGGGAATTCATCTATATGACCGATACCCATGGCGCGGGCTCTGTTTCGCTTGATGCCCAGGGGCGGCTCTTTGCGGTGCAGAGGACGTGTACCGATCCCGGTAAACCCTTCAGCGCAAGTTGCCGGGAGTTGACGATGGTCGGCATCCTGGCCCCGGAACGCAAAGTCCTGGCGAATAGCTTCCAAAACGGCAAGCCGCTCGGACGTCTCAACGATCTCATTGCCGACGGGAAAGGCGGCGCGTATTTCACCGTAGGTGGCGCCTACTACGTCAACCCTGCCGGCGTCGTGACCACCGTTGCCGACGAAAACATTCGCTCGAACGGAATTATGCTCAGCCCGGATAGCCGGACTCTCTACGTCACCAACAACACCGTTGTCTTGGCCTTCGATGTCCGGCCGGACGGCTCGACCACGAACAGGCGCGAGTTCGGCACGCTCGATGGGGATGATGGCGGCGATGGGATGGCTATCGACGCCGCCGGGCGTCTTTACGTGACTGCCAATAAAGGCGTTCATGTGTTATCGCCTGAGGGACGACACCTGGGCCTCATTCCGACGCCACGGCGTCCCATTACGATCGCCTTCTCCGGACCGGACAAGAAGACACTCTACGTTCCCGGAATGGGAGCAGTGGGCCCGGATGGAAAGGTGTGGACCACCCCGGAGGGAGTAAGGAACACCGCGATGACGATCTACAAGATCTCGATGCTGGCAGAAGGGTTCAAGGGCCGCCCGAAGTAGCGCGGCAAGAGGCTGCTCACTGCTCGGCGCACAGGGGGAAGAGTGAGGCACGCGGGCATAAAGCCCTTGAAGTATACGCATTTGATCTTGCTAAACGCTTGGGCGGAGTAGACTCCCCTCCTTGGCAAAGGAGGGGACTTGGCTTCAACCCCAACCTTCGGCAACAACGAAATGCGTATACTTCACAGGGCTTTATGCCCGCGGCTACGAGCTTGCTTTGGGATTTTCTCCAAACTAGACTATCAGTCATTCCACCGAGAAACCCGGTAATCCCGAAGAAGAGGTTCTGAGTCCAGGAACTACCAAAAAAAGGCGAGGTGGCGAACCGCGAAGGGTCTGGCGGGCGCTGTATGGAGTCTATCGATGTCCCGTAACGCTCGGCTCGACTTCATCAGGACTGAATTGGAATTGGCCATTGCTTTTGTAAAAGTCGCGCGCACGAAATACTCCATGGGGGATCGGGTTGGCGGTGACGCTACGCGCGAAAACGCGATGAAGGCGTATCGGGAAGCATTGAGATTTTCGAAAATGCTCTCACCTCAGGATTCTTCAAACAAAGCGCTGACGGTGCTTCGAACCGAAGTCGAGGCAGAAATCAAGACACTTTATCCGACGCATTAAGGTCGGCCATCCGTGTAGTCAAACAAATGGACCCTACCGCCTCACGCCGATATCTCTGCGCCTGATTTCTTTGTAGAATGCATTCGCAAGGATCTGAGAGGAGATACCGTGCAAAATCGGTCGATCGTTGTCTTCCTGATGATGATGGCCGCAGAGGTGCTGCTGTTGCGGTTGGCCTTGCCGTCGATTGCTCAGAATGCGACCCGCAGCGAGGCGGCCGGGCCGGCGCCACGTTGGCCGGACGGCAGGGCGAACTTGGGGGCGCCTCCGGGCGAAAAGGGCGTTTGGCAGGGCGACGGCCGATTGGCGATCAACCCGAAGAGTTATGAACCGCGCACGACGCTGGCCGCACCTATCCATATCGATGACGTTCCCCTTCAGCCCTGGGCCAGAGCACTCGTCGCCGAACGCCATGCCAACGCCTTAAAATATGAACCGCATCCGCGCTGCAAGCCCTCTGGTGGACCGCGGGAATTTGTCACACCGTACGGCGTAGAGATTGTGGACATTCCCGAACTCCAACGCGTCTTCATCTTCGATATCGGAGGTCCTCATTCGTACCGGATCATCTATATGGATGGACGGGCTCATCCGAAGGATCTGGAACCCAGCTACTACGGTCACTCCATCGGCCACTGGGAACGGGATACCCTGGTCGTGGACACGATCGGTTTCAATGAAATGTTTTGGATGAACCGGGACGGACTGCCGCATACCGACCGGCTCCACCTGATCGAACGCTTGACGCGCATCGATTTCAGGACGTTGAAGTATGAAGTGACCATCGATGATCCCGGCGCCTACACCGCGCCGTGGACGAGCGGTTTTTCCATGAGATGGACGGAGGGGCTCGAACTGTTCGAATACATATGTCAGGACAACAACAGATTCCCGGATGCTATTTTCGACGCTGAAGGCAACAACGGCCGTACGAGCAGGATCGTGCCGTAGAAGCCCTCGACTACAAGCTTGAGATAACGTGCAGGCAAGCATGTAGTCGCGGGCTTTAGCCCGCGTTCCGGAATTCTACTGCCTGTCGAGACTGTCGGGTAGAATGATGCCGCCGGTCAAGCCAGATCGGGGGGAAGCGTGAGAAAGACGGCTCTCTTGATGCTCTTTCTTTTCCTTGCCCGAGTCTTGTTCGTAGTGATCTCTGCCGTTCTGGCAGATTCGTCTACGGACGTTCCTGAATTCTATTTCACACGGTTGGTCTACTCGCAGAACAGAATCTTGCACGGAAGGTTCAGGCCATTCACAATGCCGAAACCGGAACCTTACCACTGTCCTGAATTCGGCGGACGCAACTTTTTCCCTCCCCAGGGCTGGGGCTGGGCCACGGATTCTCCCGGCGCCGACTGCAAGTTCATGGGCGCCATTCACCGTTTGACAGGCATGCATGTCTACGAGAATCCCAACTATATCGAGATCATGGACGATAATCTGTTCAAGTTTCCATATACGTACATTGTGGAACCCGGGCAGATGTACTTTAGCAACCTGGAAGCTGCCCGGCTTCGCGAGTATCTCCTCCGTGGCGGCTTTCTTCATCTGGACGACTTCTGGGGACTGCGGCAGAAGGCGAACCTCGAAACCGAACTCAAAAAAGTGTTTCCTGATCGCTCAATCGAGCCCTTGCCGCTGAGTCACGAGATCTTTCATACGTTTTTCGACATCGACAAAATCATTCAAATTCCAAACCAGGGAAACGGTTGTTATGGTGGACCAACCTGGGAACAGCCGGACGATACCGAACCCAGGATCTACGGGATTTCAGATGACAAGGGGCGGCTGATGGTCGTCATCACGTACAACTCGGACCTTGGGGACGCCTGGGAGTTTATGGACCTGGCTTGCTATCCCGAAAAATACTCCGGTCAGTCGATCCGCCTGGGGCTCAATTTCATGATCTATGCAATGACACACTGAAGGCGGTTGCTCTTCGATCGCTCCTCACGACTCTCTGGCCTCCTCAATTGTCAGCGTCTGACACCAAGAGCACAAAGTTCCGGAACCACAGCTATTTCGACGCTGGCTGTGCTGCTTTCAGTGTGCCTTTCTGCTTGGCTACTTCCAGCAGCGTCGGATAGAACTGGACGAAGGTATTGTCCACGGCACCGTTTTGAGAGTGGCAGGATTGGCAGTCCGTCGTCGAGCTGGGCAACGGTGTCGCCGACCTCGCCGAATCTTTAAACGCAAAAAAGCCCCACTTTTCGGGAAAGCGGCTCTCGTCTTTCACCTCGGCTTCGATTCCTATCAAGTCTCCTTGAAAACGACCTTGCTGGTTGATGGAGCCCTTGCTCTGCGAGGAGCGCACCTCTAAGACAAGCATCGTCTTGTCGGGCCACTTGCCGGTTTGCAGGAAGGATCGATACGCTTCCGGAGTGACAAACACGTTGTCGAAACGCGGATCAGCGGGCCCGGCCGGCTGAGCTAGCGGTCCATACGTCATACCCAGCCCAGAGCTAAGCCACACCCACTCACGATAATTATCGGGCTTTGCTAATTCATTATTGGCGAGAAAACGAGGACGGGTGGTGTTCGGCGACGACTGCTGTGCCGTAGCGGCTGCGCCCACGATGATCGTTAGAACGAATACGAGCAAACCTGCAAAATGACGAGCGTGGTACGACATACACAATCTCCTCGCGTGGCGAAGTTTCAAGCTTGCTCGACCCTATCACGCCGGACGCCACTCGAGCAAATCGCGTGAGGGTGTCCTAGCATATAACCAACACCGTTGCAGGTACACCGATGTTTCGGAAGTTCTCTTCCCACGATTCAATCTAGTTTCTCCACGAATTGGACCGCCAAGCGGCACGACATCGGCTGGAGCCGGCGCGGCGCGAGCACTCGCGAGCACCGCGGCTCAGGATGATCCCCTCGGTGGTATTCTCATTTAGCTGTTAATTTGGGAGGTTGCATTGGTAAATAGAAAGCCCCTTGGCATCACCGAACTTGTGCTCCGCGACGGAAACCAATCGCTGCTGGCCACGCGTATGCGCATCGCAGATCTTTTGCCGATTTGCGAAAAACTGGATCGCGTCGGCTACTGGTCCGCCGAAGTTTGGGGAGGAGCTACTTTCGATGCCTGCATTCGATATCTGGGGGAAGATCCCTGGGAACGGCTTCGCCTTATTCGCAAAGCAATGCCCAATACTCGTCTTCAAATGCTCTTTCGCGGCCAGAATATTCTCGGCTACAGGCATTATGCCGACGACGTCGTTGACGCGTTTGTCGAGCGTTCGGCCGCAAACGGGATCGACGTGTTCCGCATATTCGATGCGATGAACGACCTCCGAAATATTGAGTGCGCTGTGCGCGCTACGCTGCGCATACAAAAGCACGCTCAAGGAACAATCGCGTTCACGATTAGTCCGGTACATACAATGGACATGTGGGTCGAATTGGGAAAGCGATTAGAAAGCATGGGCTGCCACTCGATCTGTATAAAGGACATGGCGGGCTTGCTCAAGCCTTACGCAGCCTATGAAATCGTTTCACGATTAAAAGAAGCCGTCCAGGTCCCTATCGCCCTGCACACCCACGCCACGACGGGTATGAGTACGGCAACAACTGTAAAGGCCGTGGAGGCGGGTGTCGACTATGTCGATACATCAATCTCGTCGATGAGCATGACCTACGGGCATTCGGCGACCGAATCGATCGTCACCATACTGGAAGGCACGGCAGGCGACACCGGCCTCAACTTGCAAGCGCTCGAGGAAATTGCGGCCTATTTCAGAAACGTACGGCAAAAGTATGCTCGGTTTGAAGGCGCCCTCAAGGGCGTCGATTCACGCATACTCGTCGCGCAAGTGCCGGGCGGCATGTTCAGCAACATGGAAAATCAACTCCGCGAACAGGGAGCGACAGGCAAGATCGATCAAGTGCTCGCTGAAATCCCGCACGTTCGCCAGGATTTGGGCTACGTTCCTCTTGTCACTCCGACGTCACAAATCGTAGGTACGCAGGCCGTGCTGAATGTGTTGATGAAACAACGTTACAAAATCATCAGTAAGGAAACGGCGGCATTGCTCCGAGGCGAATATGGCGCGACTCCTGCGCCGGTGAATGCGGAACTGCAAAGCCGGGTGCTGGGCGGCCAGCCCGGAATTAGCTGTCGTCCAGCGGACCGTCTCGAACCCGAAATGGAGCGATTACAGGAGCGACTTCGGCAAATCGCGCAGGACAAGAACCTCAGTTTGTCGGATACCTTCGTTGAAGATGTCTTGACCTTTGCCTTATTCGCCGATGCAGGACTCCGGTTTCTGGAAAACCGGGGGAATCCCGCCGCCTTTGAGCCTTCGGTTTAAGATTGCTCCGGATTCGCTCAAGAATAAGTGTGCAGGCTCATTCAATTAAAGCGATGACCGCTTCCGATTCGACCATGTCCCCGGCGACCACTTTGATCTCCTGGATCGTGCCGGCGACCGGCGCAACGACGGGGATTTCCATCTTCATGGCTTCCATGACAATAATCGTGTCGTCTTCCTGCACCCTGTCGCCGACCTTCACTTGAATGTTGAGAACTTTACCGACCATCGGCGCTGTTACAGGCGTCATGTCGCACCCTTTGCTTGTTCCATGTCAGACCGGCATCAATCCGTGCTTCTTGCGTGGCCGATCCTCTTGCTTTGTCGTAAGCATCTCGAGAGCCTGGATGAGACGCACGCGCGTCTCTTCGGGCCTCACGGCGTTGTGAGCGTATTGCTTTGCGACCGCCTCGAAAGGCCCGCTGAATCTCTCGGAAAACTCCTCGAGCTTTTGCCGGCGCACTTCCTCGGGGTTTGCAGCTTGTTCGATCTCTCTTTTATAAAGGACACCTACAGCGCCCGCAGCTCCCATCACAGCCAACTCCACTCCCGGCCAAACAAAGAGCTGGTCGGCGCCCATTTCTCGCGTGCACATGGCTTGCTTGGCGCCGCCGTATCCTTTCCTCAAGTACAGCGTGATTTTGGGAACAGACGCCTCCGAATACGCATACAACATCTTCGCGCCATGGCGGATGATGCCGGCGCGTTCCTGCTTTGTTCCCGGCAAGTAGCCGGGGACATCGACGAGAGTGATAATCGGGATGCTAAACGCGTCGCAAAATCGAATGAATCGCGATGCTTTGTCGGAGCAATCCACATCCAGGCTGCCAGCCAGGAACAACGGTTGATTTGCGACAAATCCAACCGAATGGCCATGGAGTCGCCCAAAACCGGTGACCAGATTGCGGGCCCACTTCGGCTTCAATTCGAAGAACTCGTCATTATCCGCAAGGCGGCGGATGACACTACGCACGTCATAAGGCTTCTTCGGGTCTTCCGGAACGAGATTCTCCATGTCCTCGATCATTCGATTCGGATCGTCAGTGGATGCGACTCGCGGCGGATCCTGGAATGCGCTTGACGGAATGTAGGCGAGCAGTCTTCGAATGTGCTGTAAACATTCTTCGTCGTTCGCAGTGACAAGGTCTGCCACGCCAGAGATCTCCGAATGGATTTTTGCGCCGCCGAGTTCTTCCATCGAGACCTCTTCGCCGGTAACTTCCCTAATAACCGATGGTCCGGTGATGAACATCTGGCTGGTGCCCTTAACCATGATGATGAAATCTGTCAATGCAGGCGAGTACGCAGCGACGCCGATGCATGGTCCCATGATCGCCGAGATCTGTGGAACCGTTCCGGATGTGATGGAGTTTTGAAAGAAAATCTTCCCAATGGCTCTCGTGACGTCCAGACCTTCCTGGATGCGAGCGCCTGCGGAGTCGTAAAGCCCGATCACTGGAACACCGATTTTGCGGGCAGTCTCGATGCAGTACGCGATCTTTTCGGCGTGCGCCGCGCCGACTGTCCCGGCAATAACGGTGAAGTCCTGACCGAATACATACACCGTACGGCCGTCGATCTTTCCATAGCCGGTGACGACGCCGTCCGTCGGCCTTTTCCGTTCGGCCATGCCGAAGTCCGTCGATGACGTTTCCGCCAGCATGAACTCCTCGACGAACGTTCCCCTGTCCAGCAGCTTCTCGATGCGCTCCCGCGCCGTGAGCTTGCCTTCCGCATGCTGTTTGGCGATGGCCTTCTCTTCGCCCCGCTCGGTCTTTTCCTTCAGTGCTTGAACTTTTTTCGTGAGCTCGCTTCTCGTCTTCGGCATGAGGGGTGTTCGTCTTACTTAAGACTCAAGGCCCTCTGAGGGTCGATCACTACCCTGAGTATATCGGCCGCCTCCGTAACCTCGTAAGTGGGCAAATGCGGAACATCCACCGGAATGATAATGACGTCGCCGGCGACGTATTTCTGAGTCTTATACCCCTTCATCCGTCCGGTCATGCTGGGTCCTCACGGATTCGCTGTTGGGGTCATCCTGTTTTGGGCTCTCGAGTTCGCCTCCAATTAAGAATGTCCCCGAGCCTCTAATCACGTAGTAGAGTTCCGAGATGTCGTGGTGCGCCCAGCCGTTTAGTGTTTCGGGGTTGGCTTTTCTTGCGGAGAGATGGAGAAGATACGCGCCAAGGTTGTAGCTTTTAGCAATGTCCACCACGCGCGCCGGATGGTCCCCGTCGGACTTCATCAGGGTCTCGATATCGGCACGAGAAATAAAGGTGTGGGTGGCGGCTGCTGACTTTGAAGGCGCAGATTTACCTGCGTTCTGGCCCTGGCCTGCCTGACCCTGAGCTTGAGACGAAGTTCCAATAGGAATTGAAACTGCGAACACAAGTGCAAGAATCGAAATTGCCTTTTTATGCATAGTCTTGTCCTTTCTTTTTACCGGCTCAAATTTGCACGACCGGCACTTTAAAGCAAACTTTTTCTTCGGGGTCCACCCCCATGTTTGCTCCGCTCGGCTTCTGAACGGGGGGAGAGGAGCCACTGTCCAGAAGGATTCACAACCGGCACGAACGTTCAGGTGACATTTTAGTGTCGACCCCTGAAAATGGACGTTCCAGAGACGCCCATCCAAAAGGAGACAAATGGCTTTAGAAACGGCCCCCAGGAAACACCGGAGTACACTGTCGGGAATCGTCAGAGGCTGGCTTGTGATAATAGTCCCCCTATTGTTTTCGGCGACCTTGGCGCACGCCCAAGGCCGAGCACCACAGCACGTCCTGATCGTCCCAGATACCACCGTGGAGCGCCTGGAGGACAAAAGCATCAATGCGCATACCAACCACTTGATCATAGCCCGGCCAAACTTCACGGGAACTGCACCCAGCGGCGAGACGCCGGAGTCGCTCCGTCGCGTCTACAACCTACTCGACTCGGGCGGGGGCGGAGTGATCGCCATTGTCGATGCCTACGACTACCCCACAGCAGAGAATGACCTGAACGTATTCTCGCTACAGTTTGGACTGCCGCCCTGCACGACAGCCAACGGTTGCTTCAAAAAAGTATTCGCGAACGGAAGCAAGCCGCGTGCCAACTGCGGTTGGGCACAGGAGGCCTCGCTGGATATCGAGTGGGCGCACGCCATGGCACCGGGCGCAGACATCATCCTCGTGGAAGCAAAAAGTAACTCTTTCTCGGATCTATTCCAAGCCGTCGATGTGGCGAGCAAACTCGTGACTTCAGACGGAAGTTTGGGCGAGGTCTCCATGAGTTGGGGCGGCAGCGAGTTTTCCAGCGAAACCGGCTATGACTCGCACTTCACGACAGCGGGGGTCGTTTATTTCGCAGCGAGTGGGGACACAGGCGGAAAAACTATTTATCCGGGGGTTTCCCCGAATGTGGTCTCGGCGGGAGGGACGACCCTTCACCGAGACGCGAATGGAAACTTCCTGAGCGAGACAGGCTGGAGCGGAAGCGGAGGCGGGAAGAGCCTGTATGAGAACCGTCCAAGTTATCAGGACGGTGTCAGCGTCAGCAGTATCGTGGGTGCCAAGCGTGGAGTACCCGATTTCTCCTTCGATGCGGACCCGAACTCGGGTGTCTCAGTTTATGACAGCACCCTCTGCCAGGGGGTAAGCGGGTGGTTGGTCTTCGGTGGGACTAGCGTTGCGTCCCCCGCGCTAGCCGGCATCGTGAATCTAGCCGGGCATTTTTCAACGAGCAGCAATGCCGAACTCACCACGATTTACAGCAACATGTCGAATAGCAGCGATTTTCGAGACATCACCTCCGGCACAGCGGGCAGTTTTAACGCGACTACGGGTTGGGATTTCGTAACTGGTGTTGGCAGTAACCGGGGGACAAACGGAAAGTAAGGCTTCTCGTACCGAGTGTGCGCTTTCCTCTCCCGTAGTGCCACATTGCTGCCTATCGGGGCGCCGCACAGATGAAATTTGCGGCATTGTTCGGGTCGCCATTTCCCTTGTACTGCGCCACCTGCGGATAGGGGCATAGTGGACGAGTCATCGTTCTTGAAGCATCGGTTGGAACGGGCCCCGTGCCGACGAGTTGATCGGGTGCAATGCCTTTTTCGACCCATTGTTCCAACGCGGCGAAAATGTCGTGGCCCGGTTCCACACTCGGCAGGGCGCCGCTGCCGGCGTTTCCGAAATTCGTCGGGCCGATTCCGCCAGCGCAATGGGCCATTCCGGGAACCATGAACAATCGATAAAAGTCTTCAACCGGCCTCGACGACTCGCTTCGCGCGTCTGGATATTTGGTGAGGAATGATCGCACACTCTCGTAGTATTCGATCGAACTCGTGGGAGCGATCGCCGCGTCTGCCCAACCGTGATACTGGATCAATTTGCCCCGATGCGCGCGGAAGGACCGAAGGTCGGGACTCGTCGAATTCAAGATCCAACCGGCTTTTTCGTCGCTGAGCGCCACGTCACGATCGAAGTTCAACGAGCGAAAGTCCCACGTGGGATTCTCAAATACAACATCACCGTAATATGAATTGCCGAATGCCGACTGCAAAGATCCTTGCGCTGATCCTATGATCCAACCTGCCCATGAATTCGGTACAGCCTCGTTCCCCGGCGCATAGCCCGGAAAAATCTGTTCGCCCGTCCGCGGATTTTTAGGACCAGCATAGATCTTTCGGAGCGCCTCGACTTGCGATGCTGTCAGGCATTCGCCACTATCGCTGCCTTTGCAGATAAGGACCGATGGATCGAAACGGCAAGTGCGCGGATCTTGGATAAGTCCGTCTTTCAGGCCATCCGCAGCATCGCACATCCCTAGCGCCGCGTTTTGGATCAGCGGCAGCTTGGCGGCCGGTATCATGCTGGTAGATTCTTTAAGGAGCGCCTGTAGATTCCAGATGAATCCGGTGAAAAGATGAGACCAGGAGTTGGCCGGAGCGCCCGCGATGATTCCGTCAAAGTCCTCGGGGAATCGCTGTGCTTCCATTAACGCCTCTCGGCCGCCGTCAGAGCATCCTTCGAAATAGCTGACCGAAGGCTCTCTGCCATAAAAGGCGCGCACGATGGCTTTGGATTGCAAGCTGGATTCATGCACGCCGCGATAACCGAAATCGATGAGCTTTTCCGGATGGCCGATCGCCCAATTCGCAGTGGTGCGCCACGCCGCAATGGATCAATCATCGATCTGTACGGAATGCTGCCGGCAAAACCGCCATTCCCCTCCTGCCGATACTTCCCATTCCAGCCCGTCAGCGGCAGCCATACCGCGAACTTAATTTCCGAATCGCTGGTCGGTTTGCTGACGGCTTTGACTTCGCATCGCGCCGGCACGGCGAGAGTCGTCGTGTTTCCGCCCGGATTCTGCATCGAAAGCGGCCCTGCCGGAATCGTCGCGGAAGAAGTAATGGTCGTATGAGGCAGCTTCAGATTCACCAGGCCCTCGCACGGCTGCTGGGCGGAAAGAGGCTGTGCCATCACTGTCTCTATCAGCAAAATAGTGAAAAAGACAAATACCGCTTTCAACATGAGCGCACTCCTTTTACTCCACCGGTACATGGCTTCTTGAAGATCGTAGATTGCCGCAATGTTCGGACGACTGAGCGCGGCCAACGATTCGGCTTCCCGTTGAAACCTTACTGAGTTAGGCGGCATTATATGACAGATGGGGAAGCGTCGGAGAAGTGGGAAGCTTAGAATGGAACCTGAATCCTGTTCACGTTTGATCCCAGGATGACGGAGCACTCAATGAATGAGCCCGTGAACCCGTTGACTCGGGAGTTTCTTGCCTGGGTATCAAGCCGTCCCCGGACCTACGCGGAGACCATGGAGGCGTGGCGGACCACGTGCCCTCGGCATTCCGTATGGGAGGATGCACTCATCGACGGTCTCATCCAGTTCGAAGATGCAATGAATGAGTCCAAGGTGACTCTTACGCCGCGGGGCAGAACCATACTCGACGGAAAATCATGATCGCGCAACCCTTCGACTAGCGGTGGAACAGCCGCCGCATGGCCCCACCAACAGAGGTGCCTGCACGCAGTTGCACGTGAACCTCCGTGCTCTGTCTTGAAACCAACTGCACCTCGCGGACCTCTGCGCCATATCGAGGATGACTCACGCGCAGGCGATAGTGACCTTCATCTAACGTGCAGCGCGCCTTGCCGTACCAGTCCGGCGTCAGCGTCGTCACGACGGCATTCTGCAGCGTCAGGATCTCGATCGTCGCACCGGACACGGCTTTCTCTGTTTTGGCGTCCTGCACAATCGCCACGAGTTCGCTTTTGTCGGGAGCGGGTTTGAGGAACGCAACGAGAGCGCCGGTGATCGACAGGATGCCCGCTGCAATACCGATGAAAGTCTGAACCCTTGAAAAAGAAATGTTCAGCCAAGGAAATTTTAAGATCCTGAAACTTATGCCCACGCCTTCCTTTAAACCACGGGGACACGCCGACACCAAGATTGAATTCGTATTCGCGCGGACAATGAATCACTACGGAGGTCCAGGCGAAGTGGGCTCACGTCAACTGCATCACGCCGCAGTCGACGAAGCTGGTTTGCTCCAACTGATCAGGAGCCTGAAACGTGGCTTTTCGTATTGCGTTCTCGATGACAGGGTGGCAGTCTTCTCTTCGACACCAAGATGGTTGTTCATGCACCGGTCAACGGATGGCTTTCCTTCTATTGGCCAATACCCGCCTACGGTTTCTTGCTGTCAGTGATTACAACCCGCAGATAAAGATCAGCGTTCAGCCAAGACGGCTGAGAAACGCATGTGAGGGAGCGCATGGGATCAACAATATCTGTTCTGGTTTGCAGCGATCTTCCGATTCTGGGCGGGGCCGTAGCCCAATTACTCGACAAAGCCCCCGACATGCAGGTGGTTGCTCGCGCAAAGGCCGAGCGCGATCTGGTACTTCTGGCCAAAGCTCATCGCCCTCAGGTGACCGTCCTGGATCTGCACTTGGAGTGGGATAAGCTTTGCGGTGTCATCCGCGAATTGTTCAGGCACAATCTGACCGTATTGTTGATGAGCGATGCGGTTGATCAGGTAAACACGGTTGAATTGCTCCTGTGCGGAGCAAACGGAATCATCTCGCCAAAAGTTCCCCCGGAGATGCTCTACAAGAGTGTACGCGCTGTTGCTGCCGGTGAGATATGGATCAGCCGGCAAGTCGTCGCTCAACTTGTGCGGCAGATCCCAACACCATCCTCCAGGCCGGCGCTCGTCGTGCCCGAATCCGACATCATCGCTGCTCCGACCCGTGTGGAACCCATACCGCAGCGCACCCATGAAGTTCTGAATCGATTGAAGCTGACCTCGCGGGAAGTGCAGATCGTGCAGGCGATCGGTGACGGATTGGCCAATAAGGACATTGCGGTAACACTTGGCATCAGTGAATACACCGTCAAACACCATGTCACGAGGATTTTTGACAAAGTTGGCGTGCACAGCCGCTTGGAGTTGGCTATGTTCGCCATATACCACGGCCTCGTTGAAACGGCGGACGCCGACGTCAGGACGCAAAGTGCTTAGACGAAAAGGTATTTCTCTCCGCAAGTAATCCGGACATGCTGACTCTCAAAACTACGGGGTTGTTGTCCCAACGGTGCCTTCGGACGGTCGTTGGTTGGGCACCATATTCCCAACCCGGTGCTATTTACAGTCGTCCAGCCAGATGATCAAACGAGCCCGCCTTGACCACCCCTACCTGCGCCAATCAAAGGTGGCTTCGCAACGATCGCCATGGAGGTGATTACGGCTGCTGGACGCATCCGGTCGCTGGAGTCCACAATCGCACAACCGATATCGAGGACCGAGGGCGCGACTTAGCCATTCTGGTCCACGCGGCGGGAATTTTTGCGGACGGCAAACTGAAGCGCGCCGACGTACCTGCGGCGGCCGTGCAAACATTAGCAACTGCGCCGGCCGGCCCGCCGTTTACTGCCTGCCTCGTGAACCAAGGAGGCAAAACGGAAATCCTGGTTGAGATGACGACATAAGGAGAATTGCTATGAGATTCCGAGTGAGTTTAATAGCGGCCACGTTGACCGTTGGAGTGTGGCTCGCGACGCCCGCGTGGGCGGATATATTTTCATTCAGCACCGGTAGCCCTGACGGCCGGCTCGGGGCGTTGTCCCGGCGGCCCAGCGTAGGGAAGATCGAGACCGAGACGGCCGATGACTTCTTCCTGCAACAAACCACAGTCATCACTCGGGCCACCATTACCGGTCTGATCCCGCTGGGAACGCCACTGGCGAATATCACCCAAGTCGAGGTCGAGTTGTACCACGTTTTCCCCCTGGATTCGGTCGATCCCCCTTCGGGGAATGTGCCCACGCGGGTCAACTCGCCCGCGGATGTTGAAATCGACTCCGCCACGCGCGATTCAAGCCTGCGAACGCTGGATTTTACCCCCACACTGGCGAGCGCGAGCTTCACGGTCGCGAACAGCGTGGTCAACGGCATCAATAAAAAGCCCAACCAAACTACCCTCGGCGAAGGAGCAAAGACCGGCGAAGCGGTCGAGATCAGAATCAGCTTCACCACACCGATCATTCTGCCGGCGGGTCACTATTTCTTCCGCCCGGAGGTCCTGGTGACCGGTGGCGATTTCCTGTACCTGTCGGCGCCGAGGCCGACCGTGCCCCCCTTCGCGGGGGATTTGCAAGCCTGGATCCGCAACTCGAACTTAAACCCGGATTGGCTGCGAATCGGCACGGACATCATCGGCGGCGCCACACCGCCCACGTTCAATATGACGTTTTCCCTGATCGGTGACACTGTTCCCGAGGCCGGAACGCCCGGGCGTGCGAACTGTCACGGGAAGACTGTCTCTGCGGTGGCCAGGCAGTTTGGGGGCTTTTCTGCAGCTTCAGTAGCCCTGCAGTTCTCCAGCGTGGGAGCACTACAGGACGGAATTACGGTGTTTTGCGAGCCATAGCTGTGGAGAAATGTCTGTCAAGGATCTTCGACCGCTGCGCGGTCAGTGGTGTCGCAGTTGGAAGCGCTACCTTTTGAGTACAATGACTCCCGAAAGTGGACGCCTCGTCGTAGGGGGGCGGGGCGTCCCTCCCTAGAAAGCCCAGTCCCTAGACCTCGCTCCAAAAAGTACCACTCCAAAATTTTTTCTCGACCCACTACCCGTCATTCAGCAATCTTTACAAACCAAACAAAAAGGTGGTACCGTCCCGGAAATCCCTATGAACTCAATATTGATTTCGATCGCCATGTTCCTTCTTCAATGGGTGAATGTGCCGCTGCCGAATACTCCGCATCTTCCCAACGGCAAGCCCAATCTCACTGCGCCAGTGCCGAAGACGCGCGATGGCAAGTTGGATTTAAGTGGGATTTGGAGAGTCGCCGACGGCAAATATCTCCAGAACATCGCAGCCGACGGAGTTCAGGTTCCTTTCCAACCATGGGCGGAAGAAGTTTTCAAAGAGCGGCAAGCCAACTTCGGTAAAGACAATCCCTCTGGACGCTGCTTGCCCCACGGAGTGCCTGATTCTTTTCTCGTGAGGGCGACCCCGTTCAAGATCGTACAAACGCCGTTCGTGACGGTCGCTCTTCTCGAGAACCAAGGCCATTACCGGCAGATTTTCACGGATGGCCGCGGATTCCCGAAGGACACACCTCCGACGTGGATGGGATATTCGATCGGGAAGTGGGAAGGTGATACCTTTGTCGTCGACTCGATCGGTTTTAATGACCAGACATTTATAGATGCCGGCGGCCATCCGCACACCGAGGCCTATCATACGACCGAACGCTTCCGTCGCCGTGACTTTGGGCACATGGATTACGAAATCACAATCGACGATCCAAAAGCGTATACACGTCCCTGGAAGGCCACAGTTCCTTTCGAGTTGTTTGCGGACAACGAATTGATGGAATCCGTCTGCGAGAACGAAAAAGACTCCGGACGCTTGGTTGGAAAGTAAAGGAGAAACATGCGCACGATTCGACTTCACTTCTTAGGCTGCGCGCTGTCGCTCTTGCGCTTCGCGGCCATGGTTTTCGCGATGAATGTTGCCGCATTCGCTCAGTGGGTAAGTGTGACGCTGCCGAATACGCCGCGCACGCCCGATGGTAAACCGATCTTGTCGGCGCCCGTGCCAAAAGCAGCCGATGGTAAGCCGGATTTGTCGGGACTTTGGAGAACGGCCGACGGCCGATATTTGCAGGACCTCGCTGCGGGTTTAGGTGGGGCTCCTCTCCAACCTTGGGCGGCAGCCTTGCATAAAGAACGTTCGGATTCTTTGGGCAAGGGAAAACCTTTGGAGCGTTGCATACCTCACGGCGTTCCGGATGGGATGTTA